>Ga0210024_1001259_pt1 | contig 23101 bp, 20 predicted proteins | sample CryGeymeta201525_FD_183988 | JGI IMG/M metagenome (GOLD analysis project Ga0210024, IMG submission 183988) | Groundwater microbial communities from Crystal Geyser aquifers in Utah, USA - Crystal Geyser metaG 2015-25 (SPAdes) (version 2) | ecosystem: Environmental > Aquatic > Deep subsurface >...
GTAGTTCCCAGAGACTCGTTGAAGAGTAACATCCATTAAAACAAGGATTGAAACACGAATAAAACCGCTAAAAAACGAGGAGTAAAGGGGTTGAAGAGTAACATCCATTAAAACAAGGATTGAAACATAAATACAAAAAATTATAACATCCTATAATAATAGTTGAAGAGTAACATCCATTAAAACAAGGATTGAAACTTACTAAATATTTAGTAGATTTCGCCCTTGTTTTTCGTTGAAGAGTAACATCCATTAAAACAAGGATTGAAACATACATAACCCTGATAAATATGAAACTTATAAACGGTTGAGGAGTAACATCCATTATGTGACAGAGACAGTTCTTTAACACATTTAAGGAACAACTTCAAAATTGATTGAGGTTGTCTTAGAAGAAAAAAGAAGAGAAATAATAAAAAAATAGATTGATTCCGGATGGATTAAAAAGCGGCATTTTTTCCATTATTTTTTACAATATTCCTTGATCGCTTCATTCATAAATTCTGCGAGTCCCTCGCCATCCGAAAACCTTAAGTAAGCATTATTTATATAAGTAATTTATTGGAGCTTAAAAAATATTTATTTTTTAAATAGTTATTTTTGGTTTCGCTTCCTTGAAAAGCGGTGAAGAAAATAGTAAAATTTAAATGTAGATTCGCAGATTCATGATGCAATAGGTCCTTTCGGGATAAAAGCAGAATCACCCTTAAAAGCTTAAAGGCAATAAAAGGACAAGGGAGAAGACTTATACTCGGATAGAAAGTTTCTTTAATTACAGACCCTCCTTAATTTTAATCTATAGAGGAGTATCATAGGTGAAGCAGTATAAAGATATTACTTCCAGGGAAAACTCAATCTATAAGTTAATAAAAGCCTTAAGTCAAAAAAAAGTTCGTGAAAGCAAGGGATTATTTCTCATAGAAGGCAGTAAGCTTCTTGAGGAAGCGAATAGTAGGGGAGTAAAAATAAAATACCTTATTATTAATGAAACCGTAGAAAAGGTGCCAAAAATTAATCAAGGCTGTGAGGTTTTAAGGCTATCCCATAATCTATTTAAGGAAGCTTCAGCTACAGTTAGCCCTCAAGGAATAATAGCGGTAGTTGAGCAAATAGAACTATCCCTGGCAGATATAATTCTTGGTGCCAATCCTTTAGTAGTTGTTTTAAATGGCGTACAGGATCCTGGAAATCTTGGAACCATCATAAGAACCAGCGCTGCAGCAGGTGCTACTGCAGTATTATTAACTAAAGGAACGGTAGATTTATTCAACCCAAAAGTGATTAGATCTACCATGGGCTCACTGTTTCAGGTGCCTATTGTAAATGGTCTTGACGATGAGGAAGCGGTCCAATGGTTAAACCATAACTCTATAAATATTTTAGTAGCAGATTTAGATAGCGAAGAATATTACTATTCCGTTAATCTCCAAGAACCTTTCGCTTTAGTCATTGGAAATGAAAATAGAGGACCAAATGATATCTGGAGGAAGGCAGCTTATAAACAGATAAAAATTCCTATCCTGGGGTCCACTGAATCCTTAAATGCCTCAGTAGCTACTGGAATAATTCTATATGAGGCAGTTCGTCAAAGATGGTGCAAATGAGGCCAGCACCGATGATAAAGAATAAAAATTATAAAAGGTAGGTAAACTATTATGCAACCGGCTACCAGAATTAACGAATTTACCCTCGACATTATAGAATTTTGCGAAAACGATCCTTACTTATATAAAGAATTAAATAAAGAAAGAGAAAAGTTTTTTACTACTACTCCGGAGAAATATTATAAAACTTTTGACGAAAAAAATTATGTTGAACTAAGATTTGCCGATTATTTTATTTTTTTCTATATTTCTCAATATTACGAAATGACTCCTTTAGAGGTATTTTTATCTAAAATGCTTTCCAATTATAACCAACCCGATCAACAGATTTTATTAGGATTTAAAAATGGCGTCTTCAGTGCCTTTACCATTAGCAAAGTGGTAGTTGGTTCTTACTTTATAGCGAAAGACCTATCTTCTGGGAAAGAATATAAAGTAAGAGAAAATAAAGCTACCTATCAGCTTAAAGAAGGAGATTATATGGTAGGTCGTATTTTACCTTACGAGATAGATTATGCCTTGTCCAGTGTTAACCTGAACTATCCTAAAGAATCATCCTATATTTTAAAAAGATTATGGAAAAGTGCTCCTTCTGATATTACCCGTATAGTTACCCCTTTAATGATAGAGAAAGATCTTTTCCAAAAATACAGGGATATCCCTAAAGAGGAAGACCATCTGGAATCGGTAGAGAGAAAGCTAAAACATTTATTAAAAAAGTATTGGGGTAAAAAAGCACCTTCTATTAAAAATCTTAGAAAAAAGATCAATAGAATTACCGACCCTTTACCTCTAATGAGGGAGTTGTCAGAGAAGATTAATTTTCCTTCTGCTGAAGAATTAATGGAATTTCAGAAACTCTTTATGGATTTCTGGAATCTTTCTTCTCGAGATGAGTTTCAGGGGAAATCCCCTCAGGAAATTAATGAGCAAAACCTAGGTCCCAAGGAAAAAGAACTTACCCAGGATTTGATGCTCTATGTCCAATCTGAGGTTCATCCGGGTAATTTTTCCAGCCAGAATGAATTAAGCCAGGCGGTGAAAAGATGCCAAGAAAGATGGCTTCACCAGCCTCAAGAAGAACTTGATAACAAAACTCCCTGGGAAGCAATTTTGGAAGAAAGAAAAAGATTAGGTAGTCCCAGAAAAGATTTATCTGTTTCAATGAATATAACCCCGGTTTACTATGGGATAGAAGAACAGGTTGATTTAAGTAATATAGAAATGAAGGACGTCCCTTTAGTAAGAGATTTAGAGATTTTTGTCAATTATTTTACTAAAAACCAGGTAAAGGTAACTATAAAGAATAAATGGATTCCTTTTGCACACTTAAAATTAATAGAAGAAAAATTTACCAGCCCAGATAAAGATGATTTTTACTTCTTAGGCAAAGAAGAAAAGAGAGGAGAAGAAGCTAGCAAAAGATATTTCCACTTTATAGACTTATTATCTCGAGCTGCAAGATTTATCTACCTGGATAAAAGAGGCTGGGTAAAGGTAAATCTCAGTCATTTTCAAGAATTTACCAAAAAATCTTACGGAGAAAAAGTCTTTGAATTAGTCCTTACCTGGATTGAAAAGGTAAATTGGGCAAAACTTCAGATCAGAGATTTTACGGCAAAATATGCAAAAGAATATCAAAAAATATTTACTGACTTACTTTATTGTTTTCATAAATATGAAGTAAACAAAAAGATTGAAACAGAAGAACTCGTAGACCATTTCTATGGTTCTAAGATAAAAAATATGGAATCTCCCGAGGAGGTAAGGGGTGATTTAACTAGAATAATGGAGGTGGTTTTATTATTATATTTAAAATGGTTGGGTCTAATTGCTTCCCAAAAGAAAGAACGAATTCCCGGAATAGGGATTGTGTTGATTAAAGAATTTTGGGTTACCCCTAAGGGTAAAAAATTAATTGATAGACTGGTAAGGCATTATATTAAAACAGGGAAGATAAAATAAGTATAAAAACAAACTTAAAAATAAATATGACCAGAGATAGGGTACAAAGGCATTTTGGAATAAGGTGAAGAAAAGGTTAAGGAAAGAAAGCAAGGGGGACAGTTTATGGATTCCAGAGATTCTAAAGTAACAGTTAATTTTATTCAGGCGATCATTGATCAGGATAAAAAAACGAATAAATATGGTGGCAAGGTTCATCTCCGGTTTCCGCCGGAACCTAATGGATATCTACACATCGGCCACGCCAAGTCTATCTGCTTGAATTTCGGTATAGCTGCACAGAATGGCGGTCTATGCAATCTTCGCTTTGACGATACCAATCCCAGCAAGGAAGATGTGGAATATATTGATTCCATCATCAAGGATGTTCGGTGGCTGGGATTTGACTGGGAGGACCGGCTTTTTTATGCTTCCGACTATTTTGAGAAGATGTATGATTACGCCGTCGGTCTAATTAGAGCAGGTGAGGCTTATGTGTGTGACCTCAGTCCTGAAGAAATCAGGAAGTACCGGGGAACTTTCCAGGAGCCGGGAAAAGAAAGTCCATATCGGAAGCGGTCTAGGGAGGAGAACCTAAATCTATTCCAAGGTATGCGGGCTGGTGAATTCGCCGATGGTTCCCGGGTGTTGCGGGCTAAAATTGACATGACCTCTCCTAACCTGAATATGCGGGATCCTATCCTTTACCGCATTTTAAGGGCTACCCATCATCGGACGGGGGATCAATGGTGTATCTATCCCCTGTACGACTATGCTCATCCTCTTGAAGATTATTACGAAGGAATTACTCACTCCATTTGTACCCTGGAGTTCGAAGACCATCGCCCTTTATATGACTGGGTTCTCAATGCTTTGCATCTGCCCAATCCACCCCGGCAGATCGAATTCGCCCGTCTGAATCTTACTAACACGGTGCTGAGCAAGCGCAAGCTTCGCCAGCTGGTGGAGGAAGATTATGTAACTGGATGGGATGACCCGCGGATGCCAACCATATCCGGTCTGCGGCGCAGGGGTTACACCCCGGAGTCTATCCGAAATTTCTGCGACCGTATCGGCATATCCAAGACCAACAGCGTGGTGGACATCCGTTTTTTGGAACACTGTATACGCGAGGACCTGAATCTGCGGGCTCCCCGGGTTATGGGGGTACTGCATCCTTTAAAATTGGTTATCAGTAATTATCCCGAGGAGATGGTGGAAGAGATGGAAGCAGAAAACAACCCCGAAGATCCTGATGCCGGGACACGCCAGATACCTTTTTCCAGGAATTTATATATCGAACGGGAAGATTTTTGCATCGATCCGCCCAAAAAGTATTTTCGACTGGCTCCCGGTTTTGAGGTTAGATTAAAGAATGCCTATATTATCAAATGCGATGGGTTTGTTCGGGATGAAAAAACAGGAGAGATAAAAGAGGTGCATTGTAGCTACGATCCGGAAACCAGAAGCGGCAGACCAGCCAGTCAACGTAAAATAAAGGGAACTTTACACTGGGTTTCCGCAGCTCATGCTTTGAAAGCGGAGGTTCGCCTATACGACTATCTTCTGCTCGACCAGATCGAGGGAGGGGAAGAAGATGAGGGAGATGAAGATTTTGTAAAGCAACTTAACCCTAACCCCCTGGAAGTGTTAAGTGATTGCCTGGTGGAACCCAGTTTAGCGGGAGCGGCCCAAGGAAGTAGATACCAGTTCATGCGGCAGGGTTACTTCTATGTGGATCCTGATTCATTGCCGGATAAGCTGGTGTTTAACCTTATTGTATCCTTACGGGACACCTGGGGCAAGATCCTAAAAGACAATGAAGACCGGAAGTCCTATTCGCAAATTCCTTAATAAATTTTGGTTAGATTAAGAAATTTTTGACCAAAACTCCTTATTTTTAAAGGAATATAGAAAAATAAAAAAAATTTTTAAAAAAAGAAGGATTTTTGAAATTTATATTGAAGTAAGGTCTCCACATTCGATAAATATAATTAATATTAAAATATAAAGATCTAATTTTCTTCCTTGGTAAATTCTTTAAACTCATTCCCATGGATAGAACAAAATAGAAGAAAGCAGTAAATTAGAAATTTTAAATTAAGTTGTTATTAATTTATATTTTAAGGTATTCAAAAATGCATATTAATATTACCGGTGGTGCGGGTGGTAAATTATCTGATTCTGATCCTCAGCATGATTTTTTCCATAAAATTCTTTTAACAACAAAATAATTATAATCAAGGTATAATGTCAAAGAAGAGCGCCAATTAAGATAATGATTAAAACTATACTTAAAAGAAAAGTGTTTAGGGTATGAAAAATAAGAGTTATTACTTAGATAAACTTTCAGCAGAACAGTTAAAGAAATGTTATCAAATTGCTCCGCCTCGAGTAAGACAATATTTAGATGCTGAAATTCAACATATTCTGGATAAGGTTCAACCTTCAGATATTGTCTTAGAACTTGGATGTGGTTATGGAAGAGTACTTAAGAAGGTTTGTGAAAAAGCAAAAAGGGTGATTGGTATTGACATATCAAAGTCAAGTTTAGAATTGGCAAAAAAACTATTAGAAGGAAATTTAAATTGTCAGTTATTTTTAATGAATGCTATTAGCCTTAAATTTCCTAACCAATTTTTTGATATAGTGATTTGTATTCAAAATGGAATTTCCGCTTTTAACGTAAATAAGAAAGATTTAATTAGAGAAGCTGTTCGGGTTACTAAAAAAGGTGGATTGGTATTATTCTCGACTTATTCAGATAAATTTTGGGAAGAACGTCTAAATTGGTTTATCCTTCAATCTAAAGCAGGACTTATTGGTGAAATTAATTTAACTGAAACTCATAATGGAATAATTTTCACTAAAGATGGATTTAAAGCCACCACAATTAGACCGACGGATTTTACTTCCTTAACTTCTGAATTGAATATTGATTTGAAAATTGAAGAGATAGATAATTCAAGTATATTTTACGAAATTTTACTTACTTAGGTGATAAATTCAAATCAATAAAAAGGTAAATTTATGTCTATAAAAGTTAGAGTATTTGGTATCCCTGTAGTAATGGGAGACAGAGACAAAAGAATATTTTTTCCCTATACAAAATTAGAAGCTTTATTTTATTACATGGTTATTAATAAGAAAGCAACTCGAGATGAATTAGCAGATTTGTTATGGGGAAATTGCAATGAGAAATATGCTAAGAAAAATTTAAGAAATGCAATATATAATATTTCTAAATTATTCAAAAAAGACATATTCATTTCTCCTAAAAGAACTTTTTTATCATTAAATCCAAAACTTGAAATTAAATTGGATTTAGATATTTTCCTTCAAGATAATATCGAGGGAGTAAACACTTATGTCGGAGATTTTTTAAAGGGTTTTTCTGTAAAACAAGCAGAAGTATTTGAAGAATGGATGGTAGGAAGAAAGCGATATTATCATGAATTATACATTAGAAAATTGTATTTTCAATTAAATAAAAATTTAAAAAAGAAAATATATAACGATGTAGAATATTACGCTAAACTAATTATAAAGGCCGATGAATTTGATGAAAACGCGTATAGATTATTAATTAAAACATATTTAAATAAAGGTGATTATACTAAGGCAATAATAATTTATAATGAATTATCAAATTTATTAAAAAAGGAATTAAATATTGAACCAGACATCAATACAAAAATATTAATAAATAGAGTTTTAAAATTAAGAAACATTGATAGAAAACGGGAATCATCCCTCTATAAAAAATATTTTTATGGAAGAGAAAAAGAATCAAGTTTTATTTTTTCAGAATATAAAAATTTTATTAATAATAAAAATTTTAGATCAATAGTTATTTTTGGGGAAGCTGGAGTAGGCAAGACTAGGTTAGTACAAGAATTTATTAATTTAATTAAAAAAGACAAAATAAGTACATTCAAAGCAAATTGTTATCAAATAGAAGAGAATTATATTCTAAAATCCTGGAACAATATATTTTCTATGATGCCAAGCAATATTTTAGATACGATAAAATTTCCAAAAAATTCTATTATATTAAATTTATTTCCAATTTTTTCTAATAATAAAGAAGATTTGTCTTTTAATTTAAAATCAATAAAAAATTCAGATTATTTTAAACATCAAAAAATGGAAGAAGAGATTATTAAAATATTAAATAAAGTATCCATGCAAAACAAGGTTATTTTAATTTTTGAGGATATACATTGGATGGATCTAAAAAGCTTATCTTTGTTAGCGCATGTTTTGCTTTATTATGAAAAAAATAATATATTTTTTTTATTTACCTGCAGCAATGAAGAAGAAAAAAAAATTAATAATTTTTTATCTTTAATGCTTAGATACAATAAGCTTTTGAAAATATCGATAGAAAGGTTTAACAAAAATGATACAACGATCTTTATAAGAAATGCTTTACCAAATTACAAATTATCAGATAAAATTTGTTCTAAAGTTTTTCAAGAAACTGAAGGTCTTCCCCTTTTTATAGTTGAAGTTATAGAAGCAATAAAAGATGAAAAAAAAGTTAAGATAATTTTTTCTCATAAAATACAAGATATTCTTGAAAGTAGATTTTTTAAAATATCAGAAGAAGAAAAAAATATTTTAAATATCATTTCGCTCTTCTTTGATGGAGTTAATTTAAAATTACTTAATAAAATAACCGGAGAGCAAGAACTTAAAATAATGAATGTGATAGAAGATTTAGAAAATAAATTTCTTATAAAAGAAATAGATTCTCCTCAAGGGGTTATTTTTAAATTTACACATCAAAAGTTAAGAGAATTTGTTTATTTAAAACAACCGTTAATAAAAAGAAAAGTATTACATAATAGAATAGGTTTAATTATAAAAGATTCTCTAAAAAATAAAAAAAATATTGACATTCAAATATATTCTTCTTTGATTTATCATTTTGAAAATGCAGGGAATATTGTACTTGCTTTAAAATATAGTATTAAATATATGGAATTTTATCTCGATTTTACACATGAATTGTTTCCAACAATAAATAAAATAAAGATAAAAATGAGCCAAGAGGTGTTTTTTAAAAAAAGAGAAATTACAAAATATTTTGAAAAAATTAATAAATTGCTTAAAATAGGCGAAAAAAGATATGGTTTAATTAAAGATATTCTTAAATTTAAAGTTTATTATTATCATATAGTAGGAAGATATTACATTAGAGAAGGTTTTTATGATAAAGGTATAGAATGCATTTATAGTATGATAGGAAATGCCGAGACAATTAATGATTACAAATATATTTTAAAAGGATTTAGACAAATAATTTATTATTGCATTCAAGTACATAATTGTGAATTAATGAAAAAATATATAGAAAAGGGTTTATTAATAGCAAATAAACATCACTACCAAGATGAAACAGCATTTTTCCTGAGGCTAAAAGGATTGAATAAAATTATGATTGCAGAATATGAAGAAGCCAAAAAATATTTGAATAGATCAATTGAAATACTTCAACAATTAAGCCACGGTAAAATTAAATATTTATTAAATATTGCTGGGGCTTATAGTTATCTTGGAGATATAAAAAGGTGCAATATGAAGCCTTCTGACTCTTTATTTTATTATAAAAAAGCTGTAGCAATTTGCAAAAACAAAAATTTAAATAAAAATTTAGCTCTAATTTATACTAAAATGGGAAAAGCTTATTTTGATATGGGTAATTATAATAAAGCAAAAGATTATTTTGAAGAAGCGATTTTTCTATATGCTAAATTTAACTCGTTTTGGGGTCGATCTATATCAAATGGATATCTATCTTTAATATATATTAAAGAAGGTAAATATTTAAAAGCTTATAATCTATTGAAGTTAGCAGATAAATTTTCCCAGAAAATTAAAAGTCCCTATGAACTGGGGTTAGTCTATAGGATTAAAGCCGAAATAAAAAGAGAAATGAAATTTAATAAATTATTAAAAAAAGTTTTTGAAAAATATTTAATCTTCGATGTTAAAGAGTATTGTGAGCAGACTATAGGGAAGTTGGCTACCTTAAATGAAGCTTATGAAAAAAATATTTTAGTTGAAATTTTTAAAAATAATTTAAAATAGTATATAAATATTTTCCATGATATTATTATAATATAATTAGATCAGGTGTAATTTTAACCCGCGTTTTTATTTAAACATTAATGATAGTTGTTAATATTCTATAAAATTTAACACACATCACCAGTGTATTTTAAATTAATTGTTAACACTATTCGAAATTAACTTAATTCAATTAGGTTATTAGAATTTTTTCAAGGTAAAGTTAAAAATGGACGTTTTTTTGACGTAATAAATTTAATATAGTACATAATGCTAAAAAATATTACAGTAAATGAGAATATAATTTAAAGGTTATTAAATTTAAATATTTCAAAAACAATTACTATTAAGTTTGATGATAAACTATCTGAAACGCCTGAATTCGTAGAAGGAATGAGAAGGGCACCAAAAAGAGAACTTGATTAAAATTAGGTGATTTATAAGTGTTTATGATGAATGTTTTACTTGACGATTTTTTAAAATATTAAAATTTTAAGGAGGTAGCTTATGTTAAATTTCAAGAAGATTGGTTTGATGGGACTTGTGACGGTTTTTTTGTTGGTATCGAGTTTTTTAGTAGTGTATGGTGCTGAAAAACCTATTAAATTAGGATTTTTTGCTCCCATAACTGGTCCAGCTGCTGCCGATGGAGAAAGTTGTCTGCAGGCAGCACAATTAGCGATAAAATTATTAAATGAAGGAGGGGGAATAAACGGAACCCAGGTTGAGTTAGTTTATTACGATGATGCTTTCTCGCCACCTCAAGCAGTAATCATTGCTCAGAAGCTTACTACTAAAGACGGAGTAGTTGCGGTAGTTAGTGGCTCTTATAGCCATACCACCAGAGCATCTGCTGAGACTTATCAAAACGCGAAGATTCCTATGATTTCCGCATACGGAGTTCATCCCGATATAACTAGAACTGGAGATTATATTTTCCGTCAGTCTTTTGTGGGAGCTGTTCAAGGAAGAGCAGCAGCTGAGGTAGCAACAAAACTTTTAGGTGGTAAAACTATTTCTGTGATTTATGTAAATAATGACTTTGGAAACGAGTTATCTAAATCATTTATTGAATATGCAGAAAAGAAGGGTGTTAAAATTTTATCAGTGGATTCCTTTTCTCTGGGAGAAAAGGAATTTACTCCTGTGCTTACTAAAATAAAACAAGAAAATCCCGATATACTATTTATGGTTGCCTATGCGGGAGAAGGTGCACAGATTATTCTTCAGGCAGATGCAATTGGTTTAAAGTGCCAAAAGTTGGGTACTGAAGGTGTGGACTCCACCATGCAGTTCTTAAAAGTAGCCGGTAAAAAAGCAGATGGATTAATTATTACCACTAATCTTAATAGAGATAGCGAAAGACCTGAAGTACAGAACTTTATAAAAGCATTTACTGCGGAATATGGTTATGCTCCTGATATGGTTGGAGCATCAGTATTTGACGCCTTTACGGTTTTAGGATACGTGATGAAAAACTATGGTACTTCTCCAGAAGAAATTAAAAATGGAATTTACAAGGTTAAAAATTTTCCAGCAGTGACCGGGATTATCAAGGGTTATAATGAATTAGGAGAAGTAACCAAAACCGTACAGGTTCAAAAAGTCGTGAACGGAGAATTCCATTACTTTTCAGAAATTACTGATCTAGAAATTGTTGCTCCTCCGACCTTATAAAAAAAATTAAAAGATTGTAAAATTAATAATTTATTAAAGCCAGCAAGATTAATTAAATTACTAAAAATTAGGGAATTATCCGTAAGGTTCATTATTATTAAAAGATAATATAATTTTACGGATAATTCCAATTTATGTAATATTATTCCCAGATTTATTTTTTTATTTTTATCTCCCCAAGATGTCTATAACCAAAGAAAGGAAAAGGAACCTGATGTTACTTCAACAAATAATTAATGGCATAGTAGTTGGTAGTGTATATTCCTTAACTGCAATGGGCGCCACACTGGTATATAGCATTCTTAGGATTTTAGATATTGCCAATGCCGGAGCATATGCTTTAGGTGCATATGTTGGCCTTTTTTCTTATGTGGCAACTGATAATTTGTTACTTTCTTTTCTAATAGGAATGATAGCTATGGGTATTTGGGGAATTTTCGTACAGAAGTTTTTATATCTTCCTTTATTAGGTAAATCTCCGCTAATATCTCTTATTACCAGTATAGGTTTATTTATATTTTTGGGTGATTTTATAAGATTATGGGCGGGTCCTCAGATAAAAGATTTCCCAGCAGATTTAAAATTGCCTTTTTCCGGAATTAAAACAGAAAATCTTACTATCATGAGTGTATGGATATTAGTTCTTTTAACTACTGCTATTCTTTTACTTACATTATGGTATTTAATAACTAAGACTAAAATTGGATTAGCCTGGAGAGCTACAGCTCAGGATTTAGAAATAGCTAAAGCCATGGGAATAAATGTAAATGTAGTTGTAGCTTTTAACTTTTTTTTGGGGTATAGTTTTGCAGCTGCCGCAGGGATTATGATAGGAATAATGTATAATTTCATATCACCTACCATGGGTGATGTTCCGGCTTATAAAATGTTAGCTATCATTGTTTTGGGAGGATTGGGGAACCCTGTGGGAGCGGTAGTCGCCGCTATGTTAATAGGATTAATTGAAACTTTAGTAGGGGGTTATATCGGTTTTTTCCTTCCCAGAGATTCTATAGCCTTTATCGCCGTAATTATAATTTTATTAATTAAGCCGCAAGGTTTATTTGTAAGAAAAAATATTTAAAAATTAGGTTAAATAAATATGTATGAAGTGGTTGTAGCTATTAATATAGGCATCTTTACCATATTAGCACTAAGTGTAAATATTATCACCGGTTATATAGGTCAGCCTACTTTAGGTCATGCTGCTTTCTTTGGTATTGGTGCATATGCTTCAGCCATACTTACCGGAAAATATGGGGTGCCTTTTTTGTTATCTCTTCCTTTGTCTGGTCTAATAGCAGGTTTTATTGGGGCGCTTTTAGGGCTTGCCAGTTTAAGAGTTAGGGATGATTTTTTAGCTATTACTACCATAGGAACTAATTTTGTGGTGGTGGCTATCTTCCAATATGTTCCCTTTTTTGGAGCATCTTTTGGTTTATCTGTTTCTCCAGCTTTTATTTTTGGGATGAAAATAACTTATGTAGGTTATTTATTTTTAACAATTTTTTTAATTACTTTAACCGTTCTTTTTTTACGTAAATTAGAAAAATCCTGGTTTGGTTTGGCCATGGGAGGGATAAGGAATAATGAGGGAGCAGCTGGATCTATAGGAATAGATATTAAAAAGTTTAAGGTAGTAGCTTTTATTTTAGGTACAGCTATTGCCGGAATAGCCGGATGTATTTATGCTCATTATATGACTTTTATTTCTTCAGTAGATTTTGCTTTTGCAACTTCTATCACTATCTTATCTATGGCCATGGTGGGAGGTTCAGGTACTATCAGGGGTCCTATAATGGGGGCGATAGTTCTCGGTCTTGCTCCGGAAGTATTCAGATTTGCAATGAATTATAGGATGTTAATTTATGGTGCATTATTGATATTTACCATGAGATTTCAACCGGAAGGTCTTTTGGGAGAAAGAAGCCTTTTATGGACTAATATAAATAAGTTATTTAAAAAGACCTATTCTAATAAAGAAACAGAAAGTGGTATAAAAAATGATAATTCTTAAAATAGAAAATTTAAAAAAGTTCTTTGGAGGAGTAAAAGCGGTTAATGGAGTGAGCATAGGGATAGAGGAAGGGGAGATCCTCGGAGTAATTGGGCCTAACGGAGCAGGGAAAACTACCTTTTTTAATACTATATGCGGAGTCTATAAACCTGATGAAGGTAAAATAATATTCCAGGGGAAAGAGATTCAAGGATTAACTTCTTTTCAGATAGCCAGACTCGGCATTGCCAGAACTTTCCAAATAGTAAAACCCTTTGCAGATATGACCGTTTTGGATAATGTAATATCGGCAATTGGAATTAATAGGTATAAAAGTATATGGGGGTCTTTTAGGAATAGTCGGGTGATTGAAACTGTTAGTAAAGCTAAGAGACTTCTTGAAACGGTTGAGTTAGGAGGATATGAAAAAGAGAAAGCAGGAGCTTTAAGTTTAGGATATATTAAAAGATTAGAAATTGCCAGAGCTTTAGGGATAAATCCTAAAATTATTATGTTAGATGAACCATGTGCAGGCTTAAGTCATGATGCTATAAAGGATTTTATACAATTGTTTAAAAAATTAACCATAGAAGGACTTACCATAATGATGGTGGAGCATAATATGCCTACTGCTATGGCTTTATGTGACCGGATGATAGTTTTAGATTATGGAGAAAAGATTGCCGAAGGAAAACCTAAAGAAATTCAGGGAAATGAAAAAGTAATCGAAGCATACTTAGGGAAGGAAGAGGAAGATGCTTAAATTAGAGGGAATTCATGTATATTACCAGGAATCTCTGGCAGTCAGTGATGTATCTATCTCTGTTAAGGAAGGAGAATTTGTAACCATAATTGGGGCAAACGGAGCAGGAAAAACTACCATAATGAAAGCTATTATGGGGTTAATCAGAGTTAAAAAGGGAAAGATACATTTTGAAGGGGATGATTTAACTAATAAACCACCCTGGGTTCGAGCAGAGATGGGTATCGGTTATATTCCCGAGGGAAGAAGAGTTTTTCCCGATCTTAGCGTAGTTGAAAATCTAAAAGTTGGAGCATATACTATAAAGAACAAACAAATTTTAAACCAAAATTTAGAAAAAGTTTTTTTTCTTTTCCCCAGACTTAAGGAGAGAGAAAAACAATTAGCCAGAAGTATGAGTGGAGGGGAACAGCAGATGTTAGCTATTGGCCGAGCTATGATGTTAAATCCTAAACTCCTTCTAATTGATGAGATAAGTATGGGACTTATGCCCATTTTAGTAAATACAGCATTTGCTTCCATTAAAAAGATGCACGAAGAAGGGGTAACCATACTTTTAGTAGAGCAGAATGCCAAGAAAGCCCTCGCCACTGCGGATAGAGGATATGTATTAGAAACCGGTCGTATAGTTTTAGAAGATAGAGCTGATATTCTTAACCAAAAAGATGAAATAAAAAAAGCTTATTTGGGAGGATAGGCTTTTTTATTTATTTTTGATTACCATAATTATGATGATTTTAAAAGAGGTGATATCTATGTTAAAAAATATGGATATTTCAAAGGCTATGACTATTAAATTAGACGATGAACTACCCGAAATGCCGAAATTTGTAAGAGGAATAAGAAGGGCATCGAAAAGAGAACTTATTTTAAATCAAGAAGAAATTAAATTAACCTTAAAAAATGCCTTGCGATATATTCCGGAAGAATGGCATGAAAAATTGGCTCCTGAATTCTTAGATGAGCTTTTAGAAAGAGGAAGAATTTATGGATATCGTTTTAGACCGAAAGGGAGAATTTACGGGAAACCAGTCAGTGAATATAACGGAAATTGTCTTGCCGGAAAAGCTATACAGGTTATGATAGATAATAACCTGGATTTTGAAGTTGCCTTGTATCCTTATGAGTTAACTACTTATGGAGAAACGGGGCAGGTCTGTCAAAATTGGATGCAATATCGGCTTATTAAAAAATATTTGGAAGCGTTGACTGAAAATCAAACTCTGGTTGTATCATCAGGACACCCTCTTGGGTTATTTGAATCTTCACCAGATGCTCCCCGAGCAATTTTAACTAATGGTTTATTAGTTGGTGAATATGATAATCAGGAGGACTGGCACAAAGCCATATCTCTGGGCGTAACTAATTACGGACAGATGACCGCTGGCGGATGGATGTATATCGGTCCACAGGGAATAGTGCATGGAACTTACAATACCTTATTAAATGCTGGGAGATTAAAGCTTAATATAACCGATGAAGATGATCTTAGCGGATATTTATTGGTGAGTTCAGGGCTGGGAGGAATGAGCGGAGCACAAGGTAAAGCAATAGAGATTGCCAATGGGGTAGGAATAATTGCCGAAGTCGATTATTCGAGAATTCAGACTAGGTTTGACCAGGGTTGGATTAAGAAAGTGGTAAAAGACCCGGAGGAAGCCTTTAAACTGGCGAAAGAATATATGAATAAGAGAGAGAATATTTCCATAGGATTTTATGGGAATATAGTTGATTTACTCGAATATGCCGTGGTAAAAAATATAAAAATTAATTTATTATCAGACCAAACTTCCTGTCATGCCCCTTACGAAGGAGGATATTGTCCTCAAGGATTGAGTTTTGGAGAAAGAACAGAACTTCTCAAAACAGATAAAGCGAAATTTATAAAATTAGTTAATCAGTCCTTAGCTCATCATTTTGAATTAATTAAAATCCTGGTGGATAGAGGTACATATTTCTTTGATTATGGAAATAGTTTTATGAAGGCAGTGTATGATGCAGGAGTAAAAGAAATTTGTAAGAATGGAGAGAACCCTAATAATGGTTTTATTTTTTCCTCTTATGTAGAAGATATAATGGGCCCAATGTTATTCGATTATGGGTATGGCCCATTTAGATGGGTCTGTTTAAGTGGTAAACACGAAGATTTGTTAAAGACCGATAAAGCGGCGATGGAGTGCATAGATCCTAATCGAAGATTTCAAGATAGAGATAATTATATTTGGATAAAAAATGCTGATAAAAATAAATTAGTAGTGGGAACACAAGCGAGAATTTTATATCAAGATGCAGAGGGAAGGATAAAGATTGCTCTTAAATTTAATGAGATGGTTAGAAAAGGAGAAGTTGGCCCAATAATGTTAGGCAGAGATCATCATGACTCAGGAGGTACAGATTCACCCTTTAGGGAAACAGCTAATATAAGAGATGGCAGTAATGTAACGGCAGATATGGCCACTCAATGCTTTGCCGGAAATGTAGCCAGGGGAATGACCATGGTTACTTTACATAATGGTGGTGGAGTTGGAATTGGGAAGGCCATAAACGGTGGTTTTGGTTTGGTTCTTGATGGCGGTAAAAGAGTGGATGTAATAATTAAGAAAGCTATTTCCTGGGATGTTTTAGGGGGTGTTGCCAGACGCTCCTGGGCTCGAAATAAACATGCTGTGGAGACTGTCATAAAACACAATAAAGAAAATAAAGTAGGTGATCACATCACCATTCCCTATTTAGTTAATGAAGATTTAATAAAAAAAGTTATGTCACGAAGAGACTTAAAAAATGCAGATTAAATTGTGGAGATATATCTAAAAAGGAAAGGTAAGTTAAATGAAAACTAAGAAACAAATAGTTGAATGCGTTCCTAATTTTAGTGAAGGCAGAGACTTAACCAAGATAGAAAAAATAGTAAATCCTTTTAAGAATAAGAAAGGCGTGAAACTATTAGGATACGAAAGAGATGCAGATCATAACCGGCTTGTAGTGACAGTTATAGGAGAGCCTGATCCCTTAAAAGAAGCGGTTATAGAAGTTATGGGTGTGGCTATAGAAGTTATAGACATGAGAAAACATAAAGGTCAACATCCTCGAATGGGAGCTATTGATGTCGTGCCCTTTATACCTATAAAGAATTTTAGTATTGAGGAGGCGGTTTCTCTTTCTAAAGAGATAGCTAAGATAGCCGCAGAAAAATATAAATTACCTATATTTTTATACGAAAAGTCGGCTGCTTCTCCTAACAGAGAAAATCTTTCTATAATTCGAAAGGGTGAATTTGAAGGAATGGCCGAGAAAATAAAACAGCCGGAGTGGAAACCGGATTACGGACCTGCAGAGATTCATCCTACTGCCGGGGTTACCGCTGTAGGCGCAAGGGTTCCGTTAATAGCTTACAATATAAATTTAAATACCAATAATTTGGAAATAGCCAATAATATTGCCCGCAGCATCAGACATATAAATGGTGGATTAAGATATTGTAAGGCAATAGGTGTTGTATTGAAAGAGAGAGGGATTGTTCAAATTTCTATAAATATGACTGATTATACTAAAACTCCTCTTTACCGAGCCTTTGAACTGGTAAAAATTGAAGCCAAAAGGTATGGGGTCAATATAATCGGGAGTGAAATAGTCGGCTTTGCACCTATGGAGGCCTTAGTGGATACGGCCGTGTATTATTTGGGTTTAGAAAAATTTTCTACGGAAAAGATTTTAGAAGCAAGGATGATGGATTAAGCTGATGAATAAGGGGAATATATTAATTAAAAATGCTTCGGAAGTAGTAACTTGCAGTGGTTTTGAAGCTAAAACAGGCAAAGAGATGTCTGATTTAAAAATAATTTCCGACGGAGCAGTGATTATTGAAAAGGGAATAATTAAAGCGGTAGATAAGACCGATAAAGTATTAAGATTTTTCGAAGATACAAACAATTATCAAGTGATTGATGCTTCTGGTAAGTCAGTTTTACCAGGATTTGTGGATTCCCATACTCACTTTGTATTTGGAGGATATCGAGCTGAAGAATTTTGCTGGAGATTGAGCGGAATAAGCTATATGGACATAATGCAAAGAGGGGGAGGGATTATTAATACGGTAAAGGCTACCAGAGCTGCTTCTCAGAAAGAGTTATATAATGAAGGAATTAAGAGATTAAATTCCATGCTTTCTTTTGGAATTACTACTGTTGAGGGTAAGAGCGGATATGGTCTTAATTATGAAACCGAAATAAAACAATTAGAGGTAATGGATGAATTAGATAAAACTCATCCTATAGATATAGTCAAAACTTTTTTAGGAGCTCATGCAGTTCCGGAAGAATACAAGGGGAAAGAAGATAAATTTCTTGATTATATTATTACAGAAATACTTCCTGTAGTAGCAGAGAAAAGATTAGCGGAATTTTGCGATATTTTTTGTGAAAAAAATGTATTTTCCATAGAACAATCTAAAAGATTATTATTGAAAGCAAAAGAAATGGGCCTGGGATTAAAAATTCATGCCGATGAGATAGTGCAATTAGGAGGAGCAGAATTAGCAGCTGAATTAGGGGCTGTCTCTGCTGATCACTTGTTGCAGGCATCCGAGAGAGGAATAAAGGAAATGGCAAGGGCTGGCGTGGTTGCTACCTTACTACCGGGAACGGCATTTAGTTTGAAAGAACCTTACGCTAAAGCAAGATATATGATAGATAACCATTGTGCTGTAGCCTTAGCAACCGATATGAATCCGGGGAGTTGTTTTACTGAATCGATTCCTTTAATTTTTGCTTTAGCAACAATTTATATGAATATGAGTGTAGAAGAAGCAATATCTGCCTTAACTATTAACGGAGCTGCAGCTTTAAATAGGGCGGAGACCATAGGAAGTATTGATGTTGGAAAGAAAGGGGATATGTCGATTCTTGAATTTCCTTCCTATAAATATATTCCCTATCACTTAGGGGTAAGTTGTGTAGAAAAAGTAATTAAAAATGGGAAAATTATCTTTGACAAAGAAAGGTAAGGTGAAAAGATATGTTGATAGATAAAAATGTCCGCGTTTTTTTAGAGGAGTTAGCTTCTCGTGCTCCGGTTCCTGGGGGAGGGAGTGTTGCTGCCTTAAGTGCAAGTCTTGCTTCTGCTCTAACTGAAATGGTGGCAAATCTGACTATAGGTAGAAAAGGATTTGAGGAAGTAGAGGAAGAAATGAAAAGGATATCTCAGGAATCATCTAATTATCGGGAGAAATTTTTAAAGGATATTGATAAAGATGCTGAAGCCTTCGACAAAGTTATGGGAGCTTTTAAATTGCCTAAGAATACACCGGAAGAGATTGAAAATAGAAAGCAAATAATTCAGAAAGAATTTAAAAATGCCGCTTTAGTCCCCCTTGAAGTAGCTAAAGATGCGGTAAAATTAATGGAATTTACTTCCAAGGTTGTAGAAAAAGGTAATAAGAACGCTATTAGCGATGGAGCAGTAGCCACAATGATGGCCAGGACTGCTGTTCTCGGGGCATTATATAATGTAAAGATAAACTTACAGTCGATAAAAGACGAATATTTTGTAAGCCGAATTTCAAAACAAGTACACGAGCTTGAGTTAAAAGCAATCGAAGAGGAAAAGAAAATACTTTCTAAAGTGGGTTTATAATAAAAAAAATTTTAATTATTACCACAAATAGCTTAAAAAGAGATAGACAGAGGAAAGAATAAGAGATATTAACATAATAGGGAATCCGACTCTTAAAAAGTCTTTAAAGGTTATTACTATGTACTGTCTTTTTAATATATTTACTCCTACTAAATTTGCAGCGGCTGCTATAAAGGTTGCATTCCCTCCCAGGCAAGTGCCTAAAGATAAAGCCCACCAGACTGGGTTGAGGTTAAAAGAAGTCACCATCCCGATATTATGAATTACCGCTACCATGGAGATGGTATAGGAGATATTATTAATAAAAGAACAGGAGATTTCTGAAACCCATTCATTATCTCACCACCGGAACTATTCTTAGGTGTTTTCTGAATAACAAATTTGCTGCCTCAGTTCGACTGGTATCTAGTATCTCGCGAATCGTATCTCGCATTTTGGTCATAATTATTTTTTATCTATTTTTAATAAAAAAAGAGGATTTTTAAAAAATTTGTAGAAATGGTAATATATAAACAAAATATGAACCAGAATTTAATATAGCGGGAACTCCCCACCTGTAAGGGTGGGGATGAGAGCAGTTTCCTGTATCTTCCGTTCGTACTTTGATATAATAAAAAATGAAACTAAAAAAATCAGCCCATACCGTATACAAAACTCAATATCACATTGTCTGGATAACCCGATACCGAAGGAAGATACTCGTAAAGGGGGTAAAAGACTATCTAAAAATAAAACTCCTAGAGATAAGGAAATATTACCCTGAATGGGAATACTTAGAGATAGGTATAGATCTTGATCATGTCCATTTGTATATGGTCATTCCCCCAAAGTATGCGGTGAGTAAAGTAGTGGAAACCATAAAGTCGAATACCAGTAAAGCACTAAAGATAAAGTTTGCTTTCTTGAAAAAGGTATATTGGGATGACAGAGGGATATGGGCAAAAGGTTATTTTGTCTCTACGGTAGGGATAAACGAAAAGATAATCAAAGAATACGTAAAAATGCAAGAGAAGGAAGATACAGGACAAGCGGAGCTTGAATTTTGAAAGCACCACGCCTGTAAGGGCGTGGGTATCTATAAGAAGAAGGGGAGATAAAAATCCAATACCTTTAATTATTCTAACACTGATGGTAAAGCGGCTTATTTAGTGAAGGCCATCAGAGAGAATTGGCAGGTCCCGGAGGAATATTTAAGGGAAATAAAAGAGAAGCAACATATTTATAATTCTCTTGATCCTTTACAGCAGGAAGAGATAAGAATAGAAACAGAAAACAGACTACCTGATTTTTGGAAAGTGCAATTAAATAAGGAAAGAATTAACCTGTCTGCGCCTGCCTGTGCGTGTTCGCACGCAGACAGGTGCAACCTGCCTGCCGCGCCAACGGCGCAGGTAGACGCACAGGCAGAAGGAAAAACCTCAAAAATGCTTGAGGTTGTCTTAGAAGAAAAGAGGAGAGAAATAATAAAAGAGTGATTTGATTCCGGAAGGATTAAAGATATAAACAGCAAGTAAAGAATATTATCGGGAATTAGGAAGATGATATTTTAAAAAATGGGGGGTATTTCAAATTATGAAAAGAAAATATTTTTTAAATGTGCCTATGAATAACCCATTTTTGAAAAACAAAGCAGCTGAGGCTTACGATAAACATCTAAGCCTTCCTATAATCAAAACGGTGCGAGAGCAGGAATCTCGAGCAATCAACGATCTATTTGAAAAATACTTGGGCAAAGACGACCATGTTTTGGAAATCGGCGCGGGAACTGGTTATTACTCAATGAATATCGCCTTGAGAGTTTGGTCCCTGATCGCGCTTGAACCTTCTGCCGCAATGTTAAATTTTCTGAAGAAAAAAATCACAACGAAAGGCATGACCCTTATCGTAGTTGCTAAAAAAAGAAAAAATACAATATCAAAAGAATTTGACGCAGAGGCTCGTGGAGAATGTTAGAGCTGTAATCCGACCCGGCAAACCGAGTATATTTATTCCTAAGAGAAGAAATTATTTTATAGCAAGAGATGAAAAACCACCCCTTACTATAAAATAATCCTTCTTTCTTTTATTATCTTCCAGGCAATACAAAAATATTTTTATACTCTAGCAAGTAGTAGCTTGCCCTATATAAAAATATTTTTCTTTTGCCTGGCGATAGAAACTTGAGATAGGCGAGCGATTCGTGCGTAATTGTCAAAGAAGAAGCAAAAACTGCCCGCCCGAAATGTAAGCGTAGCGTGTTTTTACTTCTTCTCCTGGCGGGCGGTTTCTTGATATGATTATTTACAGTGGCATTTTCGGCGAAGTGTGAGAAGAGCGACCCGAGATCCAGACAATAGTCAATCTTTTGACTTTTGCTGAGGAGTTTTTTATTTTTTTTAAATTATTTTTAAAAAAAAGAAGGATTTTCAGAAGTTTTGTAGTATTATGAACATAAAGTTAAAATTTTACTTTAATTATCCTTTAATTGGGATACGTAAACGAATAAATGTATTGGAAAAATAGAAATAAACAGCCAAAAGGAAAAAGACACATTATTAGAATCTGAAAGAAAATATCGTATCATAGTAAAATATTTTCAAAATTTTTAAGGGAGGAAGATTAGATGTTTAAATATATATACTCACCTCACCCCCCCCCGAAATTCGGGTTTCCCCTCCTATGTTTTAATCCTGATTTCAAAAAGACATTTTCGAATAAGCCCTATTTTTTGCAAATTTAAGAAAAATCATTAATAAGAAACTCAGAGGTGAGAGTAGATTAACCTTTGAGTTTTTTTATTTTCGAGCTACGTTGTTGAAGCTGTAGCTGTAGAAGAACATTAAGGAGCAAGTAAAATAGTAAGGAAAGGGGTTATAAGTTTGTATGAATAAGGTAATTTATGAAAAAGAGTTGGATATTAGCTATGAGAAGATCCTCAGAGATTATCTGAGGACCGGACAGAAGAAAGATCTCTACCAGATTAAAAAGTTCAGCAAGGAACTGATGAAACAGGGGATTGGTCCTGAGGTGATCGTGGAGATGCATTTAAAGGCTATAAAGAAAATTAATAAAAACAAAAGCGTCTATCCCGGGAAGACTATTGATGAATCCTTTACCTTCCTTATAGAAGGAATCATAAACTATGAAATGGTCTGCCGGAAATATCTGGCTTCTAAGAAAGAGGACTATTTGGCTGAGATCAGAGAGCTGAACCGGAAGTTGAGTGAAAAACTGGCAGAAATGACCATCCTCTATGAGGCTGCTAAATTGACCAGCTCTTCCCTTGATCTGGATGAGGTGCTTTCCTCGGCATTCAACAGTGCAGTCAAGATCCTGAATGCGGAGACTGGCTCCCTGATGCTTTTTGATCCCGAAGAAGAAGTTTTAACCATAAAGAAGTCCTACGGTTTGAATGAAGAAATTATCCGAAAG
>Ga0210024_1001266_pt1 | contig 23031 bp, 21 predicted proteins | sample CryGeymeta201525_FD_183988 | JGI IMG/M metagenome (GOLD analysis project Ga0210024, IMG submission 183988) | Groundwater microbial communities from Crystal Geyser aquifers in Utah, USA - Crystal Geyser metaG 2015-25 (SPAdes) (version 2) | ecosystem: Environmental > Aquatic > Deep subsurface >...
GCACCACAATCAAACTTTCAGGAATTTTGCCGATTGATTCAGCCGCGCGAAGCGCGGCAGAGAACGGAAACACTGGCTCGCCGCGCACGGCGCGGCTCGCCAAGCGCAGGTTCGAGCCAAAGATTTCTTTGGCTGTAACCTTCTTCTCTTGAAGGCTGCTATCCCTCGCGATTTTGACGAGGTTTGAAGCGACTTTTACCCATTCTTTCATCGGTTCGAGCCAATCATTCTGCTTTTGTTCAATCCGCGCCATTTTCTCATCCAGTGACTTCTTTTCCATAAGAAGTTTTGTTTTTTGTTCTCGGTATATTTCTCGCTCAATATCTTGCTCTAAATATCCATCTAAAAGTCGCTGGAGTTTTTGATTTATGGCGCGGATTTTGGTTTGAGATTCAAGAACAAAAGCAGAAACGGATTGGGCGGACTTTTCTTTATTCGCTTCCGCCATTATCAATAATTTTTCCGCCCAATCCGCACGCAAAGAAAATTTTTGAAGCAGAGAGGTAATTTGTTTGTCCAGTTCCTCTTGGCGGATACAGGGTTCGGGACATTTGATTGATTTATTCTTTTTGGTGCAGTGATAGTAAATATAATCGTGGACATTGCCGTTTTTCTGCTTTTTCACCCTGTATTCGCCAGTTATGGACATTCCGCAAGTGCCGCACTTCATTAGTCCGCAAAAATCTTGCGGGTCATATTTTGTTTTGTGATGAGGCCGTCCTCTCTGCTTCAAAACTTCTTGGACTTTATCAAAAATTTTCTTTGCGATGATTGGCTCGTGTTTGCCCTCGTGCAACTCTTTGGAGTAGCGAAATAGTCCAGTGTAAAATGGATTGGAAAGGATAAAAGTCGCCCTCGTCTTGTGGATTCTCTTTCCGCCGCGGGAAAATATCCCGCGTTGCGCCAAAAAGTCCGAGACATCTTCAAGCCGAGCGTTGCCGGTGGCGTAATACTCAAAAGCGGCTTTGATAACTTTTGCTTTCTTTCTATCAACAACAATGCTTTTATTTCTAACATCATTTATGTAACCAATCGGCGCAACGCTCGGATATTCGCCTCTCTTTACTTTTTGGCGCAAACCCCGCTTGGTGTTTTCGGAAAGAGAATCCACATAGTATTTGCTTTGCCCAAAAGCGATGTTCAACATAAATTTTCCTTGTGGCGTTGGCTCAAACCAAAATTGAGGAAACTTCAACGCCGCAATACGCCCGCAATCAATGAGGTAGATAATTTGTCCGCCGTCCACAGAATTGCGCGCCAATCTGTCGGGATGCCACGCTAAAATTCCGTTCGCTTCGCCATGTTCAAGACGCTTTATCATTTCACCAAATATCGGACGGCCCGGAATTTTGGCTGATTGTTTCTCAATGAAAATATCAACCACATTCAAATTTTCCTGCTTGGCAAAGGCGCGCAATTCTGCGATCTGGGCTTCAATACTCAAAACTTGTTTATCCTCTACATCGGTTGATTTGCGGGCGTATAAAAGAAATTTGTTGTTCATAAATTTATGTTGTTAGTTTTTAGTTGGGCAAAGCAAATACTTAAAATCGCAAGGGATTTCGAACCTACGCTTGGCGAGCCGCGCCGTGCGCGGCGAGCCAGTGTTTCCGTTCTCTGCCGCGCTTCGCGCGGCTGAATCAATCGGCAAAATTCCTGAAAGTTTAATTCTGGTGCGTTTGTTTGACGAAATCCGAACCTTTTTTGAACGGAATTGACGGCGCGCTTCCCGCGCCAAACTGAACGCTCGGGCGGGCAAAAAGGAAGGGGGTTGGGGGGGAAGGAATTTTTGCCCGCCCTCGCTTTCCGCCGCCGCCGCCGAATTTCGTGCCAGTGAAACTGGCGCGCCGCCATAAACATCAAGAAAGTAAATTTAAAATCACTCTTTCTATAATCTATTTATAGCCGAAAAACAAAAATTTAACAATTAAAACTATTCTTGACATTATTTTAGCAAAGATATAATATGAATGTAAATTCACATATGGATCAAATACTATGACTAAAGAAGAAACAAGGTTACAAAATTTTTTCAAGATATTGGGCGATGAGAGTAAATTCCGGATAGTTTTGCATTTAGCAAAAGGCGAAGAATGCGTTTGTGTTATTGCCGAAAAATTAGGACTGGACCAGACGCTTGTTTCTCATCATTTGAATACTCTGCGAGATGCAAATTTAATTCAAGACAGGAAAATTGGAACTTGGGTGCATTGTTCGCTTAATAAAAAGACATTTGATGAAATGGAAAAGTTATATCAAAAATTATTAAATTCTGAAAATATTTCCGACAAACTGTGCGTATCGCATGAAATTTGCCGGAGCTTAATTAAGGAAAAACTATGAACAAAAAAATTGTCATCTATGATCCTCCAATGTGCTGTTCTTCCGGTGTCTGTGGGCCAAACCCAAATCAGACGCTGATGGATTTTCAGAATATTCTGGAAGAAGTCAGAAGAATGGGCTTGATGGTTGAGCGGTATATTATTACCCAATCGCCCGAAAAATTTAGAGAAAATCCGCAAGTTATAAAAATGATTCAAGAACACCAATTAAACGCTTTGCCAATTACCGCGGTTGACGGAATAATTGTCAAAAGCGGGAGCTACCCAACATTGGAAGAATTTAAAAAGTTTATTAATGAAAAATAATATGGAACCGAAATTTTACTTTTTCTCAGGCAAGGGCGGGGTCGGCAAAACAACTATGGCTGCTTCAAGTGCCGTTTATTTTGCCAGTTTTGGCAAAAAAACTTTGATTATTACTACCGACCCCGCTTCAAATTTAGCCGATGTTTTCGGTCAATCGATAGGACATAAAATTACCCCAATTGAGAACGTGATCAATCTTTTTGCCATGGAAATTAATCCGGATACTGCTACTGCCGAATATAAAGAAAAAACACTTGCTCCGCTTCGCGGTTTAATTCCGGTGGAGAGTTTTAAGGTTTTGGAAGAACAATTAAATTCTCCCTGCACGGCAGAGATGGCAGCCTTTGACCGTTTTACGGATTTTTTGCAGGAACCGGAATTTGAAATTGTGATTTTTGACACTGCGCCGACCGGCCACACCTTGCGACTTTTGGAACTGCCGGTTGAATGGAGCGGGGTAATTGAAAAAGCGGCCAAAGAAGAAGGCGGCGGACAAACATGTATTGGTCCGGCCGCAGCCCTGGTAGAATCAAAAGAAAAGTTTGATCGGGCGATTAACGCCATGTGCGATCCAAAAAGAACAACTTTTGTTTTTGTGGTTCGTCCCGAAGCTATCCCTATTTATGAAACTAAGCGTTCAATCGCCGAGCTTCAAAAATTAAAAATTCTTTCGCAAGAATTGATTGTCAACGGCATTTACCCAAAAAGCGCCTGCGATAACCCTTTTATGCTGAAGCGTTACGCCAAGCAACAGGAATTTTTGGCTCAAATTAAAAAGGAATTTTCTGTTCCAGCGATATTGATGGAACTTGAAGCGGAAGAAATTAAAGGCAGGAAATTATTGTTTGAAACCGGCAAAAAACTTTACGAGAACCCATTAAAACTTTCAGATTACGAACCAGAAAAAATAAAAATTGCGGCTAGCGAAAAAGACAATAATTACCCGTTGACTGATGATAAAATTAAAAAACTTCTTACGCCTTTAAATAGCAAAAGACGCATCATTTTTTTTGCCGGCAAGGGTGGCGTCGGTAAAACTTCAGTAGCCACTGCTACCGCTTTATGGATTGCCGAAAAGGAATATAAAACCCTGCTTTTGACAACCGATCCGGCTTCTCATTTAGGCCAAATCTTGGAAACAAAAGTAAATAGCAAACCATCTTTGGTTGAAGGAGAGAAAAATCTCTGGCTAGCCAATATTGACGCCCAAGAAGCCACCACGCAATACAAAGAAAAAATTCTTCAAGAGGCAAAGCAAAAATATGATGAAAAAAGAGTTTTGGCAATTGAAGAAGAATTAAATTCTCCCTGCACCGAAGAAATGGCAGTTTTTGAAAAATTCATTGAATTTTTAACTCGCCAGGATTTTGAAGTCATTATTTTTGACACCGCGCCGACCGGCCACACCTTGCGACTTTTGGAATTACCTGTGGATTGGAGTAAACAGCTTGAAATTAAGACTTTTACCACCACTGGCGAAACAGAAGTTGATAAAATCACCAAATCTCGCTTTAAGGAAGCGATTGATACGATGCAAGACATTAATCAAACCACTTTTGCTTTTGTTATGTATCCCGAATCAACCCCGATTGAAGAAGCAACGAGAGCAATGGAGGAACTTTTAACTATCGGCGTGCCTTCGAGTTTAGTGGTTGCCAACTTTGTTCTTCCTGTATCGGTCGTTACTAACGATTATCTGAAAAAAAGAAAAGCAATGGAGGAAAAATATCTAAAAGAGATGGACAAGCGCTTTACGGCGCCAATTATTAAGTTGCCTCTTTTAGCCGAAGATCTTATCGGAAAAGATAAATTAAAAGAAGCTGGATATTTACTTTATGGAAAATAATATGAACAATTTAAATCAAAAAATCAAAGAATTTTCCGAAGCCATACGCGAGACCGAAGAGTTTAAAAATTACAAAAAAACAAATGAACTGTTTCAAAAAGATAAGGAAGCACGAAAACTTTTAGAAGAATTTCAAATGGCTCAACAAACTCTGGCTATTTTCCAACAGGGAGGATTTCCGGGCCAAGAGGAACAAAGGAGGAAAGTTGAGCAGTTATTAGCTCAAGTCCGAAAAAATAAAGTTATCAGTGAATGGATAGAATCGCAAAGACGTTTACAAGATTTGGTGGCTAAATTAGCAACTAGCCTTAGTAGCGACCTCAACTTTCCTTTTACCCTTCCTCAAGGAGGAGGTGGATGCTGTGGTTAATAACAAAAAATCTATGGATAAATTTTATTGTGAAAAATGCCAGAGGATTTTTGAGGCGATGGGGGTCAAAAAGGAATACACAAGTCCAATTTACGGGCCGTGCTGGAAGTACGTGGCTCAATGTCCTCAATGTGGCGCTAAATGTGATGAACACAGACAAATGAGCTCTGGGAGAAAAAATAGTTTTGATTTTGACAGCTATGTAAAGAATTTGAAGAATCAAGGTGGCAGCTGTAATCCAGGAGGTGGTTGTTGCGGATAATTGTAAATAAAACAGATGTTCATTGATTTAACTAATTCTTTAGCGGCGCATTTCGCAAAGCGAAATACGAAATTCGGCGGCGGCGGAAAGCGAGGGCGGGCAAAAATTCCTTCCCCCCAACCCCCTTCCTTTTTGCCCGCCCGAGCGTTCAGTTTGGCGCGCGCCTGCCCGCCGAAGCCTCGGCGCAGGCGGGAAGCGCGCCGTCAATTCCGTTCAAAAAAGGTTCGGATTTCGTCAAACAAACGCACAGCTTTGGCGGGCGGGTCATCCTCGAAACAGCGGTTCAAATCCGCTTAGGGTCACCGAGCTCAGTTTGGCAAACATAGCCTCACAAGACGTCCTCTTTTGAGGCTATTATAAATATTATAAATCTAGAGCAACGTCTCGGATTAAAGATACATCTTCGGTTTGTTCGACAAACGCTTGGTAAGATAACTGGGGAATGGTTTTAGAAAAGAACGCTAAGATTTCTTCTGGATGAACCCATTCGGTTTTTCTTAACCCTAAATATTCATAGTAAGATGAAGGAGACCACGCCCGCAAGACGTCCCCTTGCGAGGCTAAAGCCTGAATAAATGGGTTTCGATGAATATAACTAGATAAATAAAGAAGTTGAGGATCTGATTCAATAGCAACAGCTTTATAAACATCTTGATACAAGACACCCACCCGCTTATATTTTCGATTAAAAAACATTGTATATCTGACACCCAGAGAATTCATAAACTTATCAATACTATTGGCCGATTTTTGTTTGACCAAAAGATGAAAATGGTTCGGCATTAGGCAGTAAGCGAGCAAAGTGATTTCTCCAGAGAAGTTATTTAATCTTAGTTCTTTTAGTATTTGCTCTCTTTCTTTGTAATTGAGGTTTGGGTTTGAGAGCGCTTGCTGAAGCTTTTCTTCATTTTTAGGTAGAAGATAGTTTTTAAGATATGAAAGAAAAACACCGTAATCTTGTTCATCCTGAAAAATTAATCGCTTTTCCACGCCGCGGTTATAAATATGATAGTAGGAATTTGGGGAATAGGTTTTCAGAGAATTTTTTGCTGGCATAATTTTACTATGCACCAAAATACAATGATTGTCAAAGGGTATCTACGCTCGCAAGACGTCCCCTTGTGAGGCTACTACTACGTTCAAATTTTTTCAAAAACGTTCACTTCTTTAGGGCGATTTTGAGGACTTCGTCCATGTGGGAGACAAAAATAAATTTAATATCCTTTTTAACCTTTGCCGGAATCTCTTCTAAATCTTTTTTATTATCTTTAGGTAAAATCACCGTTTTTAAACCTGCCCGGTGAGCGGCAATAACTTTTTCTTTAACCCCGCCAATTTCTAAAATCCGACCGCGAAGAGTAATCTCTCCAGTCATCCCTGTGTCTCGACGGGTTGGAGTTTTGGTGAAAGCGGAAACCAAAGCGGTGGTAATGGCAATTCCCGCTGATGGTCCATCTTTCGGTACTGCCCCTTCGGGGATGTGAATATGAACATCAAGATCTTTGTAAAAATTTTTCTTTAATCCCAATTGTTCCCATCGACTTCTCACATAAGAAAGGGCGGCTTTGCCCGATTCCTGCATTACCTTCCCAAGTTTTCCGGTAAGCAAAAGATTTGCCTTCCCTGGCATCAACGCTACTTCAATTAAAACGAGATCTCCTCCAGCTTCGGTATAAGCCAGACCCGTTGCCATACCCACTTCATCTTTCTTTTCCGCCAAAGTCTCAGAATATTTCCTTGGCCCTAAATATTTAGCAACATCGCTTTTCTTGACAATGGTAGGGATTTTTCTTTTTTCTTTATCGGCAATTTTTCGGGCAATTTTTCGACAAATAGTGGCTAAGGAACGCTCTAACTCTCTTACTCCGGCTTCGCGGGTATAGCGGCGAATAATTTCGTAGGCTCCCCCATCATCAATTTCAATTTGATTTTCTGGTAAACCATTAAATCTTAACTGTTTTTCCCATAAAAATTTTTTGGCGATATGAAATTTTTCGTCCTCGGTGTACCCAGGAAAACGAATAGTCTCCATCCGATCACGAAGGGCTGGAGGAATGGTATCTAAAATATTGCCCGTGGTAATAAACATTACTTTTGATAAATCAAAAGGAACTTCCAAATAATGGTCAGAAAATTCATGATTTTGTTCAGGATCTAAAGCCTCCAACAAGGCGGCTGAAGGATCGCCACGAAAGTCAATCCCCACTTTATCAATCTCATCAAGCATGAAAACAGGATTGTGGGTGCCGGCATTTTTAATTCCCTGAATAATCCTTCCGGGCATAGCCCCAACATAAGTTCGGCGGTGACCCCGAATTTCTGCCTCATCCCGAATTCCACCCAGACTCATCCGAATAAATTTTCTTCCTAAAGCCCGGGCAATTGATTTTCCAATTGAGGTTTTTCCTACCCCTGGCGGGCCAATAAAACAAAGAATTGTCGGTCCTCCAATATCTTTCTTCTTACTCTCCTGCTCTTTCACTCTTTTACTCTTCAATTTCATCACCGCCAAGTACTCAACAATTCTCTCTTTAATTTTCTCCAAACCCCAATGGTCTTCTTCTAAAACTTTGGCTGCTTGGGTAATACTAGTTTTATTTGGAGAACTGACTGACCAAGGCATTTCTACTAACCAATCAAGATAAGTTCGAATATAGCCATATTCCGGATGGTTAGGGTTTAGGTTTTTGAGGCGTTTGAGTTCTTTTTGGGCTTTCTCGTTGACCTGGGGAGGCATTTTCGCCTCTTTAATTTTTTTATCCAATTCTTTTATCTCTTCATCCTCTTCGCTTATTTCTCCCAACTCCTCTTCGATGGATTTTTTCTTTTCCCGCAAAACCACTTCTCTCATTGATTTATCAAACCGCCTCTGGGTTTTACTAACTATGGTTTGCTCTAACTCTAAAACACCAATCTCATGGTTTAAATGCTCAGTTACTTTTTCTAATCTTCTTTTAACCGAAAAAGTTTCAAGTAATTCCTGTTTAGTGTCAGTATCAAGCTCAAGGGTATAAGCAATTTGATCACCAAGTGAAGGAGGATCATTTTCTCCCATTAAATGCATAATGGTCAAAACATCAACTGATTTACCTAGGTTAATCGCTTTCTGGAAATTGCTAATTAGAATCTTAGTAAAGGCCTTAACCTCATCAGTTGGCTCAGCAACTTCGTTAACTTTTTCTACTTTTCCAATTAGAAAGGGAACCTCTGCTTCAATAGATTGAAGCCTAATGCGGGTAATCCCCTTAATCCAAACCTGGAGTCCTCCTTCGGTTTCAAGTATCCTAGCAACCTTGGCTAAGGTTCCAATTCGGTATAAATCTTCTTTTTTGGGTTCAAAAAGCCTTGGGTTTCTTTGGCTAAAAAAGCAAATTAGACCATCGCTTTCGTGAGCGGCTTTAACCGCCGCCACAGATTTTGGTCGACCAAAACTTAGAATTGTTTCAATATGAGGAAAAACTACTCCCTCTCTTATAGAAGCAATTGGGAAAGTTTTTTCTTCCTTTGATTCTTTATGAGAAAAAATCTCCATAGTGAGTCGAACCATTAGCAGTCTAATACAATAATTGCTAAAAGTCAAGCCACATTTCAGTTTACCTGAACGTGGCGCACCCGCCTAAAATCGCACCGTGAGCCGTGTACGAATAGTACCTGAAGGCGAACGGCAAGATTAGGCGGGAACCCGCCTTACTCATGAACAACTACCTTCGTTCCCGGATTATCTTTCGAGGAATAAGCCATCCCTTGTCCTTGCTCTACTAATGGCGAGGTCCAATAAAAAAGTTTCTCGGCATCAGGGGTCGCCAGATTAACACAACCATGACTCATGGGATTACCAAAATTATTGTGCCAATAAGTTCCGTGGAGACCAAAACCTTTATAAAAATACTGGGTATAAGGAACATTTGGAAGATAGTAATAGGTGTGTTTTGCTTTATCGCCCCCATGCATTAAGGTATAGCGTAGCTTTATCCAAACCCTGAACTCTCCTGTCGGAGTCGGTGCCCATTTTCCTGAAGAAACCAAAAATTCATAAACAATTTTATCTCCCTCGTGGGCATAAAGTTTTTGGTCAGAAAGGTCAATTTCAATCCAACGCTCATCGGTCGTTGCCCCTAAAACCGCCCCTTCCTGTTGTTTCAAGGCCTCCTCGGAGGGAGTCAATTTTGCCATCTTGTAATCTACTGACTGGTTGTTAAAGATTGCTGTTTCGGAAGTTTCCTGATATTCACCTGTTGCTTCGGCTGTTGGCGGTCCGCAGCCACAAGAAGTATCAGCCAAAAATTTATTAGCGGACAAATACAAAATCCCCCCGGCAAAAATTATTGCCAAGGGTAAAGCAAGAAAAAAAACTTTCATCTTCATACCAAAATAGTATCACAAAGTTTTTCTTGTTTCTAGGCTCAAAATTTGATAGAATTATACCGACCCCAGGGCCAGATAATATTGCGAGGTCGGCTAACTTGCCCCGCCAAATTTATGGTACATTTATATATTCTAAAAAATAATTCGGGGAAATATTATATTGGTATAACATCGTTATCTTTAGAGGCAAGATTAGCTAGACATAATAATGGAGAGGTAAATTCGACTAAATTTTATAGACCATGGAGTATGATTCATTCAGAGGAGTTCCAGGATTTTGAAAGTGCAAGGAAGAGGGAAAAACAAATAAAAAGTTGGCACGGAGGCAATGCTTTTAAAAAATTGATTGGCAGTGCTGCGGGATCGTCTAATGGTAGGACCGCAGACTCTGGATCTGTGTATCTAGGTTCGAATCCTAGTCCCGCAGCACTGCCAGTGAAAAATAAATTTGGCGGGGTGAAGTAGCACACCTGGCTCTGGACCAGGCAATCTAGGTTCAAATCCTAGCCCCGCAGCTGTTCGACTCCCCCTCGACATAGCTTGGGGTCGCTCACAGCTATAGCCCTCCGATTAAAGAAATAGCGTTGTAAGCGAAAAAGTCGAACATCCTGAGCTTGTCGAAGGAAATCTATGTCTTATTACGTGTATATTCTTCGTACCTCTTCAAATACCTTATATATTGGACAAACAAATAATTTAGAAAAACGTTTAAGGGAACACAAAAATAAATCTTCCAAATCTGCCAAATATATTAGATACTTCAATTCCTTTAAATTAGTTTATTCAGAATTATTTTCAACTCGGCAAGAAGCTATGAAGCGTGAGTGGCAATTAAAACAGTGGTCACTAGTCAAGAAAGAGGCATTGATTAAAGGTGATAAAATACTATTAAAGAAGCTATAGAAAATAGCCCTAGACTGGCCTGCTCAGCTAGATATAAATGATGACTAATCAATATAATCCCATCGACAACAAGGAGATTGAATCGGCGGTAAATTTTATGATTACCTCTTTTGGTAAACCTAAGAAAGGAGAAAAACCAGTTGTTATCCACAGTTTGAGAGTCGCCTTTTATCTGGATTCTCTTGGGTATTCTAAAGAGGTTATTATTGCTGCCTTGTTACACGATATTCTTGAGGACTCAGAGGTCACTCTGGAAGAACTTAAAAAAAAGTTTGGTGAAAAAGTTGCAAAGCTGGTGGAAGTAAACAGTCTGGATTTGTCACTACCCAAAAATGCCGATAGATATAAAAAAGTTTATTCTCTTGCAAAGGAAAATGGATGCGATGCTCTTCTTATAAGAGGAGCTGATCTTCTTGATAATTCTAAATATTATTATTTAGTTAAAAGTAAAAACCTTAAAAAATTACTTTTATGGAAATATGATTATTTTCTTAAAATTTCCGAAGAACTAATTGGTGATACGCAGGTTTTTAAAGATCTTAAGGCTTACCGCCAAAATTTAGTTTGAAGGTCCCAGACCGGCCTGCTCAGCAGAGTAGAAATTTTTTATGATAGACAAATGTTCTCAGTGTGGCCTTTGCTGTCGTTTATTTTTAGCGAATTTAGCCAAAGAAGAATACCGGTCAGGTAAATACAGAACTCAGTTTGAGGAGTTTGGCTTGATTGATGATTTTCACAAGGCGGCCGCGTGTGGGGCAAACATTCTCAAACAAAAGGAAGATGGCAATTGCATCTATCTTAAGGGAAGCAAATGTTATATTCATAAAATCAGGCCCCAAGTTTGCAGAGAGTTTTTCTGCACCTCGAAGTTGAAAAAGTTCAGAAAAATGATTGAGCAGATTGAAAAGAAGCGAGCTAGTCTGGAAAAGAGAAAGGACTGAAGGGTTCTAGACCGGCCTACTCAGGGGAAAATTCACTTTCGGTTTAAGGAAAGAATTTTATGGTAAATTTGTTCGTATTCGTCAATCATTCTGTCAAGGGAAAAAAATTTTTCCACTCTTTCTCGGCAGACTTTCCTTTCAATTTTATCAATTTTTTTGATGGCTTCGATAGCCTCTCTTGTATCTGAGATAACAAATCCGGTCTTGTTATCTTCGACAATTTCTGGAATAGAACCTAAATTCATTCCAATAACCGGTGTGCCACTGGCCATTGCCTCAACAAGGGTTAGACCAAAACCTTCAGAATAAGTATTAAGGTGTAAAAATCCTAAGGCATTTTTCAAAAGTTTTTTCTTTTCTTTATTGTCGATTAATCCCAAATATTGAATATTTTGATTTAAATTGGGTTTGATTTGGGTATTAAAGAATTCCTCTTCCTCTTTTATAAGCAGACCGGCAATTTTAAGTTTAATTCCAAGTTTCTTGGCCAATTTCACTGCCAAATGGACTCCTTTATCCGGAGAAATTCTCCCCAAGAAACAAAAATAATTTTCCGGCTTATTATTAAATTCGTATTCATTAACCGGAATTCCGTGATAAATGTTGGCAATATAATTTAAATCAGGAGCGTGTTTCCGGTCTGCATAGCTTATTGAGATGTAAAATGTATTTGAGTATTTTTTGTAAATTTCGGTGACTTGAGAAGAGGAAAAACCGTGGAGGGTGGTAACAACAGGCGTTTTTACCAATTTAGAAAAGACAAGGGGGTAGGCATCGTAATGGTTGTGGATGATATCGTATTCATTTGCCTCTTCGAAGACTAAGGCGGAATGAAGGTATTGATAGACTTTGGGTTCAAGGGTTGGATCTTCGCAGATAGGACGGGGGCAGACCCAGCGAAGACAAGCTTTGGTTTGAGAATCGCCACTAGCATAGAGGGTTACTTCGTGTCCTTTTTTGACCATTCCCTCTGTGATGTAGCTGGCGATTAACTCCCAGGGTCCGTATTTCTTTGGGGGTGTTCGCCAATGGATAGAAGAGAGAATGGCAATCTTCATTTTTTTCCGTTTAGCGCAAAATACGCTAGGGCGTAACTTAAAATAGACTCTGCTCCTTCATTGGGATTTACTCCCCATGGCTCTAGGCCATCTCGGACCCCTTTAGTTTCTTGATCAAGAAGAGAAATTTTTAATATATTTCTTCCAGTATACCACTCAAACGCTTTCATAGCGAAATCGCGATAGTCTTTTTTTCTGGTAATTTCGTAAGCAAGACTACAAGCCTCAACGGTGCTTCCGGCTTCTATGGGTTGTTGACCGAAAACTGCCTTCTTTCCATTTTTGGGAAACCAACCTCGGTAGCCAGGAAAAGAAAAGCAATCTTTTGTAGTATCATAGGTTTGTTTGAGTAAAAAATCCAAAGACTCTTTGGCTATTCTGAGATATTTTTTATCTCCAATAGTTTGGTAGGCATAAAAAAGAGACAAAGGAATCCTGCCATTGTTGTAGGAGAGGACGTCTTCGTACCATTTCCAGGATTCAGTAGAGCTTTTTTGGTAATTTATGATTAATTTATCGGCTAAGCGGGCCATCTCTCTTTTAAGATCTAGGGGCAATTTTTCAGGGATGTCGCCTTTTAATTTTTTTCGCATGATGAGGAGTGGTACCAGGTTAGAATACGTTGTTTCGAATTTAACGCGATGAGAAATTCCAATTATGACTTGGGCTAAAGCCCGCGGTTGATCGACCTTAGAAACTAGCGGTATTTGTTGATCAAAAACAAACGCTGAAGTTAATTTTTGGTCGTCCGTCGGTGCACTAATTGCTGCTTCGCCTAAAGCGGCCATTGCCCGCCCAAATCCTTCTCCCGTACCATCATCATTCTTCCATGTCAAATCCGAGTTTAGATCCTGGTGAAATCCTTTTGGGGTCCGCGCTCCGATTAAAAATTTTAGAAAGACAGGAAGGAGTTTTTGGATCTTTTTTTGTTCTCGGCCGTTTATTCGAAGGGCCACCAAAAGAGCCCGAGCATTGTCATCGGTACAGTAACCTTCTGTCGGATCGGGAGTAGCAAAAATACAATGCTCCATAATGCCGATATTATCAGTCATTCTAATTATATGATCAGGTAAAAATTCTGTAAAACTCATTTTTGGGCCGCTTCCAAGAAAATATTTTGATATTTTTTAGCTACCTCGGACCAGATCATTTTTCTACCATAACGATAGGTTAGTTTAGACAGCCTTTCCATTATTTTTGGATGAGAAAAGAGATTTATTATCTCTTCGGCAATTGCTTGAGAATTTTCCCAAGGAACGATTCTTCCTCTTCTGTTACCAAGAACCTCTTTAGCGTATCCGAATGGAGTTGAGATACAGACTTTGCCGGCAACTACGGCATAGGCCAATGAACCAGAGCTACTTTCTTCAGGTTGCCGGTAGGGAGTTAGGAATATATCTGAAGCCTGAATATATTCGTTAACTTTATCTAACGGCAGATAACGGTCGATAAAAAGAACATGTTTTTTTAGACCTAGTTGGTTAATCAATTTCTCCAATTCCGCGCGGTAGGGGTTTTTGTTTTTTTCTCCTGGAGGATCAGTCCCGATGACAACATATATTAAATTAGGAAACTTTTTAAGTACGGCAGAGAGTGCCTTAATAACCAAATCAACGCCCCTGCTTGATCTTATTACATTAACCGTAAGAAGTACCTTTTTTTCTTTAAGACCCAATTTCTTTTTGATTAGATTAGGATTCTTGCAAGATATATCTTGGGCGCCGTGAGGAATAACTTTTATTTTCTTTTCATCTGCTTTATATATTTTTATCAAATCCTGCCTACTTCTGTGGGTCATGACGATGACAAAACGGCTTTTATCAACAATTTTTTTGGTTACTAGTAATTGATGCGTTGTCGGATTTATCAATACCATATGAAGAGTAGTTACCACCGGAATCTTTAATTTCTCAAGTAAATTAATAATGTAATCTCCCATTTCACCGCCATAAAGACCATATTCGTGTTGGAGCGAGATAACATTAAAATTCGCCTGGTTCAAAAATGTGGCTGCCCGGATAAACGAATCTGGGTTATCACTTTGTATTTTATATACCACCTCTGGTCCATAATTGTAATTTTCTTTTGAAGACTGAAGGCCTATTACCCTAGAGGTAATTCTTGGAGCGAGTTTATTCATTGCCGCAATCAAATCGCGAGTATATGAACCGATTCCACAAATTTTTGGAGGGAAGGAACTGAGGTAAGCAATCCTAAAATTACTCATTTTTTGTTTGATAGCGTTCCAAAAAGATCAAGATGCCTCATTGCTACATTGGCCCAGGTCATTAATCTTCCATAATCGTAGGCCTTTTTTTCAATTTCCTCCTTTTTTTCTGGTTCTTCCCATAATTGTATAACTGATTTGGCTATAGCTTCAGAATTCCGGAAAGGGATCAAAACGCCTCTACCATCCGAGAGAACTTCTTGGGCATAAAGGTAAGGGGTAGAAATGCAGCATTTGCCAGCACCAATGGCGTAGGCCAGTGCTCCTGAGGCTGCTTGATGAGGTTCAAGATAGGGAGTGACGTAAAAGTCAATCGTCTTAAGCCAGTCGATTAATTCATCAAGTGTTAAGTACCTATTGATAAATCTGACATTTTTGCCAATTCCCAGTTTTTTAACTATTTTTTTTAGGAAATTACGGTATGTTTCCCCGTTTGTTTGCAAAAAAACAGGATGCGTTTGGCCGGCGACCAGATATAAAACATTAGGATATTTTTTGGCGATTAAAGCTACCGCCTCAAGGGCATACTCGATTCCTCTGCTTGGAGTCAGGAGATTAATATTGCCCAGAACTAATCTTCCGGAGAGATTTTTCTTATTTTTAAAGTAGGCGCTTGGCGAAAAAGGTAAGTCAGGTGTCCCATGGGGTATGGGTATAATATTTTCTGCGAGAGCACCGTACTCCTTAACCAGTTTATCTTTTACCTCTTCCATCATTACAATTACTGCGGTCGATTTTCTAATTATTCTTTTTAAGATATTGCCACCTTCGCTGCGCGCGTCATCTGTAACTGTATGGAGGGTGCTTACCAGCGGCCGCCTTAATGATTCGATAAAGGGAATGATATATTCTCCCGAGTTTCCCCCAAAGAGACCGAATTCATGCTGGAGAGAGACTAAACCTGCGCCAGACTGGTTTACATAATTCGCCGCTTGGATATAGGTAGATAAGTCATTTTGGTTAATTCTGTACTTTGTTTCCCAGGGATAGTTGAGTGTTTCGCCGGGTCGGTCGACTACCATAATTTCGGCTAGAGCATGAGGGTTGAGTAAATTGATAGCATTTGTTAAATCTTTGGTATATGTAGCAATACCGCAACGTCGGGGTATGTAGGAGGAAACGTAGATAACTTTTATCGCTTTTCTTTTGTCGGTTAATAGTTTCTCAAGATCTTTAGTTTTCATTTGTTTGATTAATTAGACTTAACATTTGTTGAGCGATAGTTTTTGGATTGAATTTTTCTACTGCATGAGCTTTTGCGCTTCTTCCTATTTTAGATCGTAGCTGTTTATCGGTTAAAAGCATCTCAATAAATCGAGAAAGATCTTTAATTTCTGCTCTTGGGTATCCCTCATCAAAGTTTGCCTTTGCTAAAAAGCCGGTTTCTCCGTGCTCGATAATTTCTCTGGTGGAGGTGGCTTCTATTGAAATTACTGGTTTTCCACACATTTGCGCCTCAACGAGCGGAAGGCCAAAACCTTCGGATCTGGATGGGGCGATGTAAATGTCACACAGGGTCATTAATCCCCTTATAAATTCTTGAGAGAATTCTCCGACGATATATCTGATGTTTTCTAATATCCCAAATTTTTTGGCTAATTTTAGTTCTTTCGCAGAATCCTGGAAACTGTTTATAGAGGGCCAGGTTTTAATGATGTACATCCAAGGCCTACCGTTTATTTTTTTATTAACCTCCGCTAGGGCGGTGATTACCTCTTGAGCTCCCTTGCTGGTGGCATCGCCTCCGGTGGTAAAAAGAATAGGGACTTTTTCCTGGTGAAGCTTGAGAAGATCAAAATTTATTGGCAGAAGAAGACTTTGTTTAGAAATAGAGATTAACCTCAAAAATTCTGTCAGATCTTTTTCACTTAATTCATGCCAAAAATCGGGATCAACAGCTTCGGGAAGAACTTTAATAATTTTTTCATTGATTCCATCACGGATAAAAATTTGTCGACAGTGTTGACTGGGCGTGAGGATAAGCGGCAATTTGTTAAGACCGCCAATATAGCGGCTAATTTTTCCATCAGAGACCAACCAGGGAATCGTCCGAAATCCGAGCTTGTTGGGAGCCTCAACGATCAGTTTATAAGAATGCCACGAACCCATCCCGATAATAAAATCTGGCTGAAAACTGTTAATTTTTTGCGCCGGCACAGACGAATGGTGAACTCTTTCTATCTTGTTTTCAACGCCCAAAATTGATAAACCCTTGACAAGGGAGTAGGCTTGATTAACAAAACTGTATCCATGCTCTGCTATCAGTAGAAAAATCTTCATGAATAAATTTATGCCCCCGCTTTTTTTAATTCGTTTAACAAATCAGTTATTTTTAGAGACTTTACCCCTATTTTTGTATCAGCCGCTCCATAATATATGTAAAGTTTTTTGCCTTGAACTATTGCCCCTGTTGGAAAAACCACGTTTTTGGTGATACCGCTTTTTTCCCAAGGTTCTTCTGGGGAAAACAGAGGTTTTTTTAGTCGTCCCAAAACTTTGGTTGGATTATTTGAATCTACAAGAACCGCTCCCGCACGGTAAACCTTACCCGATTTGGTATTCTCAACTGCGTGGGAAATAAGAAGCCAGCCTTCCTTCGTCTCGATTGGTGGACAGCCGCCTCCAATATTTCGATTTTCAAATTTGTATTTTGGATCAATAATTACAAATTGTTTTAATTCTTTTAAATATTTTCGCCAATACTCATTGGTCAACTCCGAAAAATCATCAAAATACATTATCTGAATTCCAGGCAAAATTCGATGCATTAAGGCGAATTTACCCCTGATTTTTTTTGGAAATAGGCAGGCGTCTTTTTCCCAAAGAAGAACATCGTGTCCTCTTCTTTTTTTATAAATTTGTTCAAAAAGGATATATTTCTTTTCTACGCCAGATCCCCGGAAGATATCTTCTGCCTCATCATAAGTAATTTTTGGGGAAATTAAACCTTTTTTAGAGAAATTAATTAAATCTTTGCTGACAGCGTAGGCGACTAGAGCATTTTGACCATCAAAGGCGGTATAAAAAAGATAATAAAGACCATCTAAGAAAACAATTCTTGGATCTTCAAGTCCTCTTTTTTCGTAATTATACCAGGGAGAGAGTATTGGCCGATCAAATCTTTTGATAATTTTATTATCAGCAAGTTGGCAGTAACCAATAGAAGAGATTTTTTGCTTGTTAATGGCCCGATAAAACATATGGGTGATCCCATTAACTTTAATGCAGGCTGGGTTAAAAACACCTTTGTTTTCAAAGGGCAGATCAGTTTTTTCTAAGATTATCCCCTCGTCTTTAATTTTTAGCATTTTAAAATCTCTCTCTTTTGGGTAGAGAATCAACTGTATTATATCAAAAAAGGCTTGACTTCGTAAGTTCTAGAAAGGTGCTTTAAAAAGCCCTATTTTTCTCGTCTTGCCCAAACAATAACAGATATGATACAATCAGAGTATAAATACAAAACTTACAGTAGACGAGCTTGTTTGTAAATTCTTGGAAAAAGGGGGGCGTATTGATAAGTATTATCTCCAAGGCTGGAGTAAAAACAAACCCACGCTTGTGTATCTTAAAGGCTGGTTTAGAGGAAAGAACATTCGCGAGGCAATATTAAAAGCACTTACGTAAAAGCTATCCCCACCGTATACTTGCTTTATTACGAAGTAACAAACTTGCTTTATTACGAAGTAACAAACTTGCTTTATTACGAAGTAACAAACTTGCTTTATTACGAAGTAACAAACTTGCTTTATTAATCCCCTCGTGATATAATGCTTTTTGCATTGGCAGATTGAAGTAATACATCTGCTTAAATTTGATTCTGTTTTGAGTTTAAAAGATAAAGGATACCCAGTATATTTACTCTTTTTATTCGTATCTTTTCTTCATATTCATCATAAGTTTCCTCATTTAAGCAGTTTTATTCCTTTAATGTTCCATAGTGGGCATTTTTCATTTTTAACTCATGAATATTAGAAATATTGCCATCATTGCCCATGTTGATCATGGGAAAACGACTCTGGTAGATTCTTTGCTGCGCCAGTCCGGTACCCGGCTGGGGAAAGAAGTTGCTGACGCTACCTGTATTTTGGACAGCAATGAATTGGAAAAAGAAAGGGGTATTACCATTTTTTCCAAAAATGCTTCTGTGGTTTGGAAAGGAGTCAAAATTAATATCATTGATACTCCTGGACATGCGGATTTTGGCGGAGAAGTGGAAAGGGTGCTGAAAATGGCCGACGGCTCACTACTTTTAATAGATGCCAACGAGGGCCCTATGCCCCAAACAACCTTTGTTTTGAAAAAAGCCCTTGAGCTGAAACACCGAATTATCGTAGTTATCAATAAAATTGACCAACCTAACGCCAATGTCACCGAAACTCTGAATAAAACTTTTGACTTGTTTATTGATCTGGGAGCCAATGAGCAAACTGCCGACTTTCCGGTGATTTACGCTTCGGCCAAACTGGGCAAAGCCGGATTAACGCCAGAACTGGAAAAAATGACTGACATTTCGCCTTTGTTTGAAGAAATAATTAAGCAGATCCCCGAACCCAGAGGCAATCCTGTTGCGCCACTGCAGATGTTGATTACCTCCATCAGCCACGATAATTTCAAAGGCAGGGTGGCTAGGGGGAGAATTAACAACGGCACACTTCAATCTGGCCAAGAGGTGATGCATATAAACAGACGGGGTCAAATGAAAAAACACCGACTGACTTCTTTGGTTACTTTTAGCGGACTAGAGCAAATAGAGATTGACAAGGCAGAAGCAGGAGAAATTGTGGCGGTAGCGGGAATACCCGATATTACCATTGGCGAAACCATTGCCGATACGAATAAACCTCAGGCCTTGCCGCTTTTGAAAATTGAAGAACCCACGGTCAAAATGACCTTTAATGTTAATTCCTCTCCATTTGCCGGCAAAGAAGGAAAATACACCAGTTCTCGCCAAATAAGGGAAAGACTATTTAAGGAATTGAATGATGACGTCGCCCTAAGGGTGAAAGATAGCAAAGACAAAGGCTGGATAGTTTCCGGCAGGGGCGAACTGCATTTGGCGATATTTATTGAACGCCTAAGGCGCGAAGGCTATGCTTTTCAAGTTTCCCAGCCCCAAGTAATCACCAAAACCATCAACGGCCAGAAAATGACTCCTTACGATGAAGTGTTTATTGAAGTTCCGGAAGAATATTCTGGTGCCGTTATCCAACAACTCCAAAGTCGCTATGCCGAAATGAGAAAAATGGACACCAAAGAAGGTATTGTTTATCTGGAATTTATTATTCCCACCTGCGGGCTTTTTGGCTACCGGAGCAAATTTATGACCGATACCCACGGCAAGGGCATTATAAATGCCACGTTTTACAAATATCTGCCAGAGAAGGGTGAATGGAAGAAGCGCGAAAGAGGTTCGCTAGTCACTTATGAAACAGGCGTTACCCAAATTTACGGTTTAACCAACGTTCAGGACAGAGGAGAATTGTTTGTCGGCCAGGCGGTCAATGTCTATAAAGGCCAAGTAGTCGGCCAAAACAACCGGCCTGGTGATATGAGAGTTAATGTCTGCAAGGAAAAACAGCTCTCCAACATGCGCTCCAAGGGCGAAGGCGTGACCAGACATCTCAATGCTCCCAGAAACATGGACCTGGAAGATGTTTTGGAATATATTGATAATACTGAACTGGTAGATGTGACTCCGGCAGCCATAAGAATCAGAAAAATCATCCTTGACGAGAACCTAGAAAGACGAAAAATGAAAGGATTATTAATATGATACGTTTTTAAGCAGTTATATTCCTTTAATTTGTATATCTATTAGTAATCTATACCCTGATAAAGATTAAGCTGGTTACTAAGTTGTTTGTTGAACGAGTTTATGAGACTAATAGTTAACCAACTTGTTATCACTATTGAAATTATGGTTAAAAAAAGCGCTGCTAATCCAATCTTTTTTGATTTTTCATCCGATTGACGTAAATATTTAATAGCAGGCCAAATTCCAAGGGGAGGTAAAAAGAAGCTTACAAAGTAAATCAATAGCTGTTTTAAAAAAGTTGTTGACAAGGGTTTCTCTTTTTGAAAATCCATACAATATCAATACTACTCTTAAGGATGAAAGGGGTCTAGACCGACCCGCTCAGCATGACTATCCTTAGGTTCGAAGCTATTCAACACCCGGTGTTAGAACCCCAAAATAACTAGTAAGAATCTATGGTATAATTAGCCAATGGAAATTGAAAAAACTCCCCCCAAATCCTTCCCACGCACCGCCCAATGAGAAAAAGAATGCTCTTAACAAAGCTTGTGGCGGCGATTTCTTCCAAAAAACGGATTTGGGCTATTTTTTTAATCATTATCCTTTTGGCTGTTGGCGTTTATTTCTTCCGTAGTCTGTTTATTGTGGCCACGGTTAACGGGCAACCCATTTGGCGTCTCACTCTGATCCGTGAACTGGAGAAACAATCCGGTAAGGAGGCACTCGATACCTTAATCAGTAAAACCCTCGTCCTTCAAGAAGCAAAAAAACAAAATGCCGCCGTCAGTGGCGAAGAAATTGACCAAGAAATCAAAAAACTGGAAGAAAATTTCTCCAAACAAGGCCAAGACTTGAACCAACTCTTAAGCACACAGGGAATAAGCAGAGAGGAATTAATGGAAGAAGTCCGGTTTCAAAAAATCGTTGAGAAAATTGTGGGAAAGGATATTAACGTCACTGATCAAGAGGTGAGCAATTATCTTAAGCAAAACGAAAATCTTCTGCCCAAAGACTCAAATACCGAAGAACTAAAGTCAACTGTCAAGCGTCGACTTGAGCAACAAAAGATGAACGAAAAAATCCAATCTTGGATTGAATCGCTGCAAGACAGCGCAAAAATCATTTATTTCCGCTAATCCTCGGGCAGAAAATGCCCTCGTTTTCTCCGCTGGTATGAAGTCGTGGGAGGTCGGACCTCGTAGCGTAAAAAAAATGAGAACTTAAAATTGTAGTTCGACCCTTCGAGTAAACTCAGGGTAAACTTGCTCGAGTTTATTGTCGAGCCGGGGTTATTGGGTTTATTTGAATAGTTTGGGCGGTAATACTTCCATCAGGATTTTCCGAAAATTCACTGCACACAAGGGTGTGTGAAATTCAACTTGACAAATTAAAGTTTTGTATTATAATTGGTTTTTAATTGATGGAGGTCAAAAATGCCAATTCCAAAAGAAATATCTCCCGGATTACCACAAACTGAAATAAGAGAAAGAGTAAAAGGCAGAGAGAGATTTGCTACTGTGGAAACCCACCTTCCTGGGGTCCTTCTGCGTACAGAACCTTATATGGAGGTTGATATTCTTAAGAAAACTATTGGAAAACTTTACAACTTGGCAAGAGCATATGCAGAAAGAAAGTTCCGAATAAATGAACTTGGAGATCAACAAAAAGAGGCTGATTCAGAAATCAAAGGATTAGCTCAAAACCATGAGGGACTCCGAGGAATTCAATCTGAAGAAGATAATTTTGTGCTTAGTGTATTTCCCAGAGAAATCGTTACTTTTGATGATTAACTTTTAGAAAAATCTCTAGGCATTGCTTACTCATCTGTGGTTCACAGGCATTTAGTTATCTCAATTGCAGTTCCTGCTGGATTTCAAACAGAAAAGGGGCCTGTTCAAGAAAAACTATTACACCAAGTTTTGACACAGGCATTGCTCGATCTTGGTTTAAGAAAGGTTGACCTTAAAAAAATTATGGAAACAAGAGTTCAACAGAGAGTTGATGAGGAAACCTTGGAAGAAATGATTAAAGGTGGAAAAGTTAAATTACTTGAAGGAACTAAAAAGACTGACACGACTTGGGCAATCAGAGTTGAACCACTGAAAAAATCTCCCAAAAATTAGAGGAAATGTGTTAAAACATCTAAATTTTGCTGTATCTCTTGAACGAAATCCAAGACATACAGTCATGCACCGAATGGTGCGTGGCTTTGCCAAAACCGAATGTGAGTGAAAGATGTACTTAAAAACAACTAAAGGAAAAACTACGCTAAGGTCGATGCTAAAAGATTTTTTTGAAGAATAAGATTGAACTTGCGAATAATCCAAGCCCCGCAGCACCAAAAAAAGGCCCAGCTTTCCGGGCTTTTTCTTTTCCAACCGCTCTGGCTTGCCCCGAACCCGAAGTGGTTTGGGGGCAGGGTTTCTTTTAAGAAGACTTTTTGATTGCCTTTTTTAGTCTTTTGAGAGTTTTTTCTTTGCCTAAAACTTCCATTGATTCAAAAAGAGGCGGGGTGGCGGTTTTACCAGTGATGGCAATCCTTGTCGCCATAAAAAATTTACCTACATGCCAGCTATTTTTAGCGACTAAATCTCGAAAAATCTTTTCTAAACTACTTGCTTTCCAATGTTTAACTTTATCTAATTCGCTTAAGATA
>Ga0210024_1001268_pt1 | contig 23027 bp, 22 predicted proteins | sample CryGeymeta201525_FD_183988 | JGI IMG/M metagenome (GOLD analysis project Ga0210024, IMG submission 183988) | Groundwater microbial communities from Crystal Geyser aquifers in Utah, USA - Crystal Geyser metaG 2015-25 (SPAdes) (version 2) | ecosystem: Environmental > Aquatic > Deep subsurface >...
TCCATTTTCAATAAAAGGGGCAAACCTTATTGCTAATTCCTTTTTTATATTTCCTGGCAGGTTTGGATAAATTTTAAAATTAAGATCCGTAATTTCTATTGTTGTTCCATGATTATTTTTATCGTTTAATTCTCTTATTTCCATTTCGTGTTTATTCCAATCTCCTTCTTTAAGCCATTTTTCCTCGTCATAAATTATTACATATTGCTCATTAGAACCAGCTTTCTTTGTAATAACTTTAAATTTTTTGCCTAATGAAGTTGCCGCTGTTTTCATTCCAAGACCAAACTCTCCTAATTTTCCTATTTTTGTGGAATATGCTAACTTCATACTATTGGCAGCTGTTTGTTCGTCCATTCCTATCCCATTGTCAGATACTTTTACTGAATTTTTATCTTTATCTAAAATTACATCTACAATTAATTCTTCGTCGATTCTAGCGTCTATGGCATTATCAATTAACTCTGAAATAGCTTGACTTACGGAGTAACCTGTCTGTCCTATTTTAGGCATTAAACTTCTATCTGGCAAAATGCTGATATCTTTTTTTACTAAAGGTGTCATAAAATTTTTATAGTAAATTACTAATTAACTATATATGGATCAAAATATTTTATATAATAAACTATAAAAAGTCAAGTGATTTTTACACTTGATTAAATAATCAGCTTTCCATCCTACTTCTGAAGAATTTTTTGGGTTAAGCTATTAATCAAGAAAACCACCTTAATTGTCCGTCAATTCCTTATAAAATTTGTTAGCCCGACAGTGTTGTTTTATAAATTTTGTATTAGATAATTTATCTTTTGGTATTTGAAGGTTAAAATACAAACAGAAAACTAAATCGTCAATGTAGTCTTTTAATATCTTTTGCTGTTCAAAATCAATTACAGGACTATTTTTTAATTGAGATAAAGAAATCTGTTGACCTTCTTCTATAAGTGAAGAGTCTTTTAGATATTCTTTTTCAATTGTTTTTTTAACCAAATTAAAATTACCTTTAATAGGTAATTTAAATAATTGCTGGTTTTTTTTAACAACTAAATTCTTTGCTTCTATCGATAAAGAATCAAACTTCTGAACCAGAATCTTAGCAAAATCAACAAAATCTGATAATTTTTTTTCTTCCAGCATTAGTAGTTCTTCAGTCTTTTCAATTATCACATCTTTTATAAATTGATTGTCTTTATTTATCTTCGGAACGTGAATAAACTCTTTAATAGATTTTATCCCAATTAATAAATCTTTTTCGTTTTCGTTCTTTAATAAACGATTGAAAATGAATTTATTTACAGCGGAGTTTAATAAAGAAAAGATGTATAAAATTTCGTTTTTGTTATTAGATGATATCAAAACATAATTAAAGCTAATCATTATTTTTTTATCTGAGAAATAAAATTTGTCAGAATTAATATATCTCCAAACAATTTTATATCTCATATTATATACGTCTAAACCCTGGCTTCCTTTTGGAAAACGAATATCTTTTGTATGAATAATTAAATTGCTATTTGTAACAACAAAACAATTTTTACGGAAACTAGGGAGATTAAAATAGTTTTTATCTGATAAATTAGATTGTTGAGAAATTTTATTCTTTGGAAAAACCAATCCTTTATCAAAATAAAAAATTGAGCCGAATTTCGTTTTAGCATCTTCTAGTCTGTATAAATCAAAAGAATCGTTTTGATTATATAACTTAATAAAATCAAGGGTTATTTTGTCTTGTTTTATAAAATTCCAATTTGCTATATTAACTAAAAGGTCATGTTGTTTTATGTTTTTTTCATCTGTTTTCTTTCCTGCTATAATATTTCCAAAAATTTTTTCTATTTCTTCATCTGTGCCTTTATAATTTATGATTTTTACTAAATTAGAATCTGTTGGTCTTATTCGTCTCACAATTAAAATTAAACTTGATGTAGCTACCCTGTTTTTTTGTTTTAACCCTCTTCCTATAAATAAAGCATTGGTAAAAGTAATTATTTTTTCTATAGTGGTAAATTTAGCCAAATGATAACGCAAAACATCGAGATCTCCCGCTGTAAGTAAAGTCTGAGGAATAATAAAACAAAGTTTTCCGTTGTCTTTTAATAACCCCAGTCCCAAGGCTATAAAAAAAGAATATAAATTTGGTTTTGGAGCATAAGCTTTTATTCTTCCTGGCACAGTATTAAGATTTACACCATAGATATTACTCATTTGCGCTTTTTTTTCTTGTATCCATTTAACAATTAACACGCCTTGTTTTGAACATTCGTTATAGCTGATATAAGGTGGATTAGCGATGACATAATCAAATCGGTATCGAATAATATCTTTTTGATTTTTCAATTGATTTTCCAAACTCTTTTTCATTTCATCAAGATCGTCTTTATCTCGTACATAGCTTTCGTAACCCAAATTAAGATTTCTATCAAAAAGACCCATTTGACCAGCTCTTTTTTGTGAAATAACATCGATGTCATTAATGGTGTTCCTTAAAGCCGTATTCATAAACTCGGCAATTGAATCTCGAGTTTTAAAAACCTTAATTTTTTTACCGATTGGGTTATTATATTTTTCATTGATAATAAGAGGAAGCAGTCGCATCAAAATACTCATTTCGGCAAGGTAAAGAGGAAATTCCTCAATGTCTAAACCAAAAATATTATTAGTCACGATTTCTTCTATTTTCTTTGAGGTAACCTCATTATCATTATTAAAAGCTTTAATTACGGCATCGGTCGCAGAATAAAGAAAAGTTCCGCTACCACAGGCTGGATCAATTATTGAAACACTATTTATATCAGTTTCATACTGCTTATTAATATTTTTTGGGGTATAACCTATTTCTTGAAGCATAAAATTAACAACGGCAGGGTCAGTAAAATATTGGCCTTTTTTACCTTCTCCGTAGAGCTCTTTTAGATAATTCTCATAGATATAACCAAAAATTTCGTTTTTAACATTGGAAAAATTATATCTTTTTATAAAAACAAAGATGTCAAGCCAGGGAGAGACATCTGAAAGCTTGTTTTCCGCACTATGAAATAGTGTACTAATTTTTTCTTGGATAAATTTTTGTTCTTCGGCAAAAGGTCTATAGATGTTTTTCGATATTTTAGCCGAGATTCCGTTTATTATACCTAAGATGTCTTTATAACGTTTTTGCTTTAAATATTCATGAATTTTACTTATGAAGTTTTCAAATTCTTTTGGAAATTCATCAAAATCATTATCTACAAGTGTTTTATAGAGAATAAATTGAATAATATAAGCGTATGTGAGCTCTATGGCTTTTTGTTCTTTGGTTTTATTTTCCGTTTCTGATAAATATCCCTCAAGCTGAAGCTTATTTTTAAAACTTCTAATAAAATTTGTGATATCTTCAAAAAAAAGTTGCCGGTATTTTTCAACTTGAAAAATATTTTCAACAAGACTCAATTGCCCGACTTTTTCAAAGAACGAAAGATAGTAGAATTCCGGTTTAATATACTCTTTCCAAAAATCTAAAAATAAATCACTTCTTTCGACAATTTCGTCAAAATTAAAAGATCTGACGATAAAAGCATTATTATAGAATCTCCAAGTATAACCGTCTGTCAATATGCCATATTTTTTGTCAAAATCTTTTTGATAGTTTAAAAGTTGAATTTCTCCTGCTTTAATATTCTCAAAACATTCTGCTTCTGTCGGAATTACTATTTCTGGATTTATATAAATTACGAAGTCAGCCCTTCTTTGTTCTTTAGCTCTTTTTTCATGTATAAATTCGTTTTTACGACTATTTACGTCTGTAGAAAGTCTTCCTTCTCTTAGATTAAGAATGTCTTTCGATTCAAGAAAATCTTTAACAAAACTTTGAACACCTGTACCAACCTCGTTAATTTTATAGAACTCTTTTTCTTTATGCCATTTTGATTTTAGCTGAGGAAGGGTTTTATTCATTGATCCTTATTTTATCACTTTTGTTCTTTTCTTACATCGCGCCAAATATTCACCTCCAAGGAACCCAAAGCATTACTGCTTTACAGTCTGAAATAATCGGATACAAAATTATAAAAGATTATAGACGTTATCTCTTACTACCTCGGAGGTGTGAAAAAAATGTAGCAAATTTGTAGCATATAGTCTACAAAATAGCCATAAAAATAGCAAGAAACTGGTTGAATTGGTCAATAGTTAGTTTAATTGGTCAAGAGTTAGTTTAATTGGTTAGAATTAGTCAAAAGTAAGTTTAATTGGTCAAGAGTTAGTTTAATTAGTTTAACTGGTCAATAGTTGGTTGAATTGGTTGGAATTGGTCAAGAAATAGTTGGAATTAGTTAGAAATTGGTTGAATTGGTTAAGAAGTGGGGAAAGAGTTGGAGAAGGCTGAAATTTGGCGGGCGAGGATTCCGTAATCATTTTTTAATTCCATAGTATTAATCTGATAGATATCCTCTATTATGGATAGAGTTGCGATGACTTCGTTGACCGAGCCGACAGAAATCTTCAAATAATTTTTAAAATGCTTTACTCCCCGGCCATAACCTTCAGCAATATTAAGTACGACGGAAATAGCCGATCTTCTAATTTGATCTTTCAAAGCATAATCTTTTCTCATATTTTCCTTATGTTCAGTCAATAAATATATTTTCTTTAATAATTCTCTGGACTTTTTATAAATTATTAATTTCTCCATGTTTTTTAGGCAACTAATTAAACTAATTCAACCAATTAAACCAGTTAAACTAACTATGACTATTTAAGTTGGCCTTATGGTGATTTTGATTTCGGTATCGAGGGCAGTGGCGATTCTTGACAATAGGGAGATTGACGGCTTGGCGTTCATACCTTCAAGTCGAGAAATAACAGCCTGACCGGTATTGGCTTTTTTGGCGAGCTCAGCCTGGGTGATCTTCTTTTTTATCCTCGCTTCGATCATCTGCCGGGCAATTTGCAGTTGCGGCCTTAGCTTAGCGTATTCTTTAACGAAACCCTTATCTTTCATTAAATCAGACTCTAATTTTTCAAAAGGCAGTAATCTATATTTGTTTTTCATATATTTTTAATCTTTTAACTGCTAATTCAATTTCATTTTTAGGTGTTTTTTGCGATTTTTTAAAAAAAATATTGACTATAATAACTTTTTCTTTTATCATTCCGAACAATAATCTGTATCTTCCACTTCGTAATTCCCAAATATCTTTAATTAATTTTTTTAAGTAAAGCGCTGATAAACTAAAACCATAGTCTCTTAATAATTGTATTGACCCAACGATTTGAGATTGGTCCGTATATGGTAATTTTCTGATAGTCCTATCAACTCTATTATCATTAAAAATTCTCATAACTATTTTATGATAAATTTATCATATTGTCAACTGATAAGTTATTATAAAATAGAGGTTTCAATTTGTCTGTAGACTAGATATCACAAAAATACATGATTAGATTGATAGAACAGAATAATTCAGTTGAATTGGTCAATAGTTAGTTTAATTAGTCAGAGTTAGTTAGAATTAGTTTAATTAGTTGTTGAGTTTAGAGAGTTTAGCGAGTTTATAAAGAAAAGAGATTAATAGCGATAGATATTACCGTGGGAGGCGAGGCGTTGATTGCGGAGTCTTTGCTTTCTTATAATCCTTACTTCATTTTTCGAGACAAATCCTCCCCGTTTATGCCGAGATAGGGATCGGATTGGCGCCTCTCTTTCAAGAAGCGTTTGTGAATGATAAGCAGAGTGCATGAGAAGGAAAAGTTAGTGTTCATTAATACCGGCAGCAAGTAGTCTTCTTTTTAATTCATTTTCTCTTCTTATCTGTCTAATTTTTTTACGTTCATATTTTGAACCAAATCCGCCGACCTTTTCTGGTCTGATAACTCCTCTATTTGTCAATACTCCTGATATCGTAGTTTTTCTCTTTTTAGCTGTAGTAAAGGCATTTCTTTCCGTTGCTCTGTCAAATAACTGTTCTGCCCTGCGATGAAGATGAGGTAAAGAACGAGCATCGAAACTAAGGCCGGGTAAAGGAATATAAACAAAGTTTCCAAATTCGTCTAATCCCATAATTACTCTTGATCTTCGTGGAGAACGGGCAGTCTCAATAGACAGTCCGCGTTGCAGTTGATAAAGTCTATTTCGCGGCCTCCCGACAACTTCTGTCTGAGGGATAAACTCAGCTTTCATGATGATATTTTATCACTTTTGTTCTTTTTCTCACATAGCCAAGTGTTTACCTCCGAGGAACCCAAAGCATTACCGCTTTATAGTAAAGAGATTAATATCGATAGATATTGCCACGGGAGACGAGATGCTGATTTTTGAGTCTTTGCTTTCTCATAACACCAATCTCTTTAGATGAATAAAAACCTCCTTGCTTTGAACGAGCTAATGGACGTCTAGGTAATTCTTTTTCAAAAAGAGTTTGTGAATGGACGGCAGAATGCATCAGAAGGAAAAGTTGGTGTTCATTTATGCCGGCAGCAAGCAGTCTTCTTTTTAGTTCACCCTCTTTTCTTATTTGCTCTATTCTCCTGCGTTCGTGTTCTGAACCAAATCCGCCCTATACCATATTTTATCACTTTAGCTAAGTTTTGCCAGTTTTTTGAGAAGAAAGTTGGATAGATATTGATACCCGTAGAAAAAGGAAAAAGTGTAGAAGAGATCCCCGAGAAGAGTGTTTCGGAAAAAAGGAACTGCCATGGTATAACACTGAACCAAACCTTCCAAGGTTTTTGGATACATGGAAAACATTAGCCAGACGCCGAAGTTAGTTATCAGAAAAAATAACACGGAAGAGCCAAGACTAGCTAATAATAGATTCGAAAATTTTAAAGATTTAAGTTTACTACCAATAAAAGTAGTTAAGATAAAAGATAGATAAACAAAGGGAATAACAAGGTGGAGTCCGAGAAATAGATCGGAAACAAACATCGCTGCTAATGGAATTAATAGAGCAGTTTTCTTTTTAAAATGAGAGCCGGAGAATAAGGCCAGGCCAGCAATCGGCGCGAAGTTCGGCGGATGAGGGATTAACCTCGCCACCACGGCCAATAAAATGATTAAAAAAATTGATGAATTACGGATAATAGTTGCCGAACCATTTTTTTTATTAGATCTTTTCATAATATTTTCGCGCCATCATAAATAATAAGTCAGACAGACGGTTTAAATATTTAACAATTTTCAATTTACAATTTTCAGTTTTCAATGAAAGAGAATATTGTACTATATTGCGTTCAGTTCGACGACAGATTACTCGTAATACATGAAACCAGGCAGAGACTTCATTGCCGCCAGGGATAATAAACCCTTTTAGTTTAGGAAGCGACTGCTCAATAAAATCAATTTTCTGTTCAAATTGTTTGACTGTCTTAGCTAAAGATGTTAAAGTGGTTTGGGAACCGGAAAGAGCACTCATCATCAGAGAGAGATCTTTTTGTACTAGAGCCAAAAACTCCTTGTCTTCCCTATTTTTTATTTTCGTCATCACTAAGCCGATAAAAGAAGAAAGCTCGTCAAGAGAGCCTAAAGCCATGATTTGAGGATCAGATTTAGAGACTCTTTTCCCAGCATAAACTCCAGTCTCTCCCTGATCGCCGGTACGAGTGTAAATTGACATATGAGTTTACGAGTCATAAAGTCCTTAAAGTCGTAAAGTCTGTAAAGAAAAACACTTTATAAACTTTATAGACTCTTATCAGCATTCACTATATCCGCAGCCATAACACTTCTCACAGCCTTCTTCATGAACTAGTGAGGCCTGGCCGCAGCTGGGACAAAGATCAAAGGTGCCAGAAGAAGCTGCTAGCGGGCTTTGAATTAATGAAGGCTGAGTCGTCTCATTGACTAACTTTGGTTCCTCTTTTTTTACCTCGCCATTGCCATTTAGACCATAGTGGATTGCTAGTACTTTGGCGATCGCGTCAGGCAGACTTCTGATTTTATCTTTACCAAAACCCATACTTCTCGCTCCGCCAATATCCCTTAGCTGGGCGATAATTTCCCCTACTCTTTCTTTAACTGACAGATGGGAAGAAAATCTTAAAGCCAGAGAGATCATCCTTCCCAGTCCTTCAGCCATGGCAAAGACGTCAGATCCTACTTTACCAATATTAATAAAAACCTCTAATGGTTCTGGTGGGTTGCCGCCATTAGTATTTATAGTAATAAAAGCAATGCCAACCGGCGTGTTAAGACGATAGGTTGAGCCATGAACCACCATCGGCCGCGGTTTAATCACATAGTTAGGTGGCACTGGAGGTTTCTCCTCTTTTTTCCGTTCCAACACTCCTGGTCTTGAACCATCGCGCATATAGGTAATTCCTTTACAGCCAAGTTTATAGGCCAAGGTATAGAGTTTTTTTACATCGTCAACCGTGTGGTTATTTGGAGCATTGACGGTTTTTGAGATCGAGGCGTCAACATATTTTTGAATCACGGCCTGGACCTTAACATGGTCATTAGGAGTCAGTTCGTTAGCGGAGACAAACCAGTCAGGATGAGGTTGTTTTTCGTGTTTTTTATACCAGCTGTCGTAAAGGTGGTGGCGAATGATATGAGTGCCTAAGCGATCATGTCTGGTAAACTCAAACTCAAAAACCGGTTCAATCCCAGAACTAGTATTGGCCATTAAAGAGGTTGAACCAGTGGGCGCCTGAGTTAATAGTAAAGAATTTCTAATTCCGTGTTTATTAATCAGTTTTTTTATATTATCAGGAAGTTGTTTAACAAATCCTCCTTGAAGATAGTAGTTCTTGTTTATTTTAGGAAAGGAGCCTTTTTCCTTGGCGTTTTCCGCTGAGGCTTGGTAGGCTTCGTCACGGATGGTTTGGTAGACTTTTTCAATAAACTCTAAAGATTCAGTTGAGCCATAACGGAGATGAAGCTTAATCAAAGCATCGCCAAGCCCCATTGTTCCCAGGCCCAGTCTTCTTTCACCGTTAAGCTGAGTTTTTTTGATTCCGGGAAAGACATAAGGATCCATGTCAATCACATTGTCTTGGAGCCGGATCGCCGCCCGCACCAGTCGCTTTAGAATTTTGAAATCAAACTCGCCTTTTTTATCAAGACCATTGCCTTTAACCAAAACTGATAAGTTAATTGAACCTAAGTTGCAGACTCCCCAACCTGGTAAACCCTCTTCCCCACACGGGTTAACGCAGATAATTTTATTCCAGTAGTAGTTATTATAAAGTTTATTATAGCGCTCTAGAAAGACAACTCCCGGCTCAGCGCTCTTCCAGGCCGCTTCCGCGATTAGATCCCAGATTCGTCTGGCTTTGACGACTTTATGGACATTGATTTTCTTGCCCATTTTTTTCCAGCTGTCAATATCACCATCCCATTTCTCGTCATATTCCCGATCGTTGGTATCGGGAAAAACCAGCGGCCAGTCAGCGTCTTTTTCCACTGCCTCCATAAAACGATCAGAGATCGCCAAAGAAAGATTGGCGCCGTTTATCTTATTCAAGTCTTGTTTCACGGTAATGAACTCTTCGATGTCCGGATGCCAGTCAGCTAAAAGAAGCATAAGAGCGCCCCGTCTTGTGCCACCTTGTTGGATAATGTCTTTGGTGGCGACGGAAAAAAGCTCAGCCCAGTTGATCGGCCCTGAGGAAAAACCATTGACCTTTTTCACCCGCGATCCCCGGGGACGAAGCGAAGAAAAATTAATTCCTACTCCTCCGCCGCGGGCCATAATCTCCACCATCTGTTTTAAGGTATCCAGAATGCCGTCGCGTGAGTCTTTTGGTGACGGCAAGACAAAACAGTTATAAAAAGAGACATTAAAACCAGTGCCGGCGCCAGCCAAGATTCTTCCTCCAGGCACATATTTGAAGTCTTTTAAAGCGTGATAAAACTCTTTTTCCCAGTATTTCTGCTTGGAAGGTTTTTCTCTTCGGCTGACCGCTTTGGCAATCCGGATCCACATCTCATCAGGAGTTTTTTCCAAAGGCAGTCCTTTTTTATCCTTGAGAGAGTAGCGGTCAAGGAAAACTTTTTTGGAAATACCGGTTAGTTTCATACAATTTATGTCAATTTTTTTAACTCGCTCTCAAAATCTTCCAGGTCAACAAATCGTTTAAAAACACTGGCAAAACGGATATAGGCGATTTTATTTAATTTTTTTAATTTTTTCGCCACCAGATTGCCAATCTCTTTACTTTCTATCTCGGTTCCTTCTTTTTGCTTGAGATCAGCCTCAATTTCATTAATAATTTTTTCAATCTGGTCAGCAGAAACCTTAGTTTTTTCGCAGGGAATTACCAGTCCCCGTCTCAGTTTATCTCGGTTAAACCGCTCGCGGCGGCCGTCTCTTTTAATTACCAAAATCGGTAGCTCCTCTACCCGTTCATAGGTAGTAAAACGTTTGCCGCACTTAGGACAGGCTCTTCTTCTCCGGACAGTAGTGCCGTCTTCAGAAACGCGCGTTTCTACAACCTCAGTGTCAGTGTGCTTACAAAAAATACAGAACATATAGTGGCACTAACAAATTTATAACACTACTTGTAGGATTTCAAGAGGTCAAAATATATAAAAACTATATCAAAAAAAATTTAGCTTCAGAAAGTTTCCCTGGTTGACAAAAATTGAAAATACTCGAAAAAGTTTGAACTAAACCCAGTCTTTATAATTGCTATAATCGTTATAATTCTTATGTCTATACTCGATTTTGTCTTTCCTAAATTTTGCCTTGGTTGTGGTTTTCTGGGAAGCTATTTATGTCCCAGCTGCCAAAAGCAGATTTATCGTCTTAAAAGACAGCGCTGTCTTTACTGTCAAAAAGCCAGCTATCTTGGTCTAACTCACCCTGGTTGTTTAAAAAAATTAGACATTGACGGTGTGGTCTCTCTTTTTTACTATAACAATCTTTTAAAAAAAATTATCAAAAACCTCAAGTACCGGCTGGCGACTGAAGTCTGGAAGGAATTCTGGCAGGCTCTCAATCCCGAAGCCCTAAAACCAATCGTTTTATTTAAGGAGATTGTAAGAGAGGGCGTCATTCAGCCTATTCCATTAACAAAGACTAAATTAAGAGAACGAGGTTTTAATCAGGCGGAATTAATCGCTCGATATTTTCAAAAGTTTTTTAACTTACCAATAGCTGATTTTTTAATCCGGAAAAAAGAGACCCTATCTCAAGCGCAGTTAAAGTCAAAAAAAGAAAGATATCATAATCTGCGCGGCGCCTTTAGTTTAAAAGAAAAAAACATTGATCTTTCCGGTCAAAAAATCGTTTTAGTCGACGACGTCATCACCACTGGTTCAACCGTCAAAGAAGCAGCCAAAGTTCTCAAAAGAGCCGGAGCTTTTAAAGTTTATACATTAACCCTAGCTAAAGGATAGTTGGTTAAAACCATTGAAAACAACTCCTCAACCAGAAGAATTATTAGAAAGACACCCCATAAATTTTCCTCTATCAGTTTTGAATTATTGGGCTGAGGCTCATAAGGGAATAAGTTTTAGGCAGTTTGAGCAGAATGAAAAAGAAGAGGGACAAGCGCAACCTGTCAGTGTGCGGAAAAATGGAGAAGACATGCCGCCCAATTGGTAGGACCGCCAGTGGAAAAAGAAACACAGACATTATTAAGAGGGTTTAGCAGGAATTTGAAAAACAGCGCCATTCTTTTGACCAAAGACTCTGTTTTTTCCAACAACAAGTTTAATCCTCTAATTGAGTTTCTTTACAACTTGGGACAAACCCTTGAGATTAAATCTAAAGATGTTTCAGCAACAACTGTTCCTTTAACTATGCAAGAAATAGCCAAGCATGAGATTGAATATTCCTCAAAAAGTCAAAGTAAGAAAGACAAAGAGGCTTATATAAAAGATCTTTGGTTGTTCCTTTTGGGGAAAAATATTCGGCTGGATCCTAATTCTAAAGATGAAAAACTTAGAATGCCACCAAGCTCAACCGCCTATTATTATTTATACAATCGTTATCGTCATAATAATAAACTATCAGAGTTACCAGATACTCAAGAATCAAGAGAGAAGTTTGAAAATTGGTTATTTACCCATGCCTCTTTGATTAAAGAAAGATTCTCTAACTATGTTTTAGAAAGTCTTGCTGAAGGAAGAGGAAAAAGAGCGATTGGACAGTTGGTGGAACAAGGAGTTTTTCACCATCTTGAAGAAGTTATAGCTGAAGAAGGAAGAGAAAAACTTGAAAAGTATTTAGGACCACCACCTTTGACTGAAGATTTTGGCGAAGATCTAAGAAAAAAGTTGAAAGATATTTTTAGTGAGGAATGGGAGAAGAATTTTAAAAACCAACAAACTACACTCTTTAAAGCGGCTGAGGAGTTAATTAATCGGTTAAACAAAGAGGATAAAAATACTACTAAGGATAAAATTTTTGCTCTTTGGGATCTTGTTCAGGCTTATAAATATACTAAAACTTTTAAACCATCCCGTGCGATAGAAACAAGAGAAATGGAGTGCGCCTTAAGAAGTTATGTTTTGGGAACTTTGTATCAACGGTATCTTACCAATGAGGTGGCAGTTTTCCAAGACTTAGCCTAGCTTTTTTATGGAACGGCTTGACAAAATTTGTTGGAACATTTGAAGAAAGACTAGCTTGTTGCAAGGAAGCCACTAAGCTCGATCCAAACGATGTTGGTGTTTTTAGCGACTTAGACGAGTCTGTCACCAGAAAGTCATGGAAAAGTTAAAATTAGTCAGAATGAGTTATAATGAGTTATAATTAATTGTCTTATGCCCCAAAAAATTGAGATTTCCAGTCGAACAATTATTTTTACGGCTTTCTTTTTACTGTCTTTATTTTTTCTTTGGCAGATTAAAGATCTAATCTTTTCCTTGTTTATCGCCTTTATTATCTCCAGCTCCTTAAAACCAGCCACTGACTTTTTAGAAAAGAAGAAGTTCCCGCGACTTTTAGCTTCAATTTTGGTTTTTTTAACTTTCCTCTTAGTTATTTATTTCCTTTTTTCTTTGATTATTCCTCCATTGGTTAAAGAAATAATCGTCTTATTAAAAAATCTTCCCAGCATTATCCGCTCGGTTTTTCCTGATTATAGTCTGGGATTAAACTTTGATTTTCTCAGCCAAAATTTACCAGGATTAGCCAATCAGACAATTAACATTATTAAAGGAGCTTTTTCCAATGCGGTTTTTCTCATCTCTAGCCTTTTTTTTACCTTTTATTTTCTTCATGAAAAAAGAATTATTGACATTCTTTTTGGTAATTTTTTTGAGGATTTGGAAATAAAAAAGGTAGAGATAGTCTATGAGCGGGCGCAAAGGCGCGTTAGTTCATGGTTTTGGGGTGAGTTAATTCTTATGTTTGTTGTTGGCGCGATGAACTATATTGGATTAACTTTAATTGGAATGAGATACAGTTTGGCGCTGGCAGTTTTAGCCGGGTTACTAGAGGTGGTGCCTAATGTCGGCCCGGTGACCGCGGCCATTCCGGCGGTTTTGATTGGTTTTAGCCGCTCGCCTTTTCTCGGTCTGTCAGCCGCGGCGGTGGTCTTTATTGTTCAGCAGCTGGAAAACACCCTACTGGTTCCCTTAGTGATGAAAAAAGTCGTCGGTCTTCATCCTGTTGTTACTTTAATCGCTCTGATTATTGGCGGCAAGTTAGCGGGAATTTTAGGGGTACTTTTGGCTGTTCCGACTACTCTATTTTTGGAAACGGTTTTAATCGAGTTGCAAAGATTTAACAAAAAGTAATTCTTGCGGAATATTTACGGTTAAAATGCGGTAAATATGGGAATAGCCATTCTTGGTGGAGGATTAACTGGGTTAACAGCAGCTTATTACTTGGCGAAAAAAGGCCATCAGGTAACAATATTTGAAAAAGAAAAGACTCTGGGCGGGTTAGCATCGGGGTTTAAAAATAACAACTGGGATTGGTACTTGGAAAGAACCGTTCACCATTTATTCGCTAATGATGATGATATTTTAAATTTTGCCAAAGAGATTGGGTTTAATAAGATTTTTTTTAAAGAGCCAGAAACAGCGTCATTATACGAAAATCCAAATGACAAAATTCAAATTTCAAATCAAATCCAAAATCTAAAATCCAAATTTAAAATTTTACCTCTTGATACTCCCTTAGATTTACTCAAGTTCCCCTACTTGAATATTATTGATAAATTACGAGCTGGAATTGTTATTGCTTTTTTAAAACTTTCTCCTTTTTTTTCCTTTTACGAGAGACAAACTGCTGAAGAGTTTCTTAAAAAATATCTGGGAAAATCAGGCTGGGAAAGGCTGTTTAGAGAGCTTTTTAGGAAAAAGTTCGGTAAATATGCGGGAAATATTTTAAGCTCTTTTATCTGGGCAAGAATCAAAAAAAGGACGAAAAAGTTAAGTTATGTTGAAGGCGGGTTTCAGGTATTGATCAATTACATTGTTGATGAGTTAAAGAGTTTACGAGTTAACGTGTTAACGAGTTGTGAGATTAGAGAAATAAAAAAAAAGGGAGAGAGGTATTTCATTAATAGTCAACTGTTTGACGCGGTTATTTCTACTTTACCTACTCCAGTTTTAACAAAAATTAGCGAGAAGATTTTTCCTGAAGATTATTTATCAAGACTAAAAAAAGTTCAGTATCTTCATTCGCTTTCTTTGGTTTTGGAAACAGAAAGGCCAATCTTAGAAAAGACCTATTGGTTAAATATCAGTGCTAAAGAAATTCCTATCATGGGGATATTTCAGCAAACAAATTTTATTGATAAAAAATATTACGGAGGGAAAAACATTAGTTATCTTGGCTGGTATGTGGGGACGGAAGATAGATTGTGGAAAATGGAAGATAAAGAACTACTCGATTATGTAAAATCTTATCTAAACAAAATTTTCAATTTTCAATTTTCAATTTTCAATTACCATGTTTTTCGTGCGCCGTATACCCAGCCGATTTTTAATAAAGAATTTTTGAAAAATAAGCCGGAGTTTGTTACTCCGCTGAAAAACTTTTTTATCGCCAACCTTGACATGACTTATCCTTATGACCGGGGAACCAACTATGCAGTCAAGTTAGGAAAAGAAGTCAGTAAACTTATTCTTTAAGTCTTTTTTTAAAATAATCTACATAAGGAATAATAGTTGGATCCTGTTCATATAAAACCGATAGATACATAGAAAGATAACTACCAATTGCCATTAACTCAAAGGCTTGTTCTATTTTATTTTTTCCTTTTAACTCATACCAAATTGTTAGTATATTATTTTTCTCAACGATTTCTTTAGTGATGATAAATCTCTTTTGGATTTTCGGTGAATATAAATTTGAAAAGAAAAAAATAAAAACTAAAATTTCTTTTAGTTTATCCGGGAACTTCAATCCTTCCATTAAATGATGATCAAGCTCGGGAATAATGCGAAAACTAGAGATTGATTTAGCAGTTTCATTAGTTTGATTGGCGATGGCATTGCCTACGCCAGTTAAAAACTCGGAAACTATATAATAAGGATATTTTTGATAAAGTTTTTGTGCCAACTGTTTGATGAGATTATTGTTTGTTGGAATATTAACTTGGAAATTAGAGATTAAAGATGAAAGATAATTAATTGCTTCTTCAATCATTCTTTTTTCGAGATTGAGGAAGCCTAGATTAAAAAGTAATCCTAGGTGTCCACCAACAAAATAACCAAAACCAATTCGCGGCTGACCAGACGGATTATAAACAGGATTAATTTTATAAAGAGGAAAATTATTTTTTGCTAAAAACAGTTCGAGTCCACCACCAACAGTTATTCCTATAATCTTTGCCTTTTTAGCTAAGGCTTTTTCACCACAGATTAATACTTCTTCAGTTGTTCCTGAGTATGAGGACAGAATAACTAAAGTATTTTTGTCAATATATCCTGGTAAATTATAATCATCATTAAAAACATAAGGAATTTTTAACTTTTCTTTGAAGAGTTCTTTAATAATAAAAACCGGGAACCTTGATCCTCCCATTCCACAGACAACCACCGACTTAACATTTTTATAATCTTCTGGGAAATTAATATTTAGCGCTTCCGAAAAAGACTGTTTCAGTTGATTAGGCAAGGCATCAATTGATTGAAGTACTTTTTCTCCTCCTTGGAGTTTTAAAATTTTATCCTTATCATCAAGATTGATCATAGTGAAATTATAGTATAATTCATATAAATGAAAAGTAATAAATTCTTCATTTATCTTCGGGCTATAAGGGTCAACCAGTGGCTTAAAAACTTAGTCGTATTTACGGCTATTATTTTCTCTGGAAAGTTATTCCAAATTGATTTATTTTCCAAGTCCTGTTACGCTTTCTTTACTTTTTGTTTGCTTTCCTCAACCTCATACGTTTTAAACGACATTATCGACTATCCCTATGACAGGAAACATGCCGTGAAAAAATACCGGCCGATTGCCTCTGGAGAAATGTCGCTTCAGGAAGCGACCTTTATTGTTTTTATTTTAACTCTTACTTCCTTAATTATCGCTTTATTTTTTTCCATTTCTTTTTTCTTCCTAAGCCTTACCTTTATTCTCCTTCATTTTTTTTACTCTCTTTATCTAAAAAAATTTCCCGCAATTGACATTTTTACCATCTCTTTATCTTTTATGATTAGAACCTTTGCTGGAGAGGTGGCAACTGGTTGTCATATTCCCATCTGGTTAACTCTGACAATATTTTTTATCTCTCTTTTTATGGCTTCAGTGAAAAGACACGCTGAGCTGGTAGCTCATGGAAAAGAAACAAGAGAATCACTCTATCTTTATAAAGAACACTATTTGGATTTTTTAACCAATACTTTTGCCACAACAACAATTATTGCTTATTCGACCTATACCTATGTGGAAAAACCGCCCCAGGTAACAACAATTTTTTCTTCTCAGATAACTAATCTTTTTCCTGGTTTTGAGGCGAGAAAATGGATGATGATAACTATTCCTTTAGTTGTCTATGGCATTGCTCGTTATGCCCAGCTTTTGTACGAAAAGTATGAAGGCGAAAGGCCAGAAAAGGTAATTACCACTGATATTCCTTTGATTGTTACCATTGGTGCCTGGGGGATGATTATCATCAGCTTGATATATTTGTTGTAGACTATAGTCCGTTGACAATGTAGGGACAGGATAGTATCCTGTCCATAAAAGTTATAAAGTTCATAAAGTTAAAATATGAAAACTCAGGATAGTCAGAAAAAACAGGCAGTCAGTACGGCGATTGAGCAGATTCAAAAACAGTTTGGCCGCGGTTCTATTATGAGATTAGGACAGTCACCGGTCGTTCCAGTTGACGCTATTTCCACGGGAATTTTAGGTTTAGATACAGCTTTGGGCGTCGGTGGAATTCCCAGAGGAAGAATAGTGGAGATATTCGGTCCTGAAGCCGCCGGAAAAACTACTGTCTGTCTTTCTATTATTGCTGAAGCGCAAAAGGCTGGCGGAATTGCCGCTTTTATCGACGCCGAACACGCTCTTGATTCGGAATGGGCAAAGAAGATCGGAATCAAGCTCGATGATCTTTTAGTTTCTCAACCTGACACGGGTGAACAAGCTCTAGAAATCGCGGAAACACTAATTAGATCAGGCGGAGTTGATTTAGTGGTAATTGATTCTGTGGCCGCCCTTGTTCCAAGATCAGAGATCGAAGGCGAAATGGGCGAATCGCAGATGGGGGTTCAAGCACGCCTTATGTCTCAAGCTTTAAGAAAGCTAACAGGGATCGTTTCTAAATCAAAAACCACTGTCATTTTCACCAACCAAATCAGGTTAAAAATAGGCATTATGTTTGGTAATCCAGAAACGACTCCGGGAGGTTTGGCTTTAAAATTCTATACTTCGGTGAGAATGGATGTAAGAAAAATTGAAACGCTCAAAAAGAATAATCAAGTTTATGGAGCGAGAATCAGAGTTAAAGTTGTCAAAAACAAAGTGGCTCCTCCTTTCAAGGAAGCCGAAGTGGTGATTACTGCGGCTGGAATTGATCGGGAAGAAAACCTGGTTAATGCCGCCTTAAATGCGGGATTAATAACAAGAAGCGGCTCGTTTTTTAAAATAGGAGAAAAGATTTTAGGACAAGGAAAAGAGGAAGCAAAGCAAGTAATTAGCAAAAACGCTAAATTAAAAGAACAGCTGATGAAACAGATTCTGAATAAAAAAAGTTAATCTGTTATTTAGTTAACGGGTTAAAACGTTAACGAGTTAGTTTTAAAAACCCGTTAACACGTTAACCTAACAACTAAATAACAAATGAATAATGATCTACTTGTTTTATTAAACAAGGCTTACTTCTTTCTCAAATTCCGTCCCAGATCGGAAAAAGAAATCCGCGACTATTTGTATAAAAAAATTAAGAGTAAGCACTGGTCGCGTGATGACGCTGAAAAAGTCATCGAAGAACTGAAAGAAGAAGATCTGATCGACGACAAAAAGTTTGTCGACTGGTTTGTCCGCTTTAGAATTACTTTAAAACCAAAAGGAAAAAAGGTCCTTGTCCGAGAATTGAAACAAAAGGGAATCAGCGATGAATTAATTGAAAAGTATTTCTCGGAAAATAAAATCGACGAAGAATCTCTCGCTTTTAAAATTCTCGAAAAACGTTGGCCTCGGTTTAAAAATTTAGACTCAAGAAAGCGTTTCGAAAAAGCAGCCCGATTCTTGATGAGTCGCGGGTTCAACTTCGATTTAATAAAAAAAACCATTGCAGATTTAGTAGAAAAGGAGTAAAATAGGAACATTAGAAATTGCTTGAGGTAGATTTTATAGATTAATATTATTTAATTACATGGATATACCTTATTGTTATTCTGGATTTCATAGAAAGATTCTCACGGATTTTGAATAACGGATTTACACTGATATCTGTGAAAATCTGTTTTTAATCCGTGTCAATCAAAAAACTCTACGTAAAGAATAACAATAAGATTTAATCCTTTCTATAAAGTTCTCTTCAAGTTTAAAGTAACAAATATGCTACAAAAATTTTTTCGGAGGATTTTTATTTCTTCAAAGGAAAAACAAGAAAAGCTTGAGTTAGTAAAACATCAAGCAAAGGAGATTACTCTTAAAGCGCAAGAAGAAGCTCTTCGTATTAAACAGCAAGCAGAAAAGGAAGTCCGGGAAACAATGAGTGAAGCGATTGAGATGGAAAAAAGATTGGCAAAAAAAGAGCAACAACTGGAAGACCGAGAGACAATAGTTAGTAAAGACAAACAGTCGATTCAAGACACTAAAAACTACTTAGACAATCTGAAAAAAGAGATTGAGGAAAAGCGGGAACAGATACTGCAAAAACTGGAAAAAATTGCCGCTCTCACCAAAAATCAAGCAAAAGATTTATTGCTCCGCGGCTGGGAGGAAAAATTAAAAGAAGACATTGCTAAAAAAATCAAAGCGGCCGAAGAAGAAGTCAAAACCATTGCCGATGACAAAGCTAAACAAATTTTAGCTGACGCGATGAGATACGGAGCGATTGATTATGTGGCTGAATATACCTTGTCAGTCATTAATTTGGACAGCGAAGAATATAAAGGAAGAATTATTGGTAAAGACGGCCGGAACATTAGAGCTTTTGAGATTGCGACAGGCGTTGATGTTGACTTAGAAGAGGAGGGCGTGATTAGACTTTCTTCATTTGATGCTGTGCGGCGCGAAGTGGCAAGACTGTCATTAGAACAGTTAATTAAAGATGGTCGGATTCAACCGCAACGAATAGAAGAGATTGTTAAAAAAACCAGAGAAGAAATAGAAAAGACCATCTTTAAAGCTGGTGAAGAGTTGGCTCATCGGGTGGGCGTTTTTAATCTGCCATCAGAGATAACCACTGCTTTGGGAAGGTTTAAATACCGTTATTCTTATGGTCAAAACATGATTGTTCATACCTTAGAAGAGACAAAAATTGGTGTCGCTTTAGCCCATGAACTAGAGGTTGATGTGAATGTTGTTAAACTAGGTTGTTTACTTCATGATATTGGCAAGGTGGTTACAGATCGCGAAGGATCTCATGTTGAGTTGGGAGTAGAGCTTTTAAAAAAATATCACTTTCCTCAAAAAGTAATTGACTGTGTAGCCGCTCATCACGAAGACATTCCTTTTCCGTCGATTGAGGCGATTATTGTCTATATCTCTGATGCGGTTTCCGGCGGTCGACCAGGAGCTCGTCATGAGGACTTTGAGGAGTATTTGAAAAGAATCAAAACCATTGAAGATGCGGCAAAAACTAAAAAAGGAGTTCGCGAAGTCTATGCTCTTCAAGCTGGCAGAGAGCTGCGGGTGATTGTTAAACCAGATGAGATGACCGATGATGAAACAACAGTTTTAGCGGAAAAAATTAAAGAAGAGTTAGAAAACAAATTTGAAGTCTTTCCCGGGCAGATAAAAATCACCGTAATCAGAGAGACAAGGGCAGAGGCAACGACTAAAATATAAAAAACTGGAAGATAGATAGCATTTCTCTTCGTCACAAAGCCCCAATTTGATATAGATTGTTATAATAAGATATTTTAAATACGGATTGACAAGAAGCCAAGAATTCACTATTCTTTAATTGTTATTCGTTAATTATTAATAGTTAATTGTCTTCAGAAAGCGAGGTGATACTACATGACAAAAGCTGATTTAGTCGCCCAAGTAGCGAAAAAAGCCGGTCTAACCGCTAAAGCAGCCAAAGATGCCGTTAACACTGTTTTTTCCACAATGTCTGACGCTTTGAAAAGGGGAGAAAAAGTAGTGGTAACTGGTTTTGGTACTTTTATGGTAAGACGACGTGCTGCCAGAAAAGGACGCAATCCTCAAACTGGAGCTGAAATTCAAATCCCAGCCACTAAAACTCCAGGTTTTACCTCTGGCAAAAGTTTGAAAAGAATGGTTAAGTAAAAGATTTTCTTATCAAAACGCCCTGTATCCTATATGGTACAGGGTTGTTTTTTAGTTTCAGTCTTGGTATACTGTTACTAATGAAAAATCTATTGAGGTTATTTTGGGTTTTTTTAATCTTTACCCTGGTCTTTGTTTTAAGTTATTTTGTCATTGCCTCATCAGAGACTACCAGTGGAATCTCTCAAGAAAAAGTGGTTTATAACCTGCCTTATCCTGGTATTCTTCCCGATCATCCTTTATATTTTTTCAAAATCGTCCGCGACCGGATTAACAATTTTTTAACTCGCGATCATCTTAAAAAGGCGGAACTTTATCTTTTATTTTCTGATAAAAGGGCGGCGATGGCTTTATCTTTGGCGAAAAAAGGGAAAAATCAACAGGCGATTGATACCTTTTCTAAAGCGGAAAAATACTTTTTAAAAATTCCTCCCATTTTACAAGAAGCAAAAAGACAAGGTAGTTCTCCTCCTTCAAGTTTTATTGAGACCTTAAAACTGAGTAATGCTAAACATCAAGAACTAATTACCGAGCTTTTTAAAACTCTTCCTCAAGGAATAACCGAGCCTTTAAACCAAATAATGCTTCTTAATGGTCAGGTAAAAAAAGAGTTAGAAAAGCTATAGACAGAATATTCCTAATAATAAAAAATTTTGTTCTAAAGTCAGCCAATAGTGGTCAAAAAAACCAGTCATTAATACGGCCAATATCAATAAGTACTTTTTCTTCCAGAGCATTTTTAACCAAGGGAATAATAGATAAAAAGTTATTCCAGTAATAATCAAACCAACTTCCGCTAAAAAAAGAAGAAAGATATTATGGACCGGTTGGTTAAAATTGAAAGAAATTTTTGAGGGAAAACTGTTTTGAGCCGTTAAGTAATTTCCTAGACCGACGCCAAAAAGAAAATGTCTTTTAATAATTAACCAAGAATTATTGATTAATTCCCATCTTTTAGCGATAGTTAAAGGGTCGGTTTGGCCCTGAAGAAAGACGGCACTGACAATAAAAAGAATAATGAGCTTCGCTAAGAAACAAGGACGACAAAATCCTCTTTTTCGCTCGCGAACTATTAAATATAAAGTATTAAGTATTAAATAGGTGATAATCGCCACCTTGGAAAAAGAAATAAAAACAAGACAGCTACTGATTAGCAAAAAGAATTTTTTCAATAAGAAAAATTTATTATATTTTTTCTCGGTTAAAAAATAAAAATAAAGAAGAAGATAAAAACCAGCCAGAGAATTGGGATGAGAAAAAGTACCATAAGGACGCAAAAACTCAATGCCATTAAAAGCGATTTTGGCAATACCTGGGATAGAAAGATTAATTAATCTCTCCCCTAGAAAGTAAAATATGCCCTGAAGTGAATGTTTGCTAAGAAATTGCATAATAACAAGAACAAACTGTATTAAGGCGCCAAAGAAAAAAGCCGACAGTACTGCCTTTTCTTTGATAATTTTTTTTTGAAAAAGAGCAAAAACGATTAAAAGTTCTAATAACTTAATATATCGATAAATCGAAGTGAAAAAAGAAGAGGAAAGGAAAAGATTAATTAATAATAAAAAAAGGACGAAAAGAATTTTTTTTTGTTTTAGGAAGTGAAAGACAGCTTGGTAATTAATAAAAGCCAAGAGAATAACAACAATATCTGTTAAGTATAGAGTTGGTGCTAAGTAATCAACACGGATACCAGAAAGATAGGAAAAAGAAAAAAACCAGTGTTTTCCCAGTTGAGTAGGAAGGAAAAAAAGAAAAAGAAAGAATAAAAAATTGTTAAAAAAGCGCCTGCTGTGTTGTTTGCTCTTTTTTATTGTCTTCATTTGTTTTTTGAAAAATTTTTACCTGGCCGAAAACGCCGTCATACCCCGGATCGACAAAGACCTTTCGCTCGCGGACAGTTTCAATCGCTTGCCTGAGCTTTTCTCCAGCAAAACTCTCTATCTCTTGGTATGGTTTTCGGAGAAGAATGTCAAATTCAGTGGCGAAGTTGGCAGTTAGTCTTTCATATTCTTTTTGCGCCTTAGTAGGCGAGCCGCTATTGATCTCTAAAAGGACTTCCAGTAAAGGCACTAAAGAGACAAATGGTCGGCGTTTTTTTTCTTTGTCATAAACAAAGGTTAGGCAGGCTTGGTTTTTAACAAAAAGAAGGTCTTTATCGATCAATAACTTTTCTGAGAGTTCGAGGACGCGGTTTTCGACACCAACAGTTAATGGTTTATTGCAAACTGG
>Ga0210024_1001274_pt1 | contig 22881 bp, 24 predicted proteins | sample CryGeymeta201525_FD_183988 | JGI IMG/M metagenome (GOLD analysis project Ga0210024, IMG submission 183988) | Groundwater microbial communities from Crystal Geyser aquifers in Utah, USA - Crystal Geyser metaG 2015-25 (SPAdes) (version 2) | ecosystem: Environmental > Aquatic > Deep subsurface >...
GTTTGGACCCTGCCGCAAGGCCCCCGGGCGGCTCCGGAAGGCCCTCCTGCCTGTCCTCCGACCCCGCTGCACGCGTCCCGCCACCGCCAAGCGGTGGGCGGAAACGAGGATTGCAGGATTTGGGTGCGGTTCATGGCGATCTCCCGATTCGGAGCGCGGAGGGCGGCTCACTGCAGGGGAACCAGTTGCACCGGTCCCAGCAGGCCCGCTGCCCGCACCGGCCAGTTGGACGCGTCGAACGGCTGATAGTGAAAGTTCACGAAGTTGATGTCGCGGAAGATCCGCCAGCCGACGCCGCGCCGGTCGAGGTCACGGACGCGGTTGGCGGCGACGTTGGTGACCTCGACTTCCAGCCTGTTACCTGCCGGCTTCAACGCCGAGAGCCGGACACGAACGGGTGGTGCAATGAGCGTGCCGAAGTCGGCGCCATTCACCCGGACTCGGGCGCTTTCCCGCACGTCGCCCAGATCCAGCAGCCAATCGCCGGCGTGGTCTGCGGGCAGGTCGAAGGTGAGCGAGTAGCGAGCCGTGCCGGCGAAGCGTTCCGCCTCGCTGCCGGCTGCGGTCCACGAACCGAGCACGTTCATCTCGAACGGCGGCGGCAAGACGGGACCGCCGGCCACGAACGTCGCCTGCCAGCGGCCTGTCAGCGGCAGGGGCGCTCCCGTCGGCTGGAGGTACTGCCAGGCTTTCGTCGAAGGCGCCAGGTCGTTGGTCAGCGTCCGCAGCACCACCGACTGCCCCACTGCCAGTTGCAGTCGCACCGCTCGGCCGCTTCCCGGCGCTTCCGTCCATTCCGCCCGACCGGCAACGCCGGTCACGGGGTCCAGCAGCACGGCGTCGGAGACCCTGCGTTCAGGCGCGATCCACCCGTCGAAGTCCTTGCCGCTCTGGTTCACCACGAAGTAGTCGTGCCCCAGCGGGTGTCGGCGCCGGGTGAACCGCAGACCGTGGTCGGTGAGTGACTCCCGCCGCACGCCGAAGTCGTCAAGCGCCTGGTTCACGTCTTGGGTCCGACGAACCCGGTCGCGGAGTCGCTCGTCGAGCTGTCGCAGTTCTTCTCGCCGCTGGGTCAATTGCCCGAGTCCGGGAACGTCGGTCGGAATTCCGTTCTGGAAGATCACTCGTGCCCCCTGCTCGACCAGCGCAGCCAGCCGCCGCGCCGTCTCCAGGGGCAGGGACCGACAGGCGGGAACCACCAACACCCGATACCGCCCGCCGGGCGCGAGAATCTCTTCTGGATCGGCCGCCAGCAGCGCAAGCTGCCGATCCGAGACGTAATCGAACGAGTACCCGCTCTCCCAAAGTACCTTCGCGCACTGCCCGAAGGCGTGATCGCGCAACCAGTCGGTGCGGTGAACGGTAAACTGCCGCCGCACTCCCTTCGCGTCGCGGAGCACGTCCGCGTAAGGCCAGTAGAGCAGCACGTCGTTGTCCGGCTCGCCGGCCTGCAGGATCGACTGACAGCGGGTCATGTACTCATTCAGCGCGCCGAAGTCCCGCCAGATCGGATTCTGCGGGTTGAACTGCGTCGAGGCGTAGAACAGCCAGCCGGGCCACTCAGCGTCAGCGGGGGAATACGCCGTGCCGTGGTAGACGTTGTGGTTGACGCCCGACAGAAGCTGATAGTCCAGCGCTTTCTTCGCCGCTGCCAGCGTCACGGTGAAATGCTCGCCCAGCCAGGTGCAGCTTTCCGACGAACAGAGGCGCCGGCCCATGACGTGGGCTGCCGAGGAAGCGAATTTGCTCATGATCGCCGTCCACTCATCGGGCGCGCGGAAGAGCTCGGTTTCGGGAATGTCGACCGCACCGTACAGGTCCAGCAGGTTGCCCGGCGAGCCGTGTCCCTGGTTCCGGGCGAGTTGCCCGTGAGCGTGGCACCAGTCGGCCCACGGCATGATCACATTGTCCAACAGCAGTTCGCCGTAGGTGAGCCGATAGTCGGTCTTGACCCGCGCGACGGCATCCCGATCGCCTTTGCCGGTAAGTGCTGGGAGTTGGGTCCGCAGGTCGTAGCCGCGGCGCCGCTCGAACTCGGTCAGGAACTCGGCGCACCAGTTGCCCTGGTACTCGAACGAGTCATGGAACTGGGCACGGAGGGCGCCAGTCGGCAGCTTGGCGAACAGCGTCTCGAAAGGCGGCTTGACCGCCTCGAAAGAGCGGCGCGACACCGGATTGAACACCCACCCTTCGCCGCCCGGTCCCGGCCGCTTGATGCGCTCCCTGTTCCAGCGCTGGGTGAGCGCATAGAGTGTCCAGCCGGCGGAGGGCGCGCGCCAGTCAGCCGCGCCAGAAGACAGGTGCTCGTATGCGCCCTCCGGTCCAAACGCCACCACCGCCTGGTACCGCTTCGGCTCCAGACCGACTGGCAGCCCTTCTCCCGAGTTCAGTGGCGTCTCTTCAATCACGAAGTCCGCGTTCCGCTCGTCCTCCCGCAGATTTGCCCCGCCCATCTTCCACCCGGAACCGGGCGGGAGGTCAACCTGCATGCCCAGGCGTTTGGCTTCCTCGCAGGTGTGAGCCAACATCGCTACCCACGCGTCGGAAAGGTACTGCAGGTCGCGTCGCTCCTGGCCCGTCACGCCGTAGATCGGCGTGACTTCGACGCCGCCAAGGCCGACGCGGTGGTACTCTTCCAGCAGCCGCGTCAGGTTCGTCTTGTCCACGGCACTACCCAGCCACCACCAGCGCGTCCACGGCCGTGACTCGCTAGTGGGCTCGGGCCAGGCAAGGGGTGCGGCGTGGACTTTACGGGTGTTGCTCATCATCGTCTCCGTCAACAGGACGACGCATAGAGCCCCTGCGGTTTGCCATGGAGACCCAGCGCGAGCCGCGACCATCTTCTCCGCCCTTTCAGCCCCCCGCCCGCAGCCCGTATAGCTCCCCATTCACCTTCCGGGCCGCCTCGCGCATTTCCGGGTAGGGGTCGTCCGTCGCGTCGACAAACCCGACGTTGTAGTTTTCCCCATCGGCACGGCCGGTGAGCGGCTGGTCGAGGTATTGGAACCAATGGGCGCCCACGCACCACGGCGCGGCAGCAGCTTCGCGGGTGTAGGCGACATACTTCTCGGCGCGCTCGGCTTGGTCCTTGGCGGGGCGCAGACCGGGGTCGAACATGCCGCGGTCCAGCGCGCCAAAGTGGAACTCGCCGATGACCACCGGGAAGTCTAACTCGGCAGCCAATTCGTCTGCCGTGCGGTCGGTCGGCAGCTCAGCGTAGATGTTGAAGGACACCACGTCACAGTACTTCCTGGAGACCTCGACGAAGTGCCGGTCATACATGCCGCTGAACCGGCAGCCGAGGTAGAGCACCCCGGGGAAGTGCTTGTCCAATGCTTCCCGACACACGCGGAAGTACTGCTCCGCGATCGTCCTCTCGAGCTCAGTCAGGTCGGCCAGCGCTTGTTTGCGCTGGCCGGCGGTCAGTTGGAACGGCGCCGCCGCCGTTTCCCAGTCGGCCAGTTGGGTGCCCCACGCGCGGTTCAGGTCGGCAATCGTCGGATACTTGGCTTTGAGCCAGTCCAGCAGCGCTTGTTTCGCCTGGAACGAACCGTCACTCTCCTGCAAGCAGAGCGCGGCGATGCCGGCTGGCGCTTGGTTCGCGCTTTGCCAGGGGGAGCCCAACGTCCACGGCAACTCGTTGTGGATGAACACGCCCAACAGCCAGGGATCGCCCTTGAACTCTGCCTGTGCCGCCAACTGCTGCTCCAGACCCGCGCGGAACTTCGGGTCGAAGGGATCGGGGAACCACTTTTTCTTCTCCAGACCGGCTTTGAGGCGGCTCGTCGCCACGAACATCGGCACCCCGGGCACGTTGATCGGCAGCGTGTACGGCACACGCCTCAGGCGCCACGTCTCCGGTGCACTCCAGTTGCCGATCGTGTTGATGCCCCACGACGGAAGCCGCTTCATCGTCACGTCGTAGAAGCGGTTTGCGAAGTCGTCGCCGTACTTGCGGTAGACGTTCACTGCGAAGAAGTCGAACAGTCGCCGGTTGGGCGGCGCCGTGTAGAAGCGGGCGAAGGGGTTGTCGGTCGCCGGCAGCCACTCGAAGTACTGCTCACGGCCGGCCACAATCGTCTCGGCATTGAACCGCACGCACGTGATGCCGCTGGACCAGAAGAGCCGCCCTTCCGGATCGACCAGCCACCACTTGCCGGCTTGTTTCTGAACCCGGAACCGCCCCGTTGCTTCGAGTTGCGGGCCGTCTTTCCAACCCCCGTATTGGTCGCGGTCAGGCAACGGTGGGTTCGCCTGGAAGTACTGCTCCTCGTTCCGGATCCGCTTCGGGAACTCGTCCTCACTGTGCAGCTTGCCGGGCCAGTCGGCCCCATTGTACTGCCCGAACCTGTCGACAAAGGCTGCCGGCAGAGGCGCCGGAACGGGGATCAGTTCGAGCTTGTACAGCAGGAGCGTGTGGTCGGCATCCGGATGTGCCAGGTAGACCTGCATCTGGGTGATTCGTTTGGCGTCAAGCGCAACCCCGTTGTGCACGATCTGGACATCGCCTTCCCGCCTCGGGTACGGCAACGGCGGCTGGCCCCGCATACCGATGATCGGCGGGCGACCGCCGACCGTCAACAGCATCCGCACCGTCTGTCCGGGCGCCACTTCGGTGCCGCCTTGCCGGCCGCGATCTCGGACGGCTTCCGAGTCGACGCGGACATTGACTTTGACTGCCGCATCGGTTGGATTGCCGACGGTGACCGCCAGGAATGCGGCTCTCGACCAGTCGGTTGCGTAGCCGAGCGGGTCGGGAAGCAGCTTCAGGTTCGGGTAGGCCGACTCGTGACCGAAGGCGAGCCGCAACGCCGGGCCGGCATCGGTCCGGACCACCTCCGCCTTGCCGTCGGTGACGGCGTACTTCGGCAGGTTGGCCGGATCGGTAACGTCGATGAGCGTCTGCGGGGCCGGCGCAGCCAAGGCATCGACACAGCAGCAGAGCAACAGAGTGGGCGCGTGCCAGGGAAGGTGAGTTCTCGTGAGTTGTATTCTACGCCGCCAAGGGAAGGAATTCCTGGCTGAGTTTGGATTGAGCCGACCGCGGTTGCCATCGGACTGCAGATCTTGCAAATTCCTCGATCTTATCGTACGATTTGTAGCATGTGGATACCGAGAAAGATGGAGAACTTGCTGACCCGACGTGCCCGACAGCGCCCTGTTGTCGTGTTAACCGGCGCTCGCCAGACCGGAAAGACCACGTTGGTCCGCCGACTCTTCCCCGACCATGGGTTCGTCTCGTTGGACCTGCCGAGCGAAGCTGCACAGGCCGAGCGCGATCCGCAAGCCTTCCTGACCCGGCACCCGGCGCCGCTCATCGTCGACGAAGTGCAGTATGCTCCGGGGCTGTTCCGGCACCTCAAGGTGGCCGTTGATGCGCGGCGCGACGAATGCGGTCTCTTTGTCCTGACGGGGTCGCAGAAGTTCACGCTGATGCAGTCGGTGTCGGAGTCTCTGGCGGGACGTGCCGATATTCTCGACCTGGAGACATTGTCATGGGCGGAGGTGCACGCCGCGGTTCCGCAGCTCTCCGTGGAGGAATTCCTCGTTCGGGGCGGCTTCCCCGAGTTGTACGAGAAGCCCGACTTGGAGACTGACGGTTTCTACCGGTCCTATGTGGCGACCTACCTGGAGCGCGACCTGCGGCAACTCCTGGGCGTGAGCAGCCTGCGCGACTACGAGCGCTTCGTGCGGGCGTGCGCGCTACGTACGGCGCAGCTCTTGAACCGGGCCGATCTGGCGCGGGACGTCGGCATCAGCGGGTCCACGGCGGCTGCCTGGCTGTCGGTCCTGCAGGCGTCCAACCAGGTGGCGCTGTTGGAGCCCTGGTTCTCCAACCCGACGAAGGCATTGGTCAAGACACCTAAGCTCTACTTGTGCGACACGGGTCTGTGCGCCTTCCTCAACGGCGTGCGCAACGCCGAGGACCTGCACGCTTCGCCGTTGGCCGGGGCGCTGTGGGAGACGTTGGTATTCGGCGAACTCCGGCGCCAACAGACCAACCACACCGGCGGTTGGGACCTCCACTTCTGGCGCGACCGCACCAAAGAAGCCGACTTCCTTCGCCATCGCGGCGGCCGCTTCGATTTGGCCGACGCCAAATGGACAGAGCACCCCACCAACAGGGACGCCCAGACCCTCGCCCGCATCGCCCAGGACCTGCCTCCCGGTTCTGTTGCGAGCCGAACACTGTTCTGCCGCTGTCCGAACCCGTACCCCGTCTCGGACAGAGCGCAGGCGGTGCCGCTGGGTGAGTTGCCAGAGGAGTGGAGGTGACCGTCAGACCGGGACGTGCCGAGTGACTCGCCCTGCACACCTGCCGTGTGCATCCCCGCCCCCAGGGCGGCGACCTCGCGTTCCTTTGGGCAGACGAGAACCATGGATCGATGGAGAGCCAGACTGCCACAGAGTGGTTGCATTCGGTGCGAGACCTATCGACACCCGTCCCTCTCGAGCCACCTTGCGACCGGCAAGTCATTTGACTGGCGGTGCCGTGGGTGCTACACTTGGCAGTCAGCCAAACAGCTGTCTACAAGGGCCGCGGGCAGTGTTTGAGTCCTTCCGGAGCAACGGGTTCCTGAACTGTACGGAGGTTGTGGTGAACGCGTTCATTGTCCCAATCCAAGTCCAACCATCTCCTCGGGGGGCGTGTCGATCGCTGCGGGGGGCGGCATCGTGCATCGTCCCCACACCAACGCCCTGCTGTTCCGGTCTTGGGGCACCGTGCCATCCGCTTCGAGTCGCGGGAGAAGGAATGCCTGGGTTCGTGGACGCTTCTCCTCTTCCAGGCATGGCACCCAGGGTGACTACCCCGCTGGATCCGCCGGTCTTTCCTTTCGGTCCAACTTCATCGCTTCGGTAAGCCGGCTCTCGTGTCGCAGTCTCTCCAGCACGGCACGCAACGGCTCCCAGTGCCGTCGGTCGGCCTCACGCTCCCGCTGCTCCTCCTCCCGGAGGGCGTGATCCAGTCGTTCTGCGTCGGCGGCGATTGCCAGGGTCAGCAGCGGCCGCCCATCAGCAGGTAGCGGACCTGGTGCTCCCGCATCGAAGAAAGGACTTTGCGTATCGGGCTCGGGGTCAAGAGAGCTTCCCAGCGTCAAGAAGGTTTGCCAGAGCTTCTGAGTTTGGCGCCAGCGCTCTTGAGGGGTGAGGCGATACCATTCGGCCCACTCGGGCTCGCAGAGGTCTTTCGGTTCAATCACGTGCGGCATTGGAGCCAGCGGGCGGGTGCCGGGCAAGCTTACCCAGCACCTCCGGCCGGGTCCGGCGGCCGTTCCTTCCGGTCCAGCTTCTGCGCTTCGGTCAGGCGGGTTTGGAGAGCGGCGACCACGTCCGGCTTGTCCGTCGCCAGGTCGCGCTCTTCGTTAGGGTCGGCAGCAAGGTCGTACAGCTCGGGCACTTTGCCGGTCCCTTCGCAGAGCAGTTTCCAGTTCCCTTGCCGGATCGCCCACTTGCCGTTGACGAAGGGGAAGTAGAGTGTGCGCTCGGCGGGTCGCGCGGTGGCGGTTACTACGGGCCAGACGTCCTGCCCGTCCCACTGCAGGTCGCGGGGAGGTTGGTAGCCGGCCAGGTGGGTGAGTGTCGGCATCCAGTCGACGGCGTGCAGGGGTGCGGTGACTTTGCCCGGTTTGAGTCGCCCCGGCCAGTTGAGCAGCGCCGGCGTGCGGATGCCGCCTTCGTACATGGTGGACTTGAACCCCCGGAGCGGCAGGTTACTGCCGAGGACGGGGGCGTTGGGGTACGTGCCGGGGTACTTGTCGTTGGCGGCGATCCACGGCCCGCGGGGGGCGCCGTTGTCGGAGACGAAAAGAATGAGCGTGTTGTCGCGCTGGCCGGTCTCCTCCAACGCCTGCACCAGCTTCCCGATCCAGTCGTCCATCTGGGTCGCATAGGCGGCATAGCGCTTGGCGCCTTCGTCCTTGACGGGAGCCTCCGAGAACGTCAGGTGGGCGTATTGGTCCTGGTACTCCGGCGGCGCCTGCACCGGGATGTGGACGGCAGTGAAGGGCACGTAGTAGAACCACGGCTCGCGTTTCTCGCGAATCCAACCGACGACCTCGCGGCCGATCAGGTCGGTGACGTGTCCCTCTTCGTCGACAAGCTCTTCGTTGCGGTGCCAAGTGCGGCTGAACTCGCCCTTCTTGTAGTGGTGATCGTAGGGACCGACGCCGCCGGCCAACGAACCGTAGGAGCAGCTAAAGCCGAAGTGGTTCGGACCCCACTCGGGTTTCGAGCCGAGGTGCCACTTGCCGGACAGCCCGGTGTCGTAGCCGACGCTCTCCAGTGCCGAGGCCAACGTCTCGGTGCCAAAGGGGAGCACCCGCTCATTGGAGGGCTTGCGCGCTTGGTCGCCCCAGCGGCTGCAGTAGCGGCCGGCGAGCAGCGACACCCGCGTCGGTGTGCACATCGGGCAGACGTAGTGCTGGTCGAGGTCGACGCCCTCGGCGACCAGTCGGTCGAGATTCGGCGTGCGGATCTTCGAGCCGTGGTAGCCGACATCGGCCCAGCCGAGGTCGTCGGCGACGATCACGAGGAAATTGGGGCGGTTCACCGTTGACTCCTTGCGCGCTGCTTCTTGGGCAGACAGCCGGCGGCTGCCGAGGGTCAGCAGACCCGCCGAGCCCGCGGTTTGCAGGAAGGTCCGCCTGGTTTGTCGAGGTTGCATGATCGGTTGACCTCTCCTCGAAGGCAATCTCCGTCACCAGCACTGCCGGGGCGACGGAACGGTTGAAGCGCGTCGCCGGCAAGGGCGACTTGTCCGGATCTGCTGGATTCAATTTTCTCGCCGAGATCCTGAATTCCTTGCCAGCGACCACGTGTCGTGCTATACTTGACTCATGCGCCTATGCGCATACTCAGTTCTCCTGATTGGACCGCTCATGAAGTGCGACGAAGTCTCCCGCTTGTTGAAGGCCCTGGCCGAGCCGACGCGCCTGCGGCTCGTGTGCCTGCTTGCCCGCTATGGGACCATCTGTGTGTGCGAACTGACGGAAATCACGGAGCTTCCCCAGTACCACGTTTCGCGGCACTTGGGCATGCTTCGCAACTTGGGGTTGGTCGCCGACGAACGAGACGGCGCCCGAGTCAACTACAAGTTGGCGGGAGGCAACGACCTGCTCGCGCAATTGACCGACGTGTTGGCGACAGCCATCGAGTCCTGCCCCCGCGCGCGGCAGGACTTGCAGCGGGCTGCGATGCTGGTGGGAGGGCGACGATAGCCCATGGCAAGTTCGATTTCCTCTGAAGCCGTGACCGCCGAACGCACTGCGATGGCCCCGACCTCGCACCGCGTCCCCCGTGGACTCTGGCTGTTGCCCGTGCTGCTCGCCTGGGGGCTGGCATACCGCCACCTGCGACCTGCCGCCGACTGGCTGACCGGCTCCGTCCTTCGGCTGCCAGTGGACAGCCATCTGGGCAGCAGCGTCGCCTTCTTCCTGTTCGAGGTGCCGAAGGTCCTGCTGCTGCTCGTGCTGGTCGTCTTCGGCGTGGGCATTGTGCGGTCGTTCTTCACGCCCGACCGAACGCGGCAGATGCTGTCGGGCAGGCGCGAGTCCGCCGGCAACGTGCTGGCGGCGCTTCTGGGAGTCGTGACCCCGTTTTGCTCCTGCTCCGCCGTCCCGCTGTTCATCGGGTTCGTCGAGACTGGCATTCCGCTGGGCGTCACGCTCTCGTTTCTGATCTCGGCGCCGATGGTGAACGAAGTCGCGCTCGTGCTGCTGCTCGGGATGTTCGGCTGGCAGATCGCCGCGATCTACCTGACCGCTGGACTGACCGTTGCCGTGGTCGCCGGCTGGGTGATCGGCCGGCTGAAGATGGAGCGGTTTGTGGAGGACTGGGTGTACCAACTCGGCACCGGTGGCGGCGAGGTGACCGGCGACCAACCGAAGCCCGCGTGGGGAGAGCGGCTCGGCTACGGGCTCACCGCCGTCCGCGACATCGTGGGCAGGGTGTGGCCGTATGTTGTCGCCGGCATCGCCGTCGGTGCCGGCATCCATGGCTACGTGCCGGAAGGGCTGATGGCATCCTTCCTGGGGAAGAAGACCTGGTGGAGCGTACCTGTCGCCATCGTGATCGGGGTGCCGATGTACTCCAACGCCGCCGGCATCATCCCCATCGTCCAAGCGCTGATGGAGAAAGGCGCCGCCTTGGGCGCGGTCCTCGCGTTCATGATGTCCGTGATTGCCCTGTCCCTGCCGGAGATGGTCATCTTGCGAAAGGTCCTCAAGCCGCGCCTGATTGCCACCTTCATCGGGGTCGTGTCGGCCGGCATTCTGCTGGTCGGCTACCTGTTCAACTGGATCATGTAAGAAGCCACGTATGGCGGGTAGGCTGCCCGACCGTACGTCAAAAGGAGTCAACGATGAAGATTCAAATCCTCGGACCCGGCTGCGCCAAGTGCCGGGAACTGGAAGCCCGCACGAGGAAGGCGGTCGCGTCTGCTGGTCTGACGGCCGACATCGAGAAGGTCGAGGACGTCATGGAAATCGTGAAGTTCAAAGTCATGATGACCCCCGCCCTTGCCATCGACGGGAAGGTCAAAGTGGCGGGCAAAGTGCCTTCCGAGACGGAGTTGGTCAGCCTCTTGACGACGGCCGCAGCCGGAGACAACTGATGCCGCAGACGGCGAAAAGAAGTCTGGGGGTGGTGTTGCTACTGTTCGCCGCGGGGAGTCTCGTGGCGCTGGCGGTCAAGGACCGCGGCGGGGCAGGTGGTGGGGCCGCGCGGGGAGTGATGGCGGCTCGTCAGTCCGATCGGTCGAATCCGTCGGATCAGTCCGACAAGCCCGCCCCCAACGCCAACCGCCACCTCGTCGTTTACTACTTCCATGGCAACTTCCGCTGCCCCACCTGCAACACCATCGAACGCCTCTCCCGGGAGACGATTGAGAAGGAGTTCTCCCAGGACTTGCGCGCGGGCCGGGTGATGTTCCAAGCGGTCAACACGGATGAACCGGACAACCGGCATTTCGTCCAAGACTACCTGCTCTTCGCGCAATCGTTGGTACTGGTCGAGTACGTCGACGACAAACAGACCCGCTGGGAGAACCGGAAGCGCATCTGGGAGCTGGTTCACGACGAACCAGCCTTTCGCAAGTATGTTCGGGACGGCGTCCGTGCCTTTCTGAAGGGGGAGCAGTCCTAGTGGAAGCTGTGCCGCTGGCGGGAGCGCTCTGGTTGGGCGTGCTCACCTCGATCAGCCCGTGTCCGCTGGCAAGCAACGTCGCGGCAATCTCGTTCGTGGCGCGCGACCTCACCCAGCCGCGGCGCGTGCTCCTCTCGGGGCTGCTCTACACCTTGGGCCGAACGGTGGCGTACGTGGCGCTAACCGGGCTGCTCGTCTTCGGGCTGCTGTCGATCCCCGCCGTGTCCAACTTCCTGCAGCAGCACCTGAACCAAGTTCTCGGCCCGATCCTGATCGTCGCCGGCGTGGTGCTGCTGGAGCTCGTCCCGATCCGGCTCCCCTCGTCCGGGCGACTCGGAGAAGCGGTTCAGGGCCGCGTCGAGCGGTGGGGGCTGGTGGCTGCGGGGCTGCTGGGCTTCCTGTTCGCCTTGGCGTTCTGCCCGGTGTCGGCAGCGCTGTTTTTCGGGTCGCTGATCCCCTTGTCGCTAAACCACACGCCGCACCTGCTCTACCCCGTCCTCTACGGCATCGGCACGGCTGTCCCCGTTATCGTGATCGCCGCCGGTCTCTCGACGGGCGCGTCGGCAGTCGGCAAATGGCTCCAGCAACTTGGCCGCGTCGAGGCTGTCGCTCGGACCGTGACAGGCCTCCTCTTCGTCGGCGTCGGCCTCTACTACGTGCTCGCGCACACCCTTGAAGTGATCTGACTGGAGGACAAGTCAACATGACACGACCAACCGGGACAGTGCTCTCCCGCTGGGGAGGCGTGATGGTCGCCTTAGTGGCAACCGCGGTTCTCGCAGGCGAGATCCCTTCCGCCGAGGAGCCGGCCGGCCTTCGGGTCGGCACCAAGGCGCCCGCCTTCACCCTCAAGGGCTGGGACGGGAAGACCTACAAACTGAGCGACTTCAGGGGCAAGAAGGTCGTCCTGCTCGACTTCGGCCGCTTCACCTGCATCCCGTGCCGGTCGGTGGTCCAAGACCTGGAGAAGCTGCAGGCGAAGTACAAGAACAAGGGCGTGCAGATCCTCTCGGTCAACCTTGACGGCCCCTTCGCTCAGGAAGCCGTGCCCAAAGGCATCAAGGAGTTCAAGCTGACGTTCCCCGTGCTGTTGGACTCCAAGTTCGAAGCTGCCCAGGCGTACAAGGTGCAAACGATCCCGCACCTGTACGTGGTTGACACGAAGGGCATCGTCCGGCTCAGCCATCTCGGCTACGACCCCGATCTGCAGAAGATTCTGTCGGAGCAGTTTGAGAAGTATCGGCCGAAGAGCAGTAGGTAGAGCCCTCTTGGCCCTCCCGGACGAAGTGCTGGCGTTCCTCCGGCCAACCGCGCGCGACGACAGCTTGACCCAACTTTTCGCGCTCGCCGCGCAACTACTTTCCTGAGACCGCATTCAGGAGACCAACCCTTGGGGACTGTAGACCAACTGGTTCAGCAAGCGCGAGACGGGAGCCGGGAGGCGTTCGCCGAACTGGTGCGCCGCTACCGCGGACTGGTGTTCGCAACGTGCTTTCAGAGAACGGGCAACCTCGACGACAGCGAAGACTTGACCCAGGAAGTCTTCGTGGAGGCGCATCGAAGCCTGGCGTCCCTTCGCGAACCGGAGAAGCTCGCGGCCTGGCTCCGCGGGATCGCCGAGAACCTGTGCCGGATGCACCTGCGGCGACAACCCCCTCCCAGTGTCGCCGAGGAGGCGGCGGAAGCACAGGCTGACGCGCAGGCATCGGTGGCGAAGTCCGTGGAGCTGCAGATGCTGGTCCAGCAGGCGCTGGACGGGGTCTCTGCCAAGAGCCGGGAGGTGCTGTCGCTGAAGTACGTCGGCGGGTATTCGTATGCCGAAATCGCCGCTCTCTGCGAGCTGCCTGAGAAGACCGTCAGGAGCCGGCTGCACGAAGGGCGGGAGCAGTTGAAGTCGCAGTTGCTGCGAATCGTCGCGGAGCTCTGCGAGTGCCGCCACGGCGGAGACGAGACCGTTCACTGCGTCTTGGACCGGTGCGGCGGCGAGCCCTGCGCGTGTGTTGACCGTCTACGGGGCGAGTGAAAGGAGGTGAGCGCGATGTGTTGTGGACCAAGCCAGCCCGTAGCGCCACCCGCACCCACGTGCGGCTGTGGTTGCGGTTGTGGACCGTCGGCTTCATTCCGAAGGCAGTTCCTCACCAAGGAGGAACGAGTCCAGATCCTGAAGGACTACCTGGCTGACGTTCGGAACGAGGCTGCCGCTGTGGAGCAGGCCGTCGCCCAGCTCGAGTCGGAGGGGTAGCCGCAGCCGCCTTCCGATCAGGGCGGCGGAGAGGAGCGCGCGTCTCCCTCCGCCGCCCTGATCTCCTACGTGCACGGGCTTGGGTTGCGAAAGCCACGAAAGAGCCGCTCCCCGGCCACCGGCTGCGCCTGCCAGTGCGGTGGAGGCTTGCCTACGCGTCGCGTGCAAGCGGGCAGACAGGTGCCGCCGGCGATCGCCGTACTCCTGTCCAGCGGGCCTTTTCTCGCCATTGCCGCAGGTTCTGCCCACCATCGGTGTTGACACAAGGGGGCAGGCATGGAGAACCGAGACGTGGTGTCTGAGCTGTTGAGTCCGCCGAGGGCTGTTGGTGCCGAGGTTAGCGGGACCTCGGACGCGGACCTGATGGCACGGGTCGCGGACGGCGACAACGGCGCGTTCGACGTGTTGCTTGTCCGCCACCGCCGGTGGGTTGTGAACTTGGCTTGGCAATACGCGGGGGACGCAGCGGAGGCGGAAGACTTGGCGCAAGAGGCGTTCGTGCGCGTATATCGAGCGCGTCGTAAGTACCCACCGACCGCGGAGTTCACCGCCTATCTGCGTCGGGTCGCAGTGAACCTGTGCCTCAACGAGGCGCGCCGGCGACGTCGGCACCCGACCGACTCGTGGAGCGGCCAAGACGATCCCGAGACGGCGGCCGACCTGCCCGACGTTCTGCTCGCCCGCGCCGAACTGACCCAGCGCGTGCGCACCGCCGTGAAGCAGCTCCCGGACAGTCAGCGGATGGCGGTGACTCTTCGCCGCTACGAGGACCTCTCCCACCAGGAGATCGCCCGTGCCATGGGGTGTTCAGTGAGCGCCGTGGAGTCCCTGCTGCACCGGGCGACGCAGAATCTCCGCAAAGCCCTCGGCGACTACGTGCAGAATTCTTGAGCAGGCCGCAGGTTCGCGGCGCAAACGGTGTCTACCACAATGTGAGGCGACAGCCATGACGTGCAGACAGTGTCGCAGACAACTGACTTCCTACCTGCACAAGGCGCTCAGCGACCGCGTGTCTGAGTCCGTGCAGCGTCACTTCGATGACTGCCGCGCCTGCGCCGATGAAGCGGCTGCCGTGAGGGCAGTCTGGGAGGCGCTCGGGACCTCGGAGACCATTGAGCCCTCACAGGGCTTCAACGGCGCCGTGTGGGCGCGGGTGAGGGAGCCCGAGCACTCGTGGCTGCCGCGGCCGTCGATGCTCCTGCGCCCTGCTCGCCTGGCGCCCGTCGCCGCGCTGGCGGCCACAGTCTTTGTAGGCGGGTGGCTGGGCTTCCGCCACGGGCGCACCGAAGCAACCTCGACCGGACCCATCCAGATGGCGGCGGCGATAGAGCAGCAAGTCAGCGGCGCCTTCGCCGCTGATCCGCCCGGCTCTGTGGGCGAAGCGTATGTGACGGTTGTGTCGCTCTCGCCGGCGAACGCTGGAGGTGAAACGCAGCGATGAGACGATGGCTGACGTTCGCGGGGGCCATGGCACTACTGGGCGCCACCGCCTTTGTGGCGGGGAAAGCCCTGTCGCAGCGGGAGACTCCCGTTCGGCGCTGTTCGCTGGACGGGTTGGGGGATCGGTTTGCCCTGACCTCGAAGCAACGGGAGCAATGTGCAGAGAGCGATGAAGAGTTCCGAAAGAAACGGACCGAGTTGGTCGCTGAACTGGCCGATGCTCAAGCCCGCCTGATGGACGTGCTCCGGCAGCCGAAGCCGAAGCAGCAAGACATCGACGCCGCGCTTCGCGCCGTGTCAGAGACCCAGGCGAAGCTGCAACGGGCGGTGGTCGACCATCTCCTGCGCCTGAAGTCGGTCCTAACCCCGAAACAACAGGAAGAGCTGTTCGAGTCCTTGGGGCAGCACATGTGCGGCGGCCTTGGCTTGGGCCATGGCGCCTCCGAGGCGGGAAGCTGCGGCATGCACAAGCAGAACCGCCTTGGCGACTGCCCACAGGACGGACTCCGTAGGAAAGGAGGTGATACCAAATGAAGAGACTGGCAACCCTCGGACTGCTGACTCTCGCGGCTGTTGCGACGTTCGTCGCTGTGGCGGTGGCGCAAGGTCGGCTGGGGTGCCCGCGCGGCGACGCCGCTGCGGTAACCCAGTGTCAGAAGACACTCGGCCTGTCCGCCGAGCAGACGAAAAAGGTGGACGCTCTTCGCGCCGACTTCGGCAAGAAGATCGACCCGCTTGCCGGCAAGCTCCGGGAGAAGGCGCAAGCACTCCGCCAGCTTCAGACGGCAGACAAGCCTGACGCAAAGGCCCTCGCTGCCCTGGAAAGCGAAGTCGCCACGCTGCGCGGCGATCTGCGGAAAGCCCGGTTGGCCTACCACGAAGCCGTGGGCAAGGTGCTCACCGACGAGCAGAAGAAGAAGCTCGCCGCGTCGGGCACGTGCCCGTGCGGCGGTGACCCGGCCAACTGCCCCGGTCCGTGCGAAGACTGCCCCGGCTGGGGCGGTGACTGCGGCGACGGCTGCGGCATGGGCCATAGGCCCGGCGGCGGCTGTCGCATGGGCCGGTGTGGCGGACACGGCTTGCAGTAGCCTGGCCTGACCACCACGCTCGAAGGCCCCTCGAAGGACGGGGTTGGCGCGCCAACCCCGTCCTTCGCTTGTCGGAGCTGCATGCACAGCGGGCTGCTTGCCCGCTCAGGCGGCGAGCGACCGGCAGTTGCTCTGCGCGCTGACTCTGCTCCGTCCAAACGAGGTACACGATGCGATTCTGCAAAGCTCTGCCCGCTATCTTCGCCGTGGTGGCTACGGTCGCCTTCGGGCCCGGCGCGGAGGGAGAGGAAGCGGCTCCCGCGGCGCTGACGCTTACCAAGGCCGTCGCGACGGCACTCCAACTGCACCCAAGCCTGCGTGCCGCCGACCAGCGAGTCGAGGCGGCGCGGCAGCGCCGAGAGGGGCGCCGGAGCGAGACGCGCCTCCTTACCGACTTCCGCCTGACGGCGCAGCGCTACGACTGGCTGCTTCCGAACAAGGAGAAGATCCTCGGCGGCGGCGGTCTGGGGCTGGGTAGCGGTCAATGCGCCGAGAAGAAGTGAAACTATGATGAGAAAGGGGCGGTCGGATAGAAGCCTCAGCCTCGGGAACGGGATGAAACACGATATGCCCCTGAATAAACGTGACAGAATCAGCCGCGCGTGCGTCACACCTTTCATGCTGCTCGCGGCGACTCTGGGGTCAGGCATCACGGTTCGGGCGGAGCAGACGGCTGACAAGCCGTTGACCGTCCAGGATTGCGTGAGGCTGGCTCTGGGCCAACACCCCACGCTGCGAGCTGTGCGGAAAGAGATGGACGCCGCGCGCGCGGCGGTCGGTTCCGCTCGGTCAGGCGCTCTGCCGCAAGTAGGCGTCAACGCCGGATACACCGACCAGGAACCCGCTTCACCGAACCTGCGCAACTACAGTGCGACACTCACTCTGAGCCAGTCGCTCTTCAACAGCGGCCGGGTATCGGCGCAAGTGGCGCAAGCTCAGGAAAACTTCCGGGCAGCGGAAAGCGTGGTAACGTTGACTGCCCAGGACATCACCTTGGCGGTGAGGCAAGCTTACTATACTCTCCTGGCGGCGCAGAGACTGCAGGGCGTCGCCGAAGAACGGTTGCGGCAGGCGGAGGCGCACCGACAACAAGCACAGGCGAACTATGAAGCCGGTGTGGTCGCGCGGGCCGACGTGTTGAAGGCGGAGGTGGAGGTCGCCGAGGCGCGGCTCGGCGCTATCAAGGCCGAGAATGGTGTGCAACTGGCGAAGGCCGAACTGACGAACGCGATGGGGGTTGACGCAGAGGTGACGTTAGAGGTGATGGACGATTTCGCCTTTGTGAAGGCAGACAAGGACTTGCAGACGGCGCTGGCAGCGGCATTTCGGCAACGCCCTGAACTCCAGCAGAATACCGCCTCCACCCGAGCCGCTCGGCTCGGCGTTCGGGCAGCGGCTACGGGCACGAAACCGGAGGTCTCCCTCAAAGGCGACTGGGGTCTCAAGGACACTGGTTTCCTGCCCGGGGAGGTTGGCTGGACGGTTGGCGTAGCAGTGAATCTGCCGCTCTTCGACGGCAACGCAACTCGCTCTCAAGTGGCGAAGACAAAGGCGGAGGTGGAGAAACTGCAGGCGCAAGAGTCCCGGCTGCGGCAAAACATCGCCCTGGAAGTGCGGCAGGCCTGCCTTGAGTTGCGTGAGGCAGAGGAGCGAATAATCGTGGCCGCCACTCAGGTCGCCAGCGCGAGAGAAAGCCTGCGCGTTACGGAGGGGCGCTACCGCGAAGGTGTGGCTTCGATGGTGGAGCTACTCGACGCTCAGACTGCGATGACGGCGGCACAGACCAATGAGGTCCAGGCTCTTTACGACCACAAGATCGCCCAGGCGAAGCTGGCGAAGGCGACGGGAGAGGGGGTGGCTCAATGAGGAGAGCGCTCGTTGTTGGCGCCGTGTGTGTGGTTGGCCTGGGAGTAGTGTTAGGATTGCGCGCGCGCAACTCTCGGCGAGACAAAGAGGAACTGCCGACTGCGGTGGTCACCCGACGAACGCTGAGGGCGACCGTTTTGGCGACAGGCGTCGTGCAGGCGCAAATCGGCGCGGAAGTGAAAGTGGGCGCCCGGGTGTCGGGTCGGGTGAAGCGGCTTTACGCCAACATCGGCGACGTGGTGACGCGCGGACAGGTCATTGCTGAGTTGGAACAGGAGGACCTGGTCGCCCAGTTCGACAAGGCGCGGGCTGAAGCGCGCGGCGCGTCGGCGAAGTCGCTGGAAGCCTTTGCCGCCTCGTCGGCGCAACCAGCTCAAACGCAGGCCGGCATCAATCAGGCGCGCGCCGCCTTGAGTGCGGCGTCGGCGAAATGGCGCGAGGCAAAGGCCGCGTCGGACGCGCAGCCCGTTCAGAGCGCGAGCCTCATCGAGCAGGCGGAGCGGACGCTGCACGCTGCAAGAGAGCATTACGAATCGGCGAAGGCGGACGCGGAGGCCCAGCCTCAGGAGACCGCCGCCCGCGTTGCTCAGGCCGAAGCCTCTCTGAAAGTGGCGCAGGCAAACCTCGCGTTGGTGAAGCGCGGCGCGCGAACGGAAGAAATCGCCCAGGCTGAGGCCACCGTTCGACAGGCGGCGGCGAAGGCGACAGACGCCAAGCTGAAGCTGCAGCGCGCGCAGAAGCTGTTCGCGCAGGATTACGTTCCTCGCCAGGAGGTGGACTCTCGCCAGGCAGACTACGATGCTGCCGTAGCGCAGTTGGACGCGGCCCGCGAACAGTTGACCCTGACGAGGACCCGCACGACGCCCGAGGACCTGGCCAAGGCCCAGGGCGACGTGCAACATGCGGAGGCGGTTCTGAGGTCTGCCAAAGTCGGCGCCGTGCAAGACGAGTTGAAACGCAAGACCGTGGCCGCGACTCAGGCAGACGTGCAGCGAACGGGGGCCGCACTGCGCGCGGCGAAAGCCCTGGCCGTGCAGGATGAATTGAAGCGACAACAGGTTGCGAGCGCCGACGCCGAGATTGCGCGTACGAGGGCGGCATTACGTGAGGCGGAAGCGCAAGCCGTGCAAGACGAGATGAAACGTCACGAAGCCACGGCAAGCCGGGCGCAGTCTCAAGCCGCAAGGGCAACCACGCAAGTTCAGGCCGCGCAACTCAGTTACGCGACGATTACCGCGCCCCTCACGGGCATTATTGCCTCGGTCGCTACGCAGGAGGGCGAAACCGTTGCCGCCGGTCTCACCGCCCCGACCTTCGTCACCATTGTTGACCTCAGCAAACTTCAGGTCGACGCCTACGTGGATGAAACTGACATCGGCAAGGTTAAGATTGGTCAGCCGGTCACCTTCACGGTGGACGCCTATCCCGACAAAGACTTTACCGGCCGCGTGACCGCGATATACCCCAAAGCAGTCATCCAGCAAAACGTTGTGAGCTACGATACCGTCATCACCATTGACGACTCCGGCGGTCTGCTCAAGCCTGACATGACCGCCAGCGTCATCCTTGAAGTCGGAGAACGCTCGAACGTGCTGACCGTGCCGAACAAGGCGGTCAAGCGAGAGGAAGGGGAGAAAGTGGTCTACGTCATGGAGCAAGGCAAGCCTGTTCGCCGCAACGTGCGGACGGGGTGGAAGGACAGCGATTACACAGAAATCCTGGCTGGGTTGAAGGAAGGCGACCGCGTGTTGCTGGAAGAGCCGGTTGCCGCCGAGAAACCCAGGAGCGGGAGTTTACCGCCGGGCGCGACCAGCAGATAGGAGGAAGAGTTGATGATAGAAATGCAAGGTGTGTGCAAGACCTACGACCTGGGTGGCAACGCCGTCCGCGCGGTGGACAACGTTTCGCTGCGGGTGGAGCGCGGAGAGTTCACGGCGATTGTGGGAGCTTCGGGTTCCGGGAAGTCTACCTTGATGAACCTGATTGGCTGCCTCGATCACCCTACGGAGGGCGCTTACACCCTTGATGAGGTTCGGGTGGACTCGGTAAGCGACGACGAGCTTTCCGCAATCCGCAACCGGAAGATTGGTTTCGTGTTTCAGTCGTTCAACCTGTTGCCACGCGCGACAGCTTTGGAGAACGTGGAACTGCCGCTTATCTACCGACCAGACGACGTTGACGGACGGGAAAGCGCCAAGCGGTTGCTGGCGCAAGTCGGCCTTGCTGACCGAACAAGCCACCGCCCGGACCAACTCTCCGGCGGCCAGCAGCAGCGCGTGGCCATCGCCCGCGCGCTTATCAACGACCCGCCCCTGATCTTGGCGGACGAACCGACCGGGGCGCTCGACTCGCGTTCCGGTCTTGAAGTGATGGCGATTCTGCAACGGCTGAACGCCGAGGGACGAACGGTCGTTCTGGTGACGCACGATACCGCCATCGCCCAGCACGCGCGACGCATCGTGAGTCTCCGGGATGGACAAATCGTCAGCGACGAGTCTGTCACGAAGCCACAGCGAGCGGAAAAGGAGTTAGCCGGGTTACCCCCGGCGGAGGTGAACGCGAAATGAAGATTACCGCAGGTGTCAAGCAAGCGTGGAGCGCAACAAGCGGCCACAAGCTTCGGACTCTCCTGATGATGCTGGGCATCATCATTGGCGTTGCAACTCTCACGATTGTCGTATCCGTGGGGCAGGGAGCGAAGGCGGAGGTGCAGCGCAGGGCCAACAAGATGTGGGGCGCCAACCCCATCATGGTCACCGCGGGGGGTGGCGCGTTTCGCGGCGAAATGTCCATGTCCGTTGACCAGGGGAACAATACCCTTACCTACGAGGATATGCGCGCCATCGAACAGGAAGTCCCGAACGTGCGTAAAGTCTCACCGGGTCTCATCAAGGTGGAGGCCCCCCTGAAATATCGTGAGCGCTCGACGAATGCCACTGTGTTCGGCATCACTCCCGAGTTCCGGGATTACCGCAGTTGGGATGTGGACAGTGGCGAGTTCATCACCGACGAAGACGTCACAAGCATGGCGCGGGTCTGTCTGCTGGGTCAAACGGTGGCCACGGAACTGTTCGGGGATGCCGACCCCGTGGGACAATCAATTCGCATTGAGAACGTCGCTTTCAAAGTCAAGGGACTGCTGGCGCGCAAGGGCGCAAGCCCGATGGGAGGAGATATGGACAACCGCCTCATGATTCCCATCACCACCTTTGCGCGCCGCGTCTATAACGTGACCACCTATCTGAGTAACATCGTCATCCAATTGAAGGACAGTTCGAGGATGAACGAGACGGCGAAGGCCGTCACCGCGCTGATGCGCCAGCGCCACCACATCACGCCAGGGATGCAGGACGACTTCGGCGTCCGCACGCCGAGCGGTATCGTCAGCACGTTATCCAAGACCTCGCGGACGTTGACGCTGTTTCTCGGTCTTGTCTCCGCGGTCTCGCTGCTGGTAGGTGGACTGGTGGTAATGAACATCATGCTCATCTCGGTCAGTGAACGGACGCGGGAGATTGGGCTGCGACGCGCCCTCGGCGCTCGCCGGAAAGACATCCTGTTCCAGTTCCTGGTCGAGGCGTTGCTGGTGACGGTGATCGGCGGGGTGATAGGCGTGGCGAGTGGCGCAGCGGGCGCGCAAATCGTCCGCCTCGTATCAAAGATGCCGACGGAGGTCTCTTGGCAGGCGGCGTCGTTGGGCGTCGTTTTCTCCGCGTTCGTCGGACTCGTGTTCGGCCTGCAGCCCGCGCGGCGGGCAGCGCGACTCAGCCCGGTGGAAGCTCTCCGGTCGGAGTGAGGCGACCATGCGCGCGGCAGCAGAACGTAGCGTGGGGATCCTGCCCGCGTTCTCCCACGGGGCCACTCGGCGCGCGCTGAAGACGTTGCGGCTGGCGTTGCGAACCCTCATCGCGCACAAGCTGCGCACGACGTTGAGCCTGCTCGGCATCACCATTGGCGTCGCCTCTGTTATCACGATGCTCGCCATCGGACAGGGCACGAGGGCCGAAGTGCTCCGTCAGTTAGAGAGCTTCGGGACGAACCTTGTCCTTGTCAGCGCGGGGCAGGTCAAGACCTTCGCCGGGCGCGAACGGCAGGTCGGCAACGTCACCACCCTTACCCTTCAGGACGCAGAGGCAATTGCCGAGGAGTGCTCCGGTGTGATGCGTGTGGCCCCTGCGCAACAGCAGAAGCTCCCGGTGAAATACGAAGACAACACGACCACGACGAACGTGCTTGGCACAACGCCCGACTTCGCCGAGGTGCGGAACTTCCAGGCAGCTCGCGGGGAGTTCCTGACCGACGAATACCTGACCGCTTCCGCACGCGTTGCCGTGTTGGGACAGACCGTCGTGGAAAACCTCTTTGGTGGCAGCGACCCTTTGGGGGAACGAATCAGAATACAACGAGTGCCCTTCACCGTCATCGGCGTGCTAACTCAGAAAGGCCTTGACCTGTCAGGCAACGACCAGGACGATGTGATTCTCATTCCAGTCACCACCGCGCTGCGCCGTGTGTTCAACCTCGACCATCTGAACGTAGTCTATGCGCAGGCCCGAGACGAGGCGGCCATGCCACGCGTGGTGAGCGACATCACCGAGCTGTTGCGGGAACGCCATCGCCTGCGCTCCGGTGTCGGCGACGACTTCACCGTCCAGAACCAGGCCGAGCTTATCCGCACCCAGCAGGAAGTCACCAGCACCTTCACAACGCTCCTTGGCAGCATCGCCGCTGTATCGCTTCTGGTTGGAGGCGTGGGGATTCTCGCCGTCATGCTCATAGCCGTCAAGGAGCGCACGCGAGAAATCGGTATTCGTCGTGCGGTCGGGGCGCGGCAGCGTGACATCCTTCTGCAATTCGTTTTGGAGGCGCTGACCTTGAGCCTGATGGGCGGACTCCTCGGCGTGGCCCTCGGAACAGCCAGCAGTTGGCTCACCGCCGCGCTGATGCACTGGCCGGTGCTCATCGCGCCTCAGACAGTGTTGTTGTCGTTCTCTTTCTCGGGCGTCATCGGCGTGTTCTTCGGAGTCTACCCGGCGCGTAAGGCCGCGCGCCTAAATCCAATCGACGCGCTGAGGAGTTGACGCAGTGCGATGCGCGGCATCC
>Ga0210024_1001275_pt1 | contig 22877 bp, 23 predicted proteins | sample CryGeymeta201525_FD_183988 | JGI IMG/M metagenome (GOLD analysis project Ga0210024, IMG submission 183988) | Groundwater microbial communities from Crystal Geyser aquifers in Utah, USA - Crystal Geyser metaG 2015-25 (SPAdes) (version 2) | ecosystem: Environmental > Aquatic > Deep subsurface >...
ACTCTTTACGGCATGCTGGCAGCATAATCTGTTCCTCCTCCCTTTGTCTTTGCTGGACAGATTATGCAGAAATATCTATCGCCTGTCAATATCTATTTGTCGTTGTAGGGTTAAGAAATATGAAGATAAGATTGCCTATTGGGTTAGTGAAAAAGACAATGGTATTTATGATGCGATGGGTGCTGTTAGTGGGTAGGCAGGTATTGAGGTGGAACCCTAAACTTGAATCAACACATAAAATATTATAAAATGATACCATCATGAAGTCGGTTATTGATACCTCAACATTAATATCTCTTGCACGGATAAGTTATCTTGAGATTATCCCGAGGTTAAAAATAGATGCAATTCTTCCTGATGATGTCTATGAGGAGGCAGTTATAAATGGTGAAAAACGGGGGATTGCCGATGCAACGGTTATCAAGAGTTTTATAGCTAATTACAAGATAAAGGTAGTCCATACCGAAAGAAATCAGATAGAAGTTGTAAGACAAAAGCTAAATAAAATTCTCGCTAAAGGGGATGAGGCAGTCCTTTCATTAGCGATAAAGGAAGAGGCAAAAGTGGTTATAACCAATGACGATGGTCTTGGTAGGATAGCAATGGCATTAGGATTTAGGGTTAATGGCTCACCGGATATGTTAATGAAGGGATTGCGAGAAAAAGTATTGGATTTTCGTGAGTTTGAATCCTTAATCAGAGGGTTAGTTATTGAAAATAGGCTAAGTCCTGTAATTGCAGAACTTTATCTTTTGGAGGGTAAAAAATATGTTGAAGACTAAAGAATTAGCAAGGACTAATGTAATGCTTGATAGAGAGACATTAAAGTTAATTGATGAATTTGCAAAAACCATGTCTGAGGACAGATCAACGGTAATAAGGCATCTCATAAAAAAGGCGCTTTTAGAAGAAAGGCTATCGCTCGCTGTAAGGAAATTCCAGGAGGGTGCTCCTTTCAGAAAGACTGCAGAAATGGCTGGGCTTGATTACTGGGATTTCCAGGCTGAACTCGATAAACGTGGGATCCCTGTATCCGCATCCCTTCCATTTGCAAGAAGACGAATAAAGCAATAGAATCTTTCTGAGATTGGTTTTTGGTAGGCAATTCATAATCATAAGACAAAGAGATTAATCTATTCATGAAGGCATCAGTTGTTACAGCATAGGGATCAGGTCTACACAATGGACTTGAAATCCGATAAGTTCTGCTTTTAAAGCTCAATCTTTGCTCTTCTGAACTTCTCAGCTTCTTAACCTCTCCAATGTCCCAACCTCCCATTTTAATGAAAATATCCATAATCACAGCTGTATATAACGGTAAAAACAAAATTGAGGATTGCCTTCAAAGCATTCACGCCCAAACCTACCCTCATATAGAACATATCATCATTGACGGTGGTTCTACGGATGGGACGGTTGGAAGAGGGGGCAAAGAAGGGGGGTCAAATCTTTACTATTGACATTTTGCATTTCCGCTCAAAGCGGTTATATGGCTCATAGCTCATAGTTGATAGTAGAGGAAATGGGGGACGACCTTAAATATTCAAATAACTCAGATTTCCTTACCCATTTTTGCTCAAAGCAGTTTAAAAGATTTAAGGTTTAAGGTTAAAGGGTTAAGGTTTAAGGGTTAAGGTGAAAGGGTTAAGGTGAAAGGGACGAGGAACGAGGTTAAAGGGTCAAGGGTTAAAGGCCGTGAAACGTAAACCGTAAGGCGTGAAGTGTTTTACCACCTTACGATTCACTCTGTACGATTTACGATATCCGGCGGGTCTACGGAGTTGACGTCAGGTCTATTGAGAAAAAGGTTAAAGTTAACTGTGGTTCAGACACTAGCGAATCCCACCCCATAGGCTCACTTTAGGATGCTGTAAAGCCGCGGCGGGTCGTTATTTGACCCGTCCAGAGTTCTGCCTAACGTCACCCCCAAATTTTTTTTAGAGGAGATTCATTTTTTTCTTGCATTGTGCGCAAATATCTTTATGCTAATTGATATATGGGCATAAAGAACATCACAGACAAGAAAACATTCAGTCAGCTTAGGCAGTCCCTTGGTAGGCTAGCCAAGGAGGTCAGACAGCTTATTAATCCCCTTTTTTCTGATAAGCCCGTGATCAAAGGATCGGTCTATGAACTGAAGACTAAATGTGGAAAACCAGGATGTAGATGTGCCCAGGGTGAGCTCCATAGGCGAATGGTGGTAAGCGCTAGCGAGAAGGGCAAAACACAATTGCGCGCAATTCCACATGGCTTTCTCGTTGAGGTGCAGGATAAGGTGCGCCGTTATCAGAAGCTTCGCCGAGTTCGAGTACGGCTTATCGAGGTGCACAAGAACATGCTTCAGTTTATGGATGAGATGGAGGCGATGCGCCGGGAAGAGATGCCCGTTTCCAGAAAGAAACCAACCTCTCAATGAGGGATTAGATGGACCTTGTGATTTTCGAGGAAAATAAACCTCTCATATTGCAAGCCCTTGGTAACGGAGAATTTGACTATATAGAGTCTGCCAGTGAGGTATTTGAGACCGAATTTTTCCGTTTCATTAAGGCCACAGCGATCCTGGATAAACTTGCCGAGACCTACCCGAGTCCCCGGAAGAAAGAGGAGGTCCCCCTGTGGTTTTATGTGGCCAGCAACCTATCCATGAGGCTGCATGGTGTGCACTCTTTCAATGCCTTTCCTCTGGTAGTACGCTCAGGAGGCCTTCTCAATGTGTTAGGTCCTAAAGGTGCTCAGAAGGTCACGCATCCGGATACGGGAGATGTCACTATTGCCTGTGAGGGATTCAACCAGAAGAATCACTATGACCGCGAGGCCCCCTGCGATCAGGATTTTTTGCGTAAACTGGCCAAGGACACAGAGGCCGATGCCCTGATGAGGTGGTTTTCTGCTGACGTGGCAGGAGTATTTAAAAACCAGCGTGCTTTTGACAAAGAAGGCATTTTCATAGGCGATGCCTCTTATCTTTTTGTTCCGGATAATCCCAATTATGAGAGTTCAGTCAAGCTTCTGTTCGATGAGAACGATCATCCGGTCAGCGAAGAGGCATATAAAAAGATGACCGATGAACAAAAGACCCACTGCCAGTGGAGACGGTGCCACAAGATGGTCTCCCTCCTGCACACAAATCGAACTACGGATTTTTTCTTTTTTGTAGCGTTAAAGGTTCTTCCTGGCAATATCCATGAGTCTCCAGTGCTTTATGAACAGGTGAGACAGTTTGTGGAGACAGTGGGCAAGGGGGTGATGAAAAGGTTGATCTTAGACCGAGGGTTTCTGGATGGCACAAGCATCTCCACCTGCAAGAAAGACTATGGCATTGATGTCCTTATTCCTGTTCGTCGCAACATGGATATTTATCAGGATGCTATGGCCCTGTTCCAATTGCCAGAGGTTACATGGATGTGCTTAAAAGAGCCGGTGGCAGAAACCAGGGAGTCACTCCGTCCAAGGCCCCAGGCCATCGTCAAGCGGGAGAAAAAGCGACAGGAAACGCTCGAGCAGATCAAACAGCAAAAGTCATCTCTGCCGCCAGAGGAGATCATCGTAAAGAGGGAGGCGGCGACTATTGGGGAGTTTCGGAGCTGGTCAGCCTGTACAGTACCGCTCAGTGTTGTAGCCAACCGTGAGACCTATGCTGATGGCCATGAGAAGGTGTGGCTCCTGATCGACACTAAAGAGGTGGAGGACCCCACAGCGGCATCTGAGGAATATCATCTACGAACAACTATCGAAGAGCGACACCGTCAACTCAAGTGCTTCATCGATCTGACTCAATTTACCTCCCGCGCCTTCTCCATGGTGATCAACCAGGTCGTTTTTATCATGCTTAGCTATAATCTACTTCAACTCTACCTTTTCCGTCAGGGACGCAAGGAGCTAAATAATGAGACACTGCCACATATCCGTCAGCAGCTATTGCCCTCGGACAATCACATCATCGTTTACTTCGAAAACTATTACGGTTTGTTTGCTCCGCTCGAATTCACCGAAATCATAGCAACGCTTGGTGAGGAGGCCCGCAAGAAGGTAGCGGGGAAATGCCGACGTCTCCGTCGTGAGATCAATGGAGTCATGAGGAACCCCCGAGCGCCGTAAGCCTCCGTTTCCTGTAACCAACACTTGACAATACAACCCCGCGCCAAAGCTGGGCTCAGTCCTCGTATGCCATCTCTGAGATTCCTGACTCCCTAAAAAGACTCTGTGCGCCTTAAGAAGGCTAATCTCGTTCCATGCTTCCAGCGGGGGGCTATATGCACGCCTCCCTGCATGGCAGGATCGAGCCTTGCAATCCAAACTGTGCCCCCAATTAGTTCTACTCCGACAGATAAATGATTATACTTAGATCAACGTCTTCATCAGGTATAAAGCGATCCAATGCCGGACATCGGGCAGAGATGGCATTTGTTTCAGTTCTCTTTGCCTGCTCCGCCATCGCTCCGTGGAACGAACGGGGCACTGACGTTCCTTCCGTGCTTCCAAATAATTCGGATTCATTGGGAAAGTTTTATTGGAATTATTCCCATTCTCTGGTACCACAGGGTCTGCTGTACGTGTTTTTTTTCCTGTATGCGCTGGAGGGTCAAATAACCGAATGCAAGAATAACCAGCAGCACATGCCGACGCCAACCGGTCCAGCTTCTGCCCTCATGGTGATCCAAGCCCAGCTCTTTCTTCAATTGCTGGTATCCCTGTTCAATCCAGAACCGTTCATGAAAGAGACGAACCATCTCCAGGGTCGGCATGTCCTGGGGCATGTTGCTGAAGAAGTACCGGAGCTCATATTGTTCTTCATCCTTTTTTCTTCGCTCGATGATCAGCCAGACTTCCTCATGAGTAGTTCCCCTCCTGTAGCCTTGAGCAGGAAATACCCTTCTGGATATAGCCTCAATCACCAATAGTTTATCCAGACAATCCCTCCGGATCTCAAGATGCTCCCAGTCTCCTTCCTCGACACATTTCCCCAGTTCCAAGACCTTCACCGGCAAGGGATTGGTCTCGATGAGGGTCGGGTATTTCCTCTTTCGTCCCCTCCTTTTCTCCTGAGGATCGGGCTGAACAAAAACCGGAGATTCCAGAAAGACCTGCGTATCCGAATAAACGCCAACGACATAGCTCTCTTCCCGGTTATCCAGCCCCTGGCGAAACTCCGTTATGTTTCCATACCAACTGTCGGCCACTACCGCCCGGTAGGGCGCCCCATCTATTCTGGCCTGATCAATCAGATCCAGTGCCATCTGCCACTTCTCCCGGTAATGGACATCCTCTGGCATGTAAGTTTTCTTTCGCTTCTCTACACATTCAGGATCATCCGGATTGTCCCAGGACTGAGGAACAAAAAGCTCCATCGCGTAAGGCCAGGCAAACCCCTGACCCACGTAGGTCAAACTGACCCCGATCTGACAGTTGTCCACCTTCCCAAGAGAACCACAATACTGTCTGGCCACACAGACACTATGACGACCCTTCTTGGGAAATCCCGTATCATCGATAACCAATACTCCCTGGGGATCAGCAGTCTCAGCAAGCATCCGTCTCCTGTATTCGCCAAATGCGCCGTCACGGTTCCACTTGACCTCTGTTAACAACCTCTGCATCCCCCTTTCCGAGGCGTGAACCTTCTCCGACATCGGCTCGACAGACTTCCTGTCCCCATCCATCATCAACCCCACTACATAACATTGCGCCAGCTCTCTTGCCTCAACTCTTTTAATGTAAGGAGCAAACATTGCCATGTAGTCGTCTATCCCGAAAAATACGTTTTCAGTTTCCATGGAGAATGCATATCACATCCTCAACAACTTTTCAAGAAATATGTCGGAGTAGTATTAGCCGCGGCCAGAAATAGTGTCTGAATTGCACTTTGTAGTTAAATTGTCTTGACATACAAGCAACTCATTCCTTATACTTGACCCGCCAAAGAGGGATTTCTTATCAAGAAGAGTATCAAGATATCAAGTCAAGCAGGAGGTTTATATGCGTTTACGAATTACGTTTCTTATGACGATGCTGGTTCTGTTCGGGGCGGCGGCATATGCAGCGCAGTCCCCGGAAAAGCGCGTTGTAGCAACGATCTCTCCGGACGGCGTACAGCGGGTGGAAATGACCGGCGGTGAATACTATTTTGATCCCAATGTTGTTGTAGTGAAGGTTAATGTGCCGGTAGAACTGAAGGTCAAGAAGGGCGAGGGGATTACACCCCATGATATTGCGATTAAAGCACCCGAAGCGGGAATTAACTTTGCCGAAGGACTGAGCAGCAAGCCGAAGGTCATCAAATTCACTGCGACAAAGGCGGGGAAATACCCCTTTGAGTGCACGAAGCGGTTTCTCTTCTTCAAGAGCCACAAGGAGCGTGGGATGCACGGGGTGCTTGTGGTGGTTGAATAGCTAAGTAGAGAACTCCTCATCTCATCTCCTCACCGTTAACGTCTCACAGCGAGATACAATTGCAATTGGAGAAAAACCCGGTGATCGATAACCAATTTCTGCCGTATCTCAAGCTTGCCCATGGCATGTTCAATCTGAGTATGATATTTCTATTCCTTTACCAGGGGCTTATGGGACTTGTGATCCGGCGGACGAGAAAGGCCGGTGCACCACTCCCTCTCACGGTGGTACGGAGACACCGGAAGGTTGGCCCGGTTCTGGTACTGTGGGGTATCATGGGTTTTGTTGCAGGGGTTATCCTTATTCTGGTGGATAAAGGCAGGGTGTTAGAATATCCGCCTCACTTTGTAACCGGATTAACCATCGCACTGCTCTTGTCGGCGACCTATCTTGTCTCGCGCAGGATCAAAGGTCCTGATTCGCCGTTCCGGAAGCCCCATTTCGGCATCGGATTATTGTTGCTTCCCCTCTGCATCATTCAGTCGGTACTGGGACTCGGAATATTACTGTAACGCATCTATAGTGGCCCCCTTTTTTTATTTTAAAATCCCTGTCTTTGAAGGGCAGGGATTTAATCTTAGATATAGGAGGAAGGTGTGAAAGCTAAAGATTTGATGGTGCCTATTCAGGATTACCTGAAACCTGAAGCTACCCTCAGGGAGGCGGTCAATCTCCTCAGGGTGGCAAGAAAGGGGAAAGAGAGGCAGGGGGTTAAGGGATTGCCCGTCCTGGACAGGGATGGAAAAGTCGTGGGGATGCTGGCTATGAGAGACATTCTTAAGGCGGTTTATCCGTCGTACATGTCAATGATGCATCTTGGCGATTTTGCCTGGGACGGGATGGTAGAATCCCTCGCAAAACAGGTGGGAAACGACAGGGTAGAGGCGCACATGAGCAGAGATGTTGTGACCGTCCGGCAAGATAAACCCCTCATGGAGTGCGTGGACCATATCGTAACGCACAATGTGGCCAGGTTGGTCGTCTTAGACAAAACAGATAAGGTAGTGGGAATGCTCTACGAGAGAGACCTCTTCTTTTCCATTGTAAAAGCGATGCTTGATGAGAATAACAGAGGTGGAAAATGACTCCGGAAGCTGCCGCAGCCTCAAATCAGGTAGTGATGGGAGCGTCGTTCTGGATAGCGACGGCGCTTTTTCTCCTGGCCTATGGCCTGATTGTTTCAGAGAAGATTCATAAGACCATTGTGGCAATATTCGGCGCCGCGCTGATGATTGTCCTGGGAATAGTTACCCAGGAAGATGCCTTTCATTCCATAGACCTGGGGGTTGACTGGAACGTCATCTTTCTGCTGGTCAGTATGATGATCATTATCAATATCATGAAACCTACCGGTGTGTTCGAGTATATTGCCATTAAGAGCGCCAAAGCGGCTAAGGGAAAGCCCTTCATGATTATGGTGATATTTTCTGTTGTCACGGCAGTTTTATCCGCCTTTCTTGACAATGTAACGACAGTCCTTCTCATCGCTCCGGTTACCCTGCTCATCTGTCAGGCCCTTGAACTCGATGTGGTGCCTTTCCTGATTACCGAAGCCCTCGCCTCGAATATAGGCGGAACGGCCACACTCATCGGAGATCCGCCGAATATCATGATTGCCTCAAGGGCCCACCTCGACTTTATGGCGTTTATCTACAATCTTTCACCGGTTATTGTAGTTGCGCTGATCGCCTATGTAATAACCCTCAAGTTCATCTTCGGCAGAAGGCTGACCGTAAAAGATGAGTTGCGGCAGAGGGTCATGGCGATGGACGAGAGGGAGGCGATAAAAGACCCCCGTCTCTTGAAGAAGTCTCTGGTTGTCCTTGCCATCACCATAACAGGTTTTGTATTGCATGGTATGCTGCATCTGGAACCGGCTACGATCGCGCTGTTCGGCGCCGGACTCCTCCTTTTAGTCTCCGGCAATAAAGAACCCCACCGCATTCTGGCGGAAGCGGAATGGGCGACGCTCTTCTTCTTCGTGGGTCTGTTTATCATTATCGGAGGTGTGGTAAAGGTAGGCCTTATCAGATGGATGTCCGTGGAAGTGCTGAAGATCACTCAGGGGAATCTTCTCGGCACAAGTATGATTGTGATGTGGTTCTCCGCTTTTGCCTCGGCCTTTATTGATAACATTCCCTACGTTGCCACAATGAACCCCCTGATAATTGATATGGCGAAGCAGCTCTGGCCTAATCTTTCCGGTCTTCAGCTTCTGCACCATCCGGACCTGATGCCTGTCTGGTGGTCGCTGGCCCTGGGGGCGTGTCTCGGCGGCAACGGAACGGCCATCGGCGCTTCGGCTAACGTCATTATCGTGGGCATGGCCGAAAAAATGGGTAAACCGATATCTTTCAAAAAGTTCATGCTGTACGGCATGCCTCTGATGATCGAATCGGTGCTTATCTGTACAGTGTACGTCTGGTTAAGGTACTATGTCCTTAAGATATAAATTCAATTAGAATCATGATTCCCATCATCTCCATCGTCGGCAGATCAAATGCAGGTAAGACGACACTGATAGAAAAACTGATTCCCGAACTGATCAGGAGAGGCTATCGTGTGGCTACCATAAAGCATGATGTCCACGGCTTTACCGTTGACCAGCAAGGAAAGGACAGTTGGCGCCATAAAAAAGCAGGGGCCCGTACCGCCGTCATCTCATCACCATGGAAGGTAGCCGTCATCGAGGATGTGGAAAGAGATCATACTATTGCTGAACTTAGAGACAGATATATCAGGGATGTGGATATTATCTTATCCGAAGGGTACAAAGGGAACCCCCACCCCAAGATAGAGGTCTTTCGCGCGGCGCTGGAAAGCAACCTTCTCTGTTCTCAGGGGGATAATTTGTTTGCCATTGCTGGTGATCAGCCGCTAAAAGCCGGTGTGCCCTGTTTTGATATCAATGATGTGACAGGATTGGTTGACCTTATCGAAAGGGAATTTCTACTAATAAGGTAGATAGACTGTAGGCTTTTAGACTGTTAGGAACACGCCATGTGCAACGACTAACAGCCTTCAGCCTAAACACCTGAGTATTTACGATTCAATGACCTCAGAAAATCTCATAGATTTCCAGGGCCAGATCGAGCGCATTACCTATACGAATGAGGAAAACGGATACACCATCGCCAGGGTGAAGGTCTATGGCCGGCGGGAATTGGTTACCGTGATCGGCAGCCTTTTCCATCCCGCGCCGGGCGAAATCATCAGGATGAAAGGCAGATGGAGCAATCATCCCCAATATGGGGAGCAATTCAAGATCGTCTCCTGTCAGTGCACAACTCCCGCTTCTGTTTACGGAATGGAGAAGTACCTCGGGTCCGGACTGATCAAGGGTGTCGGTCCCGTGATGGCCAGACGCATCGTCAGGAAATTTAAAGAGGAAACGCTCAACGTTATCGAGCATGATATTGACAAACTCTCTCTGGTTCCCGGTATCGGCGGGAAGCGGATAGAGATGATCAAAAAGGCATGGGAAGAGCAGAAGGAGATTCGACAGGTCATGCTCTTTCTCCAGTCCCATGATGTCACTCCCGGATATGCGGCCAGGATCTTCAGGCAATACGGCAATGACTCCATCAGGGTTGTTAAGGAAAATCCCTACCGTCTGGCGACAGATGTAGCCGGCATCGGATTTATCACCGCCGACAGGATTGCGGAGAAATTGGGATTTGCCAGGGACTCGGCATTGAGGGCCGAGGCGGGGATCCTCTATGTCCTCAGTGAACTTGCCGATGAGGGGCATGTTTACTACCCCTATGAAGCTCTTATTGCTGAAGGCCGGAAAATTCTCGAGGTGGAAAGGGAAATTGTCGCCGAGGCCATAAATGCCGTCGGTAGGGACAGAAGGATTGTCATTGAGGCCTGCCTCGAACGTATGGGAAAGGACTCAAGTATAAACGCCGGAGAAACAGTAGATACCGGCAGGGCGGTTTACCTTGCCCCCTTTTATATTTCGGAAACAAATATCGCCGTCCGCCTGGCCTCACTGGCCCGCGCCCCGGAGATCATCAGAAAGATTGATGCCCAAAAGGCGGTCCAATGGGTTCAGGAAAAACTTCACATTACCCTGGCGGACAAACAGATTGAAGCCGTCAGGTGCGCCGCCCGGCAGAAGGTGATGGTCATTACCGGTGGTCCCGGCACCGGTAAGACGACGATCATCAAGGCAATTCTCAGGATTTTCTCCGCCGTCAGGGCGAAAATCATGCTTGCCGCCCCGACGGGGAGAGCGGCAAAGAGGATGAGTGAGGCCACGGGGTACGAAGCCAAAACGATCCATCGGATGCTTGAGTACAGCATGCAGAAAAGTGGTTTTCAGAAAAACGACCAGTCCCCTCTCAACTGCCATTTACTGGTTGTTGACGAGGCTTCCATGATTGATACTATCCTGATGCACCATCTCCTGAAGGCGGTGCCCGTCAGGGCGACACTCATCCTGGTCGGTGATGTGAACCAGCTTCCCTCCGTCGGAGCCGGGAATGTCCTCAAAGATATCATTGATTCCGGGACAGTTCCGGTGGTTGAACTGACGGAGATCTTCCGCCAGGCAAGGGATAGCTCTATAATCGTCAACGCTCATAAAATCAACGAGGGAACGATCCCTTATCTGAAGTCTTCTCCGGAAAAGCTCCAGGACTTCTATTTCATTCCCGAGGAGGAACCGGAAAAAGTCCTTGCCCTGATCATTACCCTTGTCAGAGAACGGATACCTAAAAGGTTTCATTTTGATCCCTTTGACGATATTCAAGTTCTCACCCCCATGCACAGGGGTACGGTGGGGGCCGAGAATTTGAACATGGCCCTGCAGAAGGCCCTGAATCCCCGGGATGATGGGATAATCCGGGGGGGAAGGAATTTCAGAATCGGCGATAAGGTGATGCAGATCAGGAATAACTATAACAAAGACGTTTACAACGGGGATATCGGCCGGATAACCGGCATTGATGAGGAAGCTCAAGAGGTTACCGTAACCATTGATGAGAGGCAGGTGACCTACGATTACGGTGAGCTTGATGAGCTCGTCCATGCCTATGCTGTGTCTGTTCACAAATCTCAGGGGTCGGAGTATCCGGCGGCGGTTATTCCCATCGTAACCCAGCATTATATGCTTCTCCAGAGAAACCTCCTCTACACAGCGGTGACCAGGGGGAGAAAACTTGTCGTTTTGGTGGGATCCAAAAGGGCGCTGGCGATTGCCGTGAAGAACAATAAAACCCACAGGCGTTACACCTTGTTGAAACAGCGGTTGATTGCCAATTTTTGATAAGAGCTTCTTCTGCCTGGAGATGTGCAGGTAGAGATCGGTTCATTGGGTGGTCTTCAGAGATACATTTAATGTGCGAGGTTACAATTTTCCGTGAACGGTAAGCTGCGGCCAATTCTTGAAGTAAAAGATCTCAGTACCCACTTTGCGACACAAAGTGGTATCGTCCGGGCTGTTGATGGTGTGGACCTTGCCGTTAATAAAGGTGATACGCTGGGTGTTGTTGGGGAATCCGGCTGTGGAAAGACCGTTCTGGCCCTTTCCATCATGCGACTGGTACCGACACTGTCGGGCCGGATTGTCTCCGGGAGTGTCCTGTTTGAAGGTCTTGACCTCCTCCGTCTTAGAGAGAAAGAGATGCAGAGGATGCGGGGTAAAGATATCTCCATGATCTTTCAGGAGCCCATGACTTCTTTGAACCCCGTATTCAGAATAGGAGAACAGATTGCTGAGGTGATCAGACTGCACCAGGATCTCTCGAGAAGGGATGCCCTGAATCGCGCCGTCGAGATGCTTCGGCTTGTAGGAATACCTTCTCCTGAAAGGCGTATTAGGGATTACCCCCATCAGATGAGCGGAGGAATGCGTCAGAGGGTGATGATTGCCATTGCCCTGGCCTGCAATCCCCGGTTGATGCTGGCCGATGAGCCGACGACCGCCCTCGATGTGACCATACAGGCCCAGATCATTGATCTGATAAACGAACTGAAAGACCAAGTCGGCGCCTCGGTGGTAATGATTACCCATGATCTCGGGGTGATTGCTGAAACGGCCAGGTTTGTAGTTGTTATGTATGCCGGTAAGGTTGTTGAATACGGCCCTGTGGAAGATATTTTTTCCTCACCCTTACATCCCTATACCGTCGGTCTGCTGGAAGCCATTCCGAGGATGGACGGAATCATGGGGCGGGATAGTTATCTAAAGGTGATACCCGGCGTTGTTCCCGGTCTGCATAATCAGCCCTGGGGGTGTCGCTTTTTTGATCGCTGTTCTTATGTGATGACGATCTGTCGGCAGGAGGAACCGGCGCTCAAGGAAAAAACGTCCGGTCACCCGGTACGGTGCTGGAGGTATGTATGACGGTTCCGTAAAAAACTCCCATACTTCGTGGTGCCCCACGGGGCATGGGAGTTTTTTACGAGAGCACATGCATAACTGGAGTGAAGGAGTGATGAATGACCTCTTATTGGATATCAGGGGACTAAAGAAATATTTTACCGTCTCAGGAGGATTTCTGTCTAGTAGGCGTAGTGTGGTCAACGCTGTGGATGATATCCATCTGAAAATCTACAGGGGGGAGACACTGGGACTTGTCGGGGAATCGGGCTGTGGGAAATCCACTCTGGGGCGTCTGATCATGAGGCTTGAGGAACCGACGGGGGGAGAAATTTTCTTTCATGGCGAAAACATCCTTGACTATTCAGGTGAATTATTGAAAAACTTTCGCCGAAAAGTACAGATTATCTTCCAGGATCCCTATGCCTCCCTTAATCCGAGAAGGACGGCAGGGAGCATTATTGGCGAACCCCTCATTATTCACAAACTTTCTGGTCGAGACGATCAAAAGGAAAAGATATCACAACTCATGGAAGTGGTAGGACTCAGCGGGGAACAGGTGGGACGGTATCCCCATGAGTTCAGCGGCGGTCAGAGACAGCGTATCTGCATCGCCAGAGCTATTGCCATCAAACCGGAACTGATCGTGGCTGATGAACCGGTCTCGGCGCTCGATGTATCCATCCAGGCCCAGATATTGAATCTCCTGAAGGATCTCCAGAAAGACTTCGGTTTGACCTACCTTTTCATCTCCCATGATCTCAGCGTGGTTCGGTATATGAGTGATAGAATTGCCGTGATGTATTTAGGGGAAATTGTCGAACTTACAAGGAACAGAGAACTTTACGAATGTCCCCTGCATCCCTATACCAGAGTTCTTCTCTCCGCTGTACCGATACCTGACCCGGCAAGGAAGAGAAAGAGGAAGATCGTTACCGGTGATATACCTACCCCCCTTGATCCGCCGCGGGGATGTGCCTTTCATCCCCGATGTCCGGAGAAAATAGATGTTTGTGATAAAATTGAGCCGGTACTTAAAAACAGAGCCGGTAATAGTGGACATTTTGTGGCCTGTCATCTCCGGTGATAGGGATCAATGTTGTCCAACTGAACTTGACGCCAGGATATATTGATAGTATTAGGATGTTATTGTATGAAAGTTTTTCCAGGTGATCTACTTTACTCTCGCGAACATACCTGGGTCAGAGCCGATAACGATAGTAATCTGGCCACCGTGGGTATCACAGATTATGCTCAGGAGAAGATGGGGGAGATCCTTTCCATCGAGCTTCCGAGGGAAGATTCTTTTATGGAACGGGACGATCCCTTCGGAATTATAGAATCCACAAAGGGCGTTGTCGAGATTGTCTCGCCTCTAAGTGGTGAGGTCATCAGTGTCAATGAAGAGGTTATTGACGACGCCAGCATTATTAACACAGGCTCTGACACCTACGATACAGGATGGCTGATCGTTGTTGAGATGAAGAATTTAGAAGAGCTTGATGACCTTATTGATGCAAAGGAATACTACGATTTCGTGGTTCAAGAACTGGAGGACAATGATTTCCTGTGAGGGTATGGAGGTTTCTTCCTTTCAGGCAGTGCACTGCCTTTGAAAATATAGCCGTTGATGAGGCTGTTTTTCGGGAAAATCATCGCAGAGAGGCGCTGCCAACGCTCAGATTTTACGGCTGGCAGTCACCGGCAGTATCAATGGGGTATTTTCAGAATACCTTCAGAGAAGTAGATGTCAAATTCTGTCGCCGGCATGGTATTGATATTGTCCGGCGCCCCACGGGGGGTAAAGCTGTCCTTCATGACAGAGACTTGACCTATGCGGTTGTCGCCAGGGGAAATGACCCCCTTTTCCCTGACGATATCCTTGGAACGTACAGGGTCATCAGTGGTTGCATAGCTGAAGGCTTATCGAGAATTGGCATTAAGGCTGAAATTGCCGATGAAGAGAGGTCTTTTCAGGACAACCGGCTAAAGACATCTTGTTTTTCGTCTCCATCACGGTACGAGCTTCTGGTTGCAGGAAGGAAGATATGTGGGAGTGCCCAGGTAAGATCCCGCGGTGTTTTCCTTCAACATGGCTCCATTCTCGTGGATTTCGATCCTTTTAAAACCTGTGCCGTCATGCTGCCCCATCATCATGAAGAAGAGAAATATATCGAGCAACTATGGAGATCAGTAACATCAATAGATAATCATGTCAGTCAACCGGTTGATCTAACTATGCTATGTGATGTTCTACGAAAGGGTTTCGAGAAGGCGCTGGGTATCCGGCTTGTGGAGCAAGAGCTGAGTCCTCCCGAGGAAGAGATCGGGGCATGGTTGTTGAGGAACAAGTACTTGACTGATACGTGGAACATGGACGGGAAGGCGATGGTGAATGAACCTTAAAGATTTGATCAGAAAAGAAGTGCTTTCTCAGACGGCCTATCCCGCAGAAACTCTATCCTGTAGAATCAAATTGGATGCCAATGAGAATCCGTTTACACTTCCCCCTCCTCTGAAAGACGGTATCTTTGAAGCGATGAAAAAGATTGACCTGAATCGCTATCCCGAACCGGGTTCCCACCGGCTCAGGGCCAGATTTGCTCAACATTACGAGGTCGAGCGGGATATGCTGATGATCGGTAATGGGTCGGATGAACTTATTCATACCCTCTGCACCGCTATGGCAGGCCGGGCCTTAGACGTTATTGTTCCTGTGCCCACCTTCGCCATGTACAAAATCTCCGCCTTAAACAACGGGCACAGGGTTATTGGTGTGCCTCTAAACACTTCATTTGACTTGGATTTAGGCGTCATACTGGAACACCTTGCCACAACAAAGGCCGCAACATTGGTATTTTTGAGTTACCCTAATAATCCCACCGGCAACTGCTTTAACCAGCAAAAAATAAAAACGATTATTGAGCAATCACCAGGCATTGTGGTCGTTGACGAGGCCTACTTCCCATTTTGCCGGAAGACCTTTTTGCCATTTTTAAAGAGGTATGAAAACCTCGTCATCTTAAGGACGCTGTCCAAGATAGGTCTTGCCGCCATGAGGATTGGTTTCCTCATCGGTCCCCCCTCCCTGATACACGAAGTGGACAAGGTAAGACTTCCCTATAACCTTGGCGCCCTATCGCAGGTTGCCGCTGGTTTTTATTTAGATCATGAGGCGGCTTTTTTAAAACAGGCGGAGGAGATTACTAAAAATAGAGAAGAACTCTTCGAGGCGCTTAAACAAATGGAGGGGGTTCATCCCTGGCCTTCCGAGGCAAATTTTATTTTTTTTAGTTGCGATTTTGATGCAGATAGTGTATATAATAACTTAATCGAAGAGGGTATTCTGATTAAAAATTTCAATGCTCCCGGGATCATGAGAAACTGCATGAGGGTAACAGTTGGAAATCACGAGGAAAATGAGGAGTTTTTAGCGGCATTAAATAACACCATTGCTAAAGTAAGGAGAGTGGTCTAATATCATAGATGCAACAGGGGTAGGTTACGGCATGGGTAAGAAGTGCGTAAGGCCGTACTACCCTTTTTTTGTCCTGAAAGAAGACTATTTTTGAAAATATAAGAAAGGGAAGGAAGAAATATTTTGGAGGTAAGAGTAATTGATAACGATGTGGAAAAGGCATTGAAGATTCTCAAGAATAAATTGTCCAAAAGCGGTTTATTCAAGGATTTGAAGATACGCAGAGCCTATGAGAAGCCCTCCGTTAAGAAAAAAAGGAAGGCTATTGAGGCACGCCGGAGATATACCAAAGTTCGGCGGCGAAGAAGCGTATAAGCGCCACAATTTCCAACAATAGTAGTATCGGATTGAAAGATGGACTCTCAGGCAGGTGGGAACGGGGAAATCCTAAAAAAGGTCATGGGTGATCTCGGGGCAGGAAAGTCAGTTTCCTGTTACCTTCTCTATGGGGAGGAGGAATACCTGATCAAGGATGCCCTGGAGAAAATTACGAATCTTATCCTCCCCCCCGGTGACAGGACTCTTAATCTCTTCTATATGGATGGGGAAAGTGAAGATATTGACAGACTCCGTGCATCCCTCCTGACTCTCCCTCTTATCCCGGGCAGAAAAGTGGTTGTCCTCGGAAACACACGCATTTTCTCTTCCAGGAAAACCTTGCCAGATCTGGTGCAAAAAATCAGCGACTATTATGAAAGCAATACCGCCAGGGCGGCAATGTATTTTATGCAATTCTTGAGGATCGCAGGCTGGAGCCTTGATGATCTCAAGGATGACGGCTGGAAGAGAATCACTGATGAAGACTGGCATAATACCGTCCCCGGAGATGGCGGAAAAAGTAGAGAGACATGGCTTCCCGGAATCATTGATTTCTGTGTCAGCCATGGACTGGATATGGAGCGATACAGAGAAGATACTGACCGTCTGGAGGATCTCTTAAGAAGAGGTCTTCCAGAGGGAAATCACCTTATCATGACAGCCGAGGTGGTAGATAAGAGGAAAAAGCTTTTTAAGGCTATATCCGAGCTGGGAGAAATCCTCTATTTTCCGCGGGCTAAGGGTGAAACAAGCCAGAAGCACATGCTGATGGATGCGGCGAAAGACCTCCTCGCGAGAAGGGGGAAGAAACTGACATCTGGCGCCTGGGTGGCCATCGGCAAAAAGACAGGCGGGAGCCTGAGGAACTCCATCGTAGCCATCGAAAAGCTGGTCAGCTATACGGGGGAGAAAACTACCATTGAAGAAGAGGATGTTGAAGAGGTTATCGGGAAAACGAGGGAAGACACGGTCTTTGATTTAACAGCAGCGCTTGTCGAAAAAAATCTTGACCGGGTCCTTTTAACGCTGAAAGATCTCCTCGATCAGGGTGTTCATCACTTGTTGCTCCTGGCGATGATCATGCGGGAGCTCAGGCTTCTCCTCCACGCAAAAATATTTATTAGCTCCGGCAGGTTGTCCCCTTTTAACCCGGACATGGACTACGGCCAATTCCAGAGAACTGTTTATCCCCTCATCAAGAAAGGGACTGGCTGCTCCGGGAAAAAAGAAGGCGGAGAGGGTCTTACCGCTCAGCACCCCTATGTTGTTTATAATGCCTTAAGAAATTCGGAGCGTTTTTCGCGTAAAGCCCTGGTAAGTTATATAGAAGACCTCGTAGATATAGACGTTGCCCTAAAGTCAACGATGAGAGATCCGAAGTTGTTGCTGGAAAAGTTCCTTATTAAAGTTTGCGGCAATGGTTCACCGCAGAGACGCAAAGGACGCTGAGGTTAAGTTTTATATTGCTTTCCGTTGAGAGGACGGGAAGCAATACATCCTAAAGGAGGTAGTTTTTTCCTTTCTGCCCTCTTAAGCAGAAAGAAAAATCCATCTTTCCTTTGCGTTCTCGGCGTCTTTGCGGTGAACTATTACGGCTCCTCGCTATTTCGTGTGGGTTACTGATATTAATAAAATCAGATAGTAATGAAAATTATGCATACCATTTGGAGCCATTTATGCCTGTTAATTTACAGCCCATAATGGGCCTACAATAACTGATAGCTCCATAATTACAGGATGTTATATCAAATTACGCACAAAAAATTAACCTACTGTTTTTGGCTCTAAAATTGACGTGTAACTATATAACTTATCGATATTAGAAACAAATATTACCCACACAAAATAGCGAAGAGCCTTGTTTTTTATCGAATATGAACGTCTTGACTGACTTTAACATCCCTTTAAATACGTTGTCATTATAGGTAAAAAAACCTTTCTGTCAAACAATATAAAGGTCTTATTTTCCCCTGCGGATCACATGAACGGCCGTCGCCTCAAAGGAAGCGGTTACGTCCTCTCCTACCTTTAGAGACAGATTTTCCCCGAATTGACGGGTAACAAAGGCGACAACCATAAAACCGCAGTGGAGGTACACTTTACAAAAAAGTCCCAGAGATACGATCTTTAAAATCTTTCCCGAAAGAACATTCCTTATGGCCGACTTTCCCCTGGGAGGATCTGTCCCAAGGGTGACATGCTCCGGGCGGATACCACAGACCACCTTTTCCCCCGGAGTCGCAACACCTGCGACCTGGACATGATGACCGGAAATGGAAACAGTAAAAGCCCCCTCCCCCTCGCCGACTTCTATCACACTACCCGTCATGAGAGTTTCCATGCCGACAAATGAGGCCACAAACAGATCCACCGGATGATCCATTACCTCCGCCGGCGGACCAATCTGAACAATTTTCCCTTCATTCATCACCGCAAGCCTATCCGAGAGCCTCAACGCTTCCTGCAAGTCGTGGGTTGCCAGTATCGCTGTTGTCTGCGTTTCACGGAGAATCCCCCCCAGATCTTCAATCAGTGATTCCCGGCCGGGAGGATCGAGGGAGGCAAAAGGTTCATCAAGGAAGACAATCTCCGGGAGCGTGGCAAAGGCCCTGGCAAGGCTCGTCCGCTGTGCCTCCCCTCCGGAAAGCTTACGGGCGGAGCGACGGCCAAGATGACTGATACCAAATCGTTCCAGACATTCCATCACCCGGCGCTGGATATCCCCTTTTCCCATCCCGCGGATCTTCAAACCCGAGGCGACATTGTCAAAAACCGTGGCATTAAAGAGGAGCGGCTCCTGAAAGACCATGGAAAGCTTTCTCCGATATGCAAATATAGCCTGATGTGTATCAACCCTTTGCCCCTTAAATATAATGGACCCCCGGAATGGTTTTAGCAAACAGGCCAGGGTAAGCAGGACGGTGGATTTTCCTGTGCCATTCGGTCCGATGAGGGTAAGAATTTCCCCTTCCCTGATAAAAAGGGAGGAGATGTCCAGAACTGTAACTCCCCCCCTTTTTACCAGCAGGTTTTCTACCTTCAATACCGGCGTGGCCTTCATCTCGGTCTCTCTTGTTGTTGTATCTGTGTGAGGATGGCATTAATCAAAAAGACAAACAACAGAAGGATGACACTGAGAGCGATGGCAATCTCAAAATTTCCCCGGCTTGTTTCCATAACTGTAGCTGTCGTCAGGACCCGGGAGTATCCCTTGATGTTGCCACCTACCATGATGGAGGCGCCAATTTCAGAGATTACCCCTCCGAACCCGGCCATGACTGCTGCCAGCAGGGGCAGTCTCGCCTCCTTCATGAGTATCCATAACATTTGAAAGCGGGTAGCCCCGAGGGCAAGAATCTGTAACCGGAGATTTCCGGGAAGTTGCTGGATAGCCGCCATGCTGATGCCGGTTACAATCGGAGTTGCGATGATGGCCTGGGCGATAATCATGGCTGTCGGTGTGTAAAGGATTTCCAGAAACCCTAATGGCCCGCTTCTCCACAGAAATATGGTAACAAAAAGGCCAACCACCACCGGTGGAAAAGCCATACCGGTATTGATCAGGCTGACGACAAACTTTCTTCCCGAAAATTCGGAGAGGGCAACATAAGTTCCTGCTGATATTCCAATCAGTAAGCTGATGATCGTGGCTGTACCGGAGATCCGTAGAGAAAGCAGGGTAATTCCCATTACCTCAGGATCAAAAGTAATGAGGAGATAAAATGCCTTACAGATTCCCTCGAGAAGCAAATCCATTTTCCCACCCGGCCTATCTTTCCTCTACGTCAATAAATAACCGTTGACTTTTCCCGAAATATTCTTTTATATCTTTACAACCTGATACCGTCAAAGTCAAATTGCAAACTAAAGGGAGGTAGAAGGAGAAATGGATATCGTTTTAATCTGCCGAGATGCTCTGGAAAACTCGTTTCTCAGCAACATAGGGGTGGCCATGGAAGCAAGGAGGAACGGGAGTGAGGTGGGGATTGTCTTTACACAGGAGGCCTTGGCCGCCCTTGCGGGGGGAGCCCTTCGCTGGTCACCCCTGTTGGAAAACCGTGCTACCAAGATAACGGTGGCCAAAAATGCCACCGCGATGGGTCTTCCCTTCGCCAGTGAAAAAGACAAGAGGTGGACCGATATCTACCGTTTGCTGAAGTCAGCAAAGGAAGCCGGTGTCGCGCTTGTGGCGTGTCCATTGTGGTCCAAACTTTTGGAAGTAGAGGGCAAGCTTCCCCCCGAAATCAGCAGTATAGATTCTCCATCGCTGTTTATGAAAATGGAAAAAGCAAAAATAATTATAGGAGGATTTTAACCATGGCATGGTCAGAATGGGAACCTGTGACGTACATGAAATTTAAGGAAGTAGCATACCATAAGAAGTACAGGGATACCGGCGGGGGGGTGGCAAGAATAACCTTTAATCGTCCGGAAAAGATGAATGCCATGACAAACATCGGCTGGGGCGAAATAGCGGAAACTGTTTTGGAAGCAAGCAAAGATAAGAATATTGGAGTTGTGGTATACATCGGCGCCGGGGATCATTTCGGTGTTGGTGGTGATATGCAATGGGAAGCTGATGGTGGTCTTGTAGGTACCGGAGGAACTATGGCCATGCCGGCGGATTTTGACGGGGCAATTCAAAACTGTCTCAAACCGGTTATTGCAGCTGTCAGGGGTTATTGCGTCGGCGGTCATAACCACCTGGCCTACCATTGTGATTTCACTATTGCCGCCGATAACGCCATCTTCGGCCAGAATGGTCCCCGGGTGGCAAGCCCTGCCCATGGTCATCTGGTCGCCTCCTCGGCTTATGTCCTGGGAGTGAAAAGGGCAAAGGAAATGTGGATGCTCTGCCGCCAGTACACTGCCCGACAGGCCTATGAAATGGGGCTGGTAAATGCCGTTGTTCCCAATGCCAAACTCGAGGAGGAGGTAGATAAATGGTGTGAAGAGTTATTCGGCCTTGCCCCCTCCTGCCTGCAGATAGTGAAACAGAGCTTTAATGCTGTGGGAAATGAGGTAAAGTGGACCTCCGAAAAGATATTATCCCTGATTGCCCCGGATTTTTTTGAGCGACCGGAGGTAAAAGAGGCACACGAAGCATTCTTTAACAAGAGGACCCCGAATTTTTGGAAGGATGCCAAGAAGGGGTAGTTAGCAAGGCTGAACGCTTACTCCCATCAATTCATCATGATCGGTTCTACGCCTGGAGGAAGCGGCAGGTCAAACACCCCCGGGTCCGTTTCTGCCGAAAGCTGGAGATCAGAATACAAAATGGTAATGCCTGGTTTATCAGCTTTCCCAGTGGCGATGGTTACCTTTTGGGGAATAATTACATTTTCTACCCTGACAAAATCTTCAAATCTTACGGAATACAAGATATTTTCCTGATCAGCAAAGGCGTCAACCCTGACCAGATGGTTGTCCGCCGGATCTATCCAGAGGTACCGGTTTTTTTTATTCGGAGACGTCACTTCTATCCGGTATAGTTTACCTTCTGGAATTCCCTTCAGGGTTTGACCTCTCTCATCAATAACGGGACAGCTACCGGTCATGATGGAGAGTATCTCTTCTAACGGAAGACTGATGGGGAAAAAGGAGTAGAGATTCTTTGCGGTCGCCTCACCGATGTAAAACTCACCTTTCCGGGGCAGAAACACCTTTAAAACATTTCCCTTTACAGCGAGGAAAAAATCGGGGGAACCGATAAGGGGGATAGTCTCAACCCTTAAAAACGACGGTTTCTGCAATATCACGGCGACCCTTGCAGGATACCTTCCCCGGGTGGTGATGATCTCCATACGGGCAATGGCCTTCAGCGTGCCTTTAAGATGAGCCTTTGAGGCAACCTTTTCTAAGGCGTCCTCGGGAGAAGAAAAATTGGCCACAGAAATAGGGACTTTCACGGGGAAACATCCGGAAAAGGCAAAAAGAAAAGAAATAATGAGAACAAAAGCAGGAAAAAGTTGCAAACCTACAGGGAAGGCGTACCTTCTCAAAGAGAGGTTAGAAGGAGCGCTCATTGGCTATTGCTCTTATTTTGTTTCTCCACGAGTTCATCTATTTTTTTTTGCAGGACTTGACTTGCCGGATTTAACTTCAACGCTCGTTTGTACACCTCGAGGGCCTCCCCGGTACGACCTGCCCTGGCATAGGCATCCCCAAGGTGTTCCGCAATAGCAACATCATCCGGCAGGGTATCTGATGCCTCCTTCAGGTGTTTTATCGCCTGATCCATCTTGTTTTGCCGGAAATATACCCACCCCAGGCTGTCAATCATATAGCCGTTTCCTGGCTTCAGTTGCAGGGCCTTTCTGATCATCTCCTCAGCTTCGTTAAGATTTATCCCCCTGTCGGCAT
>Ga0210024_1001283_pt1 | contig 22798 bp, 29 predicted proteins | sample CryGeymeta201525_FD_183988 | JGI IMG/M metagenome (GOLD analysis project Ga0210024, IMG submission 183988) | Groundwater microbial communities from Crystal Geyser aquifers in Utah, USA - Crystal Geyser metaG 2015-25 (SPAdes) (version 2) | ecosystem: Environmental > Aquatic > Deep subsurface >...
CAATTACCAGTTTAATGGGTGACATTTTAGGTAATTTAATTCTTGAAGTCTCAAAATTGACACATTCATTAAATTTTAAACACTGACCAGGAATTCTAAATGAATCATTAGAAATTCCTCTTTTCTTGAATTTGGGTCTACCCAGCTTATCTGCTCTCTTTTTAGAAAAGAATTGTTTCTTAAATTCAACCCAGTCCATTCTTTTTTGTTGAAGCCCATAACTAATTACTTCTGATAAAAATTCTTTACCCGGAAGATCTTTAATGAACTTTTCTTTTTGTGGCATACACGGGCCAACAAAGTTGTGGTTAAAAGAAGCAACAAATTGATTCCATATGAATCTAACTGCACCAAAATTACGGTCTAGAAAACTAGATTGTTCTTTAGTGGGATAGATTCTATATTTGAATGCTTTTAAAACTAACTGCGTCATAATTTATATTGGATTACATAGTTTATTTATCGTTTAATTCTTTTATGATTAAAATTTGTTGTAAGTTTCTTGGTCTATATAATTCATATAACCAATTTTTGTGGAATTTACCGGCATACATTCCCAGTTCCACAAAGTCATTCTAGTTATTTTAAGATCATCTGCAAATTTTTTAAGTTTACCATATAAATTATATTAAAGTTATATGACTATTTATGGTAATTTAAATTTAGTGCTAAATACTTGATGAGTAGCATGTTCCAAAAAATGTATGCGGTTAAGAAGAAGAGGGTAAGAGACCCTTCACTTCCGCCACCCCCAACATTGTTAGGGCAAGTCAAAGTTATCAAGGATGTAACTATGGGTGTTGAACAGTTACAGCACATAGTACAGCAACAAGGAGAGTTGATAAATCAGCTCAAATCCAAGCTAAATCACGTCAATTTTCGCTTAGATTCGCTCACAAACTACGTGAAAAACAACAGAAAATAGTCAAAAACATTGCAGATTTTTGTTGACACTTACCCTGATATTTGCTACAATATTCACATAGCAGCAAAACTTGGAGTTAAAAATGATGAAATCCCTAGATTCCGACACAAAATCCGCTGGAATGTTTGCTTGGGCCGCGATGCGAGATGCTCGCGTTCGCAATGAAGCAGGGAAATCACACTTTACTTCCCGTGAAATTATCCGCGCAGAACGCATGAAATTGGGCTTGGAAATGGTATACCACTGCAAAGCAGTCTACATTAACTTTAGAAAAGATTTTATTGCAGTAAAAGTTGATGAGCCGCAGGTAAGCGACCGTAAAAATCTTGCCCTGCTTGAAAAAGATTACGATAACGAAGGCGTTATCAAGCTGAAAACAAAACAAGGGTTCGTTTACCGCATTCCAAAGGCTTGACTGGCAAGCCTTTTGGCTGTATAATATACACTTACGCAGAAACAAACCAGGAGTTTATAATGGCCACTGCAATAAAGCAAGTTAAAGAAGCACTGGAGTTCACAGTAGATCAAGTGTCTAAGCTCAAGAACGGCCATATTATGGTGCGTAAGGGTTATTTTTACCGCGGCGGCATGAACGCTGACAAATTGAAAAATTTCGTGCTTACTAAGCTACTTGAAAATGGCATTGTTGCCAATGTCATTGATTATGGTGATCATTGGGCTGCATTTATTGGCGGTGCAAGTGTTGCTCGTCAGTCGCACTTTTACGTGGAACTTGCTTAAATACGGATACGAAAATGAGTACACTGCTTCCTGGTCAATACATGACTGTTGATGTCGTTGCAGCCGCAATCATAGCGTTTAAACAAAATGGCAACAAAATTGAAAAATACAGTTATCCTGGCACTCCAGCTACTGCCCTCACTGATGCAGTTAGCCCAGTGGTATCTAATCGTGATCACATTAACCGTATTCTTGAAAATGTTGAAACTATCCCCTCGGAAATGAGGGTAGAGGCAGAAGCTTGCATTACATATTTGAAAAATTCCTTACTTATGTCTGTGTTGAGCGGAACTGTAGTTACCTCGTTTTTCAAAGCCCTGTGTAATGCAATTGAGGATGAAGTGTCAGGACGTAGCTCCATTGGAATTTTGCTGTATGCTCCCAACACATATTACACTGCTTTGAAACGTGACGAGGTTAAAGAAAAAACGAACGAAAACACATTCACTAGTCAAGTGCTGGGAAAGGTGAGCGACAAGATTAGTTTAGATTTTGTGTTGCTGGAAAAGCGGTATATCCAACGTATGGACTGCTATTCAGCGTATGGGCATGACGGGCACGGTAATCTAGTTAGCTTTTTGACCAAGCATGAAAATCTGGCTGCTAGTGGCAAAATTCGTGGCAAGGTTAAAGCCGGTGGTGCTGACCGTTGGCACAATAACGCTATCGTCACTTCACTGAACTTTGTGAAGGTTGTGGAATAGCAAGAGACTGTTGCTCTGAAATGGTAGATACTGCATTGGATAACTTTTTTACATCGTCGTGAATTCCAATGATCTCTATTTGCTGAAATATTGAAAAAATAAGAGATACTACTGTAATAAACAGCACTGCATAAAACACAGAATTTTCTGCAGTGCTGGGTTTAGATCTCCGATCATCATTTGAATATCTACCAACGCGAACTCCATTCGTCGATGAATCTTGGGTCACAATCTTATTAATACGGTCTGTTGACTCTTTAATATTTTGAAAAAGAGTATTCGCTTGCTCAATATCGGTAATATGGGTCTCATCCGTGTTAACTCTATTAGACATAATATTTTTACTTATTAGTCGGAGTGGTTACTATTCCAGACAAATAATCTACTCTGGCAGATAACTTTGCATTTTCAATAGTTACAGTGTGAAGCTCTGATCGTGATGTTTCTAAACTGGTGCCTAATCGTTCAACCAGAACCTTTAACTCTCCAACTTGAGTTGACAAAAACTCAACTTCTGCGGTAAGTTTTCCTACTTTACTTATCGCATCGTTACGTTCAATCTCGATAACATTCATTCTTGAAACAAGTTTATCGCGTTCTGCTCTCAACTCATCACGCTCAAGGCGATATGTGGCAAGCATGTCATGATACGATGCGTTTTCTTTAACTTCCTTGTTATCAGCAGAAATTCTGCGACGTATAATCGACACAATGTAGGCAATGACCACACCAATCGAGGGAATACCCAAGGCCCAGTTTGTCAAGTTGTTAGTTATTTCTGCGTCTAAAGTCATGTGATCAAATGTCGTACTATACTATTATTTATCGATGGCAGTAGAAACCATATATGCGCAGACATAACACATTTACTGCTTACCGCATTGCTGGCAAAAAACTGTTAAGTCACGGTAGAACAGCCAGCATGCCATAAATGCTGTGATAAAGTGAGATCCACCCATTGGCAGAGCTTGCTCCTGCAATCGTGTCAATGTTATTATAAGGGCACTGCTTGACCATGCAATGACCCCAACGCCAGATCCAATGGCAACAATATAACGATTGCTGGCATTGTAGAAGACTCCGAACCACGTCAAAACCACGTGGGTGGCAAACAATATGCCGCATTGTATAGTAATTCTGTCATTTATACTATCATGCGATACTCCCGTAAATATTGGGAATTGGTTTGACGCGAGAATTGCCCACACTATCCACAACAAAGAGCCAATCATCAATGCTATTCTGACAGGCATAGTGTCTGAGTGAATTGCAGAATACTTGAATTCTTGAAAAGTTAGCCTTGCCATATCGTGAATAACGCTCCCGTTAAGTATTTATCCCCGAGCGTAAAACCACTGGATCTTCAGTCCAGTGGATGTAAGCGAACAAATCATCCTTGTTCAGCTATGTATTTAGCTATTGTTTCAGTTTATGCATCTCCTGTAGAACAAACAAAGTAACCAGATGACCAAAATATATGTTTCTCCCATTTGATGGTTTTCTTAAATATATAATATTGGCATAAATAATAGCATGAAACAACTACTCGCATACAAATACCGGATTTACCCAACGGAAGACCAACAAGTCCTTCTGAGTAAAACCTTTGGATGTAAACGAGTGATCTTTAACCATTATTTGAACGAACAGCAAGTTAGATACAAAAACAAAGAAAAGAATATCCTTCGTATTGGTCAACTTGACTGCTACGGGGAAGCAATGAAGTCGCAAGCAACAGGCGATTTGGAATTAAAAACTCCATTGGCCCTACAGAAAATGACTAGTAAAATCGAGAGACCTGACATATGCTTGTCAGTTGGTCATAGGAGTGGGCAAGCTACACGATCTTTAGTCGTGTAGCAGTTGACACGGAAGCGTTATTTTTTGCATAACTGCCTTAGTGGAAGCGGGCGTAAACCAAAACCTGGTCAGTGGAACAATATATTGTTGTTAAATAATGCCTCGCCGTACCCCGTTATAGTGTTTCGTAGTATGTTGTTTCGTCTACAACGGGTCACTTTAGCTAGTATCTTTCAAATATCACCATATATACGTAATACCTCCTCTACAGCAGCGTGACGTTGAATGTCCTTTCCAGAAAACTCAACACCACAAATAAAATCATGCCCAGCAAAGTTTGCAGAACGATGCTTGAAATCAATGAGTCCGTTATCTCCCTCGACTCTGTCAGTCTGCCTGATGTCACCAGTTACCACTAGTTTGCAGTTTTCTCCAATGCGGGTTAATAACATTTTTAGCTGGCTTGGGGTAGCATTTTGCATTTCATCAGCAATGATGAACGCATTCTTAAAAGATCTACCGCGCATAAACGCTAGCGGCGATATTTCAATAATCTCTTCTGCTAGCATCTGTGTCAATTCAGCTACAGAGTAATATTCCTTCATAACGTCAAATATAGGCCTTGTCCACGGTGCCATTTTTTCATTAAGATCACCTGGCAGGAACCCGATTTTCTCGTTTTCAACTTCAACGGCAGGGCGGGTAACAATTATTTTTTGTATAACTCCTTCTTTGTATGCCTTAATGGCTGCTAACACTGCTAGCATAGTTTTTCCAGTTCCGGCTGGGCCGGTTGCAAAAACTATTAGCTTATCCTCATCTTGCAATAGCTCAATGTATTCCTCTTGAGCTACACTCTTTGGAATCATCGCAACTGTTTTACGTTGAGCTACATAAGACTTAAAATTAAAAATGTTATCGATTTTTTCACTTGTTTCCGCAATGTGTGCTCTACGTGATCCCCCTTTAATAGCAGCTGATTTGCGTGATTTTACTGGTTGTGAAACTTCCATTTCTCTTGCATGTTGCGCATACTTACGTTTTGCCAAAATGTTATCTCCTAAAATTTGTAGGAAGTATGGGATCATCTACCTACAAAAATATTTACCGGCAAATCAAAAAAGCAAAACTAACATATATAAAACCTGAAAAAAAGGTTAAATAAAAGTCTTGCCACCATACACTAAGAATGTTCACCCTCGCGCAAAAAGATAAATAATAGTAAATACGAGATAATCTATGGCACAAACTTTGCAGGCAGCGTTAAACAATGTTAAAGACATTTATATGTCAGAAAGTTCATTGGCGACACTTTTAGACTTTGAACGAGTGTTGGATGAACTTGATGTATATGCTTTCGCCAACTGGAAGAAGGGCGAGTTGATTGCTGGTCCAGAGTATGAGAAATACTTTGTTTCATGCACTTTTATGTGGCCGTACAAACAAATGCCCGATCCACGCGGTGGTCAGCAACTTTTAAACTATAACTGTGAAGTGTTGTATAAGAAAGATGAGCTAGAGTATCCAGTCAAGCCAAAATCTCCTGCTGACTTTAGGCCGGGAACTAAGATGGCAAAGACCAAAAAAGTTCCTATTTGGGTTCTTACCATCACCATGCCAAAATCTCTCATATCTGACATTGGCAGAGGAACTGTTGAGTTAGAAAACGAGATTTTAGATGCCGCTGATTTAGAGCAGTCATATGATGAGGGAGTTGACGAAGAAGAAAATAAAGTTGAGGATCAGTTTTCGCCAGACGCTGGAGCACCACAGCAGCAACAAGGTATGGCGCCAGGTGGAATGCCACAACAACAGCAACCTGGTATGGGAGGCATGTAATATGAACCAGCTAAGTGAAGGTGTTGAAATGGGTGATTTGACAAGATTAGTTCAGCCAATCTTGTCAATAGATGAGTTCCGCAGCAAAATGGGTGAAGATAAGGATATTATCGTAGTTGGATTTACTGTGATGGGCAAGTCTCCAGCAGACGACATCGTTAGCTTTATTGAAAAAAGTTACGATTGGATTTTAGATGCTGATGTGAGCAGTGGTGAAACTGAAGATGGCAACTATATGGTATTTGCTGAGTTCGAACGTACAAAATCCGCTCCATCTCATATTATGTCGATGATTACTGATCTAGTTAACTTAACTGATCAAGAAGTCAAAGATTGGCAGTTTACTTATTACAAACATAGTACTGGCATTCCGTTAACAGAGGAAAATCTCGTTAAAACTATGCTGCTAACTCCTGAATCGTATAATACTAAGGTAGAAGCAAGTGCCGTAGACGCTATAAAAGAGTCAACACTACTTAATCAGTACAGAGCAATGGCTGGAGTTCGTGTTCCAGCAGCAAAAATAGTGGACATGCAGATTTTAAACATGCAACGCGCAGCAGGGATAAAATAATGAACGAATACGGTTTTGATTTTGACTTCACTCTCGAAGAAGTTCAGCAAATACTTCCTCACACTCAAGATGTGGAAGAATGGTACGTTGCTTTGAGAGATAATCTCGGGAACTACAACATCAACACCAAGAGACGGGTTGCAGCATTTATGGCGCAAACTGCTCATGAATCAGCAGGATATACTAGACTTAGAGAAAATCTCAACTACAGAGCCGAATCATTGATAAAAGTTTGGCCAACACGATTCAATCGAAGTAACGCATGGACTTATGCCCACCAGCAATCTGCTATAGCAAACAAAGTTTACGCTGATCGTATGGGAAATGGCGGCGAAGCAAGTGGTGATGGATGGAAATATAAAGGTCGTGGGCTCATTCAGTTGACTGGCAAGGATAACTATAGTGCATGCAGTTTAGAAATGTATGGCGATTTAAGGTTGCTTGACACCCCAGAAATATTAGAAACTGACCGCGATGCAGCCGTTAAATCAGCTTGCTGGTTTTGGAACTCTCGTAATCTAAATTCACTTGCTGACATTGGCGACATCAAGACCATGACCAAAAAAATAAATGGCGGATATATTGGATTAGATGAACGGATCAAACTCTTCACCACTGCTATAACTGTTTTTGAAACAACAGAGGGATTATCCAATGTTTAGGTTACCTATTATGACTTTTCTTAAATCACCAGCTTTTAAATACCTCATTGCTGCATTAGCTATTGCTGCTGGATTGTATTTTGTTTACAACAACGGGCAGCAAAATGTGCAAGAGAAATGGGATGCTGAAAAGATTTTAGTAGCAGCGCAAATAAAAGCGTTAAATGAAAAAGCGGCAATGATTACCACTGTTGAAGTTATTAAGTATGTTGACCGCGTCAAAACAGTAAAAGTTAAAGGTGACACCATAACTCAATATGTTGACCGTTTTATAACAGTTGAGTCTGATGCAAAATGTGTCATCCCGAAAAACTTCATTTTACTTCATGATGCAGCCGTAACTAATACGGTTCCAGACACAGGAGAAAAAAAATGAGAGTCCCCTCTATACTATTAGCAGCACTACTTTTATCGTTGGCAGGATGCAGCACTGCTCCATCAGCTAAATACTCTTTCCCAGACGCACCAGCAGAGTTGATGGTTGCGCCAGAACCGTTAAAAACATTGAGACCAGCCGAAAGTTTAACGGGGGTCACAGTTACTGATAGTTCAGCGTCAGATGTTAAACTGTCAGAAGTTTTAAAGACGATCACTGAAAACTACAAGATTAGTAACCAGTATAAAGAGCAGATTTTATCTCTTCAAAGCTGGATCAAGGCACAAAAAGCTAACAACCCGTGAATCTGACACTTTTGGCTAAATACCAAAATGAGCAAAACTAAAGATCAGTATAATCAAACATGGATGCAGTCACATTGGAGGCCAGCAATGGCGTGGCAATATATGGCTGTGTGTCTTTTTGATTTTATTTTAGCTCCTATATTTTTGGGCCTTTACTCATACTACACCAAAACACCTTACATAGCGTGGATTCCACTTAGTTTGCAAGGTGGTGGGCTATATCACCTTGCTATGGGTGCTATCGTTGGTGTTACCAGCTACGCAAAATCACAAGAAAGAGTATCATTGAGTAATATTCCTCTGAGATCGTACCAAGATCCTTACCAGGACCAAGGTCCATATCAAGGTCCATATCAAGGTCCATATCAAGAGCCATATCAAGGTCAATACGCAGGCAGGCAGCCGCAACAAAGATATACAAAGTCACCAAGGCAAATAACCGATCCAGAAACAGATCCAGAAAGATAATCAAATTATTTGACTTTACTGGTCCGGTAGTGTAGAATATACGCATGAATCATTATGAAATTTTGGGTGTGAGTAACACCGCCACGGCAGACGAGATCAAAAAAGCCTATCGTAAACTTGCCAGTGCCCACCATCCTGACAAAGAGGGTGGGGACACCAAAAAGTTTCAAGAAATACAAGCTGCATACGCTATCTTGAGCGAGCCGCAAAAAAGAGCGCAGTATGACGAGGAACTTGCAGGAGGCGGGCGGCCACAGCACTTCTCCTTCCATACTGGCAACATGGGTGGTCGAGGAGGGATGCCAGGTGACATTGAAGAAATGCTACGCTCATTTATGCAGAACGGTGGGGGAGACGGTGATTTTGGTGGAAATCCATTCAACCCATTTGCTCGGAGACCCCCACCGCGGCAACAAAAAAATCAAGATGTAAGGATTAATTACCAGATTGATTTAGTAGACACGCTGTCTGAACAAGTCAAAATGCTTGACCTCAGAATTCCTGGGCTACCTGGAGAACAGATTGAGCTAAAAATCCCGCGCGGTGTTTTTCATGGTGCTGTTATCAAATACCCAGAACTGGGCGGCAAGGCTATCAAAGAACTTCCAAGGGGGGACTTGCATGTTCAGTTTCATGTAAAGCCACACCCAGACTTTGACTTTGATGGAATGACACTGATTACACAGTTGACTATTGACGCGCTAGAAGCTATCATAGGGTGTGAGAAAGAAATCACAGGATTGGATGGTAAAGTATTTTCGTTAACTATTCCTCCAGGAACACAGTTTGGAACAAGGTTTGGAATCAAAGATCAAGGACTCTACCACACTAATATGCCAGGTCGTGGTAAGCTAATCGTAATGCTTAAAATCGAAGTTCCTACAAACTTAACTGACGATCAACTTAAAACAATTCGTGACCTGCTAGTGACACGATAACTATTTTATACAAAAGGATATTATGATTAACTCAAGCCCAGAAATTGATATTATCGTTTCTTCTGCAACCGGAATTGCAAAAGAAAGATCGCACGAGTATGTTACGCTAGAGCACCTGAGTTTGGCATTAATTGAGTATGAGCAATTCAACAAGCTAGTTTCAACTTTTGGTGTCAACACAGATGCGGTTAAAATAGAGTTGGTCACTTACCTCGATTCTCAAACTTACTTAGTAAGCAAAGATCCAGGGTATGATTCTCCTCGCAGAACCCATGCTCTTGAGCGTGTATTTAACCGTGCCTTTACCCAAGTTATTTTCAGTGGTAGGGCGCAGATGCAAATTGTTGACATCTTCCTAAGTATTACTAGCGAATCAAATAGTTTCGCATATTATGTCTTTACCAAATATGGTATGGATCGTCAGCAACTTGCCGAATATTATGTAAAAAACTATAATGAGGCAAAAGGCAGCAAAGCCGCAAGGTCGCATAAAGCTGATGAAACTTTAGATGAATATTGCACTAACCTAAACGAAAAAGCAAGCGCAGGTAAAATTGACCCAGTCATTGGTCGCGAGGCTGATCTCATTGAAATATCAGAAGTTTTGGCCAAGCGTAACAAAAGCAATGTTTTGCTTGTTGGTGACCCAGGCACCGGAAAAACGGCTTTGGCCGAGGGGCTGGCACTGCAAATTGTCAATGGGCATGTGCCAGAGTATCTTAAAGACTTTACTGTTTACAGTTTAGAGATTGGATCATTGCTTGCTGGTAGTAAATACCGCGGCGAGTTTGAAGAAAAACTTAAAAATGTCATTGAAGCATTGACCCTTAAAGGCAATACTATTTTATTTATTGATGAAGCACACCAGATGCGTGGTGCTGGGGGTGGGTCCAGTGGATCAGCAGTAGATTTTGCCAACATGATCAAACCTGCGTTGACCAAGGGCAATATTAAAGTTATTGCATCAACTACTTGGGAAGAGTATTCAACATCGTTTGAAAAAGACCGTGCTCTTATGCGCCGTTTCTACCGGATGACAGTCAATGAGCCTACACCCGAAGTAGCGATCCAAATCTTGACTGGTTTGAAACCACACTTTGAAAAGTTCCATAAGGGTAAGATTGATGACTCTGCAATCGAGGCAGCAGTTATGTTGAGCGTAAGGTATCAATCTGACAAGCGGTTACCAGACAAGGCAATTGACTTGATTGACACTGCCTGCGCAAAACAGAAAATCTTAGGTAATGCATACACTATTACTCGCGACCATATTATTGACACTTTGAGTAAGTTTACCAAAATCCCGTCAGATCAGATCGGGGCAGAGCAAACTTCATCATCTCTATCTGCATTGGATGGTAATATCAAGACCCACTTGTTTGGGCAGGATAAAGCAGTTGACGAGGTGTTGGAAAAGATTTATGTTGCAAGAGCAGGGCTAAAATCAGTAAATCGGCCAATGGGTTGCTTCTTGTTTAGTGGGCCTAGCGGAACTGGCAAATGCCTTTCGTATGACCAAGAGGTCACAATTCAAATGAGCAATGATATGTTTATTTTTGCCAAAGAGCAAGGTATTATTTAGCGATCATTTCATTCCGAGAAAAACTGCCAGACGAATAATCTCTTATTGCTGACTTTACCTGTTCTAACAATATTCGGGCAGAATTCTCAGAATCTGAAGAGTAAATCTCATAGAATTTCCAACCGGCGGTTTCTGCGAGAATCTTTTTATATTGATCAACCGCGAAAACTTCGTCAGCTGTTTTTTTAGAGTATAGAGCTCTCCACAAATGCCAAGTCTCTGTATTTTTTGGATTCGGATGAAATGCTTCACCGTGATATTCGGCTATAATTGATAATGATGGTATGGTTAAGTCGTAAAAGAAAGGTTTAAGTAACTTATCATCATAGATGAACCATTCTTTGTTTCCCTTAACCCCCATATAATATTGAATGTTATTCACCTCTAATAGAGATATAATATCTTGGAATACAATGACAGATTCATTGCTAGCTTTACCAATCCTTGAAGTTCTATTTCGTTTTTCACGCATGACCATATATCGAAGCTTACCTTCATCTTCACCATACCGTTCAATGTATCTCCATAATCCCAAACTACGTTTTCTTCCGATTATTGGCTCAGCCATTGCTGCCGCCCAAGCTATTTTACGACTGTTAAATTTTTCTGTTCCGAGTTCTAATCCATATGTTTTAACATATCGGGATAATGTGTTAGTTGCTTGTATTTCAGCCACCCTTGCTTTTGCTTCATCTTCAGTCATACCTTTTTTTATCCAAAATTTAAATGATCGAATCGAGTATATGTCACTACCTGCTAATTTTTGAGCAGCAATCATTCCGCGACGCTGTTGCGCCTCGTAAGAATGATCAAAATGACCAGTTTTTTTCTTATTGATTTCTTTATATCGTTTACTTCCTTCTTCGTTTCCATATAGCAGCACCTGCATTGCCAAGTCACTGCTGTGTAGTGTTTTAACAATTTTCCATTTTTCTGCCCAATCAGTATACCCTTGTTTAATAAATTTGATTATGGTTTTGATTTTGTCATAATTAAATTTATAAATTGTGTCAAAATGTAGTAATGCTTTATGCTCATCTGCGGTTAACTCACGATTACCGAATTCCATTTTATAATATTTGCTACTGGTTAATTTTTTTGCTATTGTCTTTGCCATATCCTGTTGCTCCATAATATTATTTATACTTTTTACCAAAAAACTTGTTTTTTTCATAACATTACTGTATTATAAATACTTTACAACTAAAAGGTATCACATGATTGCTACTACTTTGCCCATCGGCAAACTATTTGAAATTTTTGAACAATATGAGAAAATAAAATTTGATCCAGGCACTGAGCAGTTCCTCAATTCTCCCGTGAAAATACAAGACGAGAACAATAACTGGATTGATGTTCCGGCTGCTATTACTAAGATCGACACTGGATTACAAGTAACTTTCAGCAATGGTGACATAATTCGAGGCGCAGCAAAACATCTTATTTCCATTGGCAAAAAATGTGTGTTTCTTAAAGATTTAACTATTGGCGAATCTATTACTAAAGCCTCGGGTGAAATTATTCATGTTACTTCTATTTCCGAAACAGATGATACTATATTCTACGATCTTAGTGTCAACTCTGACACTCACTTATATCAGACAGCAAATGGTATTGTTCATCATAACACGGAACTGGCAAAACTGTTGGCAAGCAACCTGAGCATGAAGCTTATCAAGTTTGATATGTCAGAGTATCAAGAAAAGCATAGCATCGCAAAACTCATCGGTGCGCCTCCTGGATATGTGGGGTATGAGGATGGTAACTTGGGTGGCGGCATCCTTATCAGTGAGCTTGAAAAACACCCCAACTCAATCATCTTGTTCGACGAGATTGAAAAAGCTCACCCTGATGTCACTAACATCCTGTTGTCGTTGATGGATGAAGGAGTAGTTACCTCAAGCAATGGCAAAAAGGCTGATGCGCGGAACACTATCGTTATTTTAACATCCAACTTGGGTGCTGCTGACAACGAGCGTAATACGATTGGGTTTGGTCGTGACTTACAAAAATCTGACGAGGATGACAAGGCTATTAAAGAGTTCTTCAAGCCAGAGTTTAGAAACCGACTCGACGGAATCTGTAAGTTTACCAGCTTGTCACCAGAAAGCATTAGAAAAGTTGTGTTCAAGTTCATGGCTGAAGTTGATGAGCTACTACTTGACAAAAAGATTACTCTCAAGTTGACGGATGCTGTAGTAGATAAGTTGGCCAAAGAGGGGTTCGACTCTAAAATGGGTGCTCGGCCAATGGCGCGGACTATTAGCAGTTTGATCAAAGTGCCACTAAGTAAGAAGATCTTGTTTGAAAACATCCCTGCAAACTCTGTTATTACTGCTGATCTCGTAGACGATAAGATCACTTTCGCTGTATCAACGCTTATTGTAGTCCCTGAAACTTTTGCGATAGGTGTCGATACTGGAGTTGGAGCAGATGGAGTCATTCGTGTTTAAAAAATATGAAAGTGAGGGTAAAATCCTCCCTACTACTAAACTATTTTACGACAAATATCCTTTTAAAGTGAGAGCGGTGACGGGCATTTTGTTGAGCTCGTATAAATGGTTATTCAAGAGGCGGACCAATGGTCAGTTCGTCGAAGGGGTTAAACAGTTGTATCGGGCTAGATACACTAACAACTATGGAATTCCCTCAGATGAAATAATAGCAGATACTTATAACTTAATGAAGTTTGTTTACACTGAAGATAAGAAATTCAAAGTGAGAATAGAAGGGCAAACTGTTGACATATATACTGAAACCGCAGCAGGCCTAATTGAAGTCATTGACAATTTATCCAAGTTAACCTCTGTGAAAATAGAAACTGTATGGAAACCGTTGACTACTATAGAAAAAGGTGTTATGCTGGTTAAAGGAACTCCAAAGTTCCTTCATAAGGCAACAACAAAGGCCCACGCAAAATTTAGCATTGAAGAAAAAGAAGCAGTGTTTAAATATTTGTCCACTTTTCCTGAATCTGAGGTTAAACTGACTAAGGCAATGATTCGATCACTACAGCGACCAACTCGTTATTCTGACGGGTATTTCTATTTCAATGATCCTTCCATTATTACTTTCATAACACTGATGTCACCTTCGTTTGTCAACAAAATTTTCGACTTGGTCGAAATAAAAGGCTAAATACTCCATAACATAGGATTATAAGAGTATGGCTAAAATTATTCAAGAAGACATTGTGATCAAACTTAGTAGATTGGCTAAGAACGGTGAAAGCGACCAAGGTTCTCTCATCACAGACGAGCTGGTAACCACCCTTGAATCCGTTGCCCAAGAGTTACTTGGCGACAGTGTAGTGGTTGAAGTAAATCCAGAAGAATAATGATCTCATCAATCGTATTTCCATCATTGGCAGTGTCTCCTACACGGGTTTATCCGTATGTTAGTGACGCGGTTAAGGGTAGGGGTTACTACAGCACAGGCGGAATGCATGCTGCTCAAGTATCGACTTCAAACGGATTCATTGGAATTGTAAAACTTCAAGCAACTCTTGCCGCAAAACCAACTGAAACAGATTGGTTTGATGTTGACGGCAGTATAGTAGGGGACGGTGTAACAGCAGTTCCCGATCAAGCGTTGATTATCAACTTCAAAGGCAACTTCGTTTGGGTAAGAGCGGTTATTACCCAATTCACGGCAGGCGAACTCAACCGAGTGTTATTTCAAATCTAAATCAAACCTCATAATATGGCTAAAAAACATAACTTTGCTAAAAAAACAGCCGCGGCTGAAAAACCTGGTTCAAATATTCAACTTGACGGTAATGCCAAAACGCATACTGATGTAATCAAGCAAATACAGGAGATTCAAGCGCAGCAGGCTAAAGATAATCCCCCAGCACAAGGTGTAGCATACGATTTTTCCAAGGTGCATCTACACATTGGACTGCCCTGCTACGGTGGGCTGGTATTAGAATCAACAATGACCAGTTTCATCAAGTTTATTCTAATGTGCGGTAAGGTTGGACTAAGTTGGTCTCTTGACACTATGACAAACGAGTCTCTCATTACTCGTGGTAGAAACAACTTGATGGCCAAACTTATGACCAATGCGGCGGCAACTCATTTTATGTTTATTGACGCAGATATTGAGTTTCAACCAGAGGCTATATTCCAAATGATGGCTGCTGATGTTGACATCATTTCTGGCCCTTATCCGAAAAAAGCGTATCCTATCGCGTATAATGTAAATCTTAAACCGCAAACAAAGATTCGTGGTCCGTTATATACAGTTGACACCGCAGCAACTGGATTTTTGATGTTTAAACGTGTGGTGTATGAAAAACTTATTGAAGCTCATCCAACTACAAAATATGTTGATGATGTTGGACTTGGTAAGCAATATGAGCCTTTTATGTATGCCATCTTTGACTGTTATATTGACGAAAACGGGCACTACTTGAGTGAAGATTGGGCGTTCTGTCGTAGAGCGGCCGCGCTTGGTTACGATATATGGTGTGATAGCAGAGTATTGCTCAATCATACAGGAACTCATACCTTCCGTGGAGATTTGTCGTTAGTCGCTGGGCCAAAAGTTCAGTAATGAATGAAAATCAACGAAATAGAATACGGGCATTGGAACTCACCATCTTGGGCAGAAGGTGAACCACGCCCTGACGCTATGTTCGTTGGTGAGTTTGATAGTTACAAAATATACAATCAAGACGATTACTATTTCGTTCCTGACAGCGATTTCTCCTATCTTGGATATGTTAAAGTAGAAGAGACTGGCGAGTTTCGTGAGCTCTATGTTCCCGAGAAAAACAGGCGGCGCGGCATTGCTAGCAGCATTGTTCTGTTTATTGTTCGTGAGTTAAACTCACTGCTCACCCTAACTGCTAGCGAGATTGTCACAGACGATTCTCGCAGTGTGTTTTATGCGTTGGCGCAGGCCGGGAAGATTAGCATAACTGAAAAAGGATTAGTGCTCACTAAGGATCAAATATCACAGTTATTCACTGATATTTCTGGCAATAATCGTGAGTTAGTTATAGAATCGCAGAAAAAGAAAAAGTCGACTACTTGTAACGAGTTGGTTAACCCAGTGACTGGGGAAGCAGTAGTAGAATCTATCTACTTTGGGCCAAGGTGTAGGCCAACATCTTGGTTTGATTGACCGAGCATAAATACATAATATTCAACGGAGTTTTATGTTTTTAGGCAGTTTATTTGAGAATAAAATACAGCGTCCAGTTAAAGTGATTTATCCTGGCAGGTTCGAACCTTGGCATTCTGGTCATGCCGCTGTCTATCAGCACCTTGTCAAGAACTATGGCTCTGACAATGTGTTTATCGTGACAAGCAACAAAACAGACTCAGACAGATCTCCATTCTCGTTTGATGAGAAGAGACAGATGATGGTGCTAACTGGGATAAGTGCGTCCAAAGTGGTTCAATCAACTCAGCCATATCGAGCAATGGAGATTGTTTCAACTTTATCCCCTAACACTGTGCTACTGTTCGCAGTTAGTGCCAAGGACATGGCTGAAGACCCCCGCTTTAGTTTCGCTCCAAAGAAGGATGGCTCGCCTAGCTATTTTCAACCCTTCAAGGATCTTGCGTCTTGTCAAGGGTTAGACAAAGCAGCCTACATGATCACCGTCCCTACCTTCGAGTTCACTGTGCTGGGCAAGCCAGCAACCAGTGCGTCGCAGATTCGTGCCCAGTTTGCGGCTGCTGATGAAAACACACAGAAAAAGATCGTAGCCGATTTGTTTGGCAAGTTTGACAACAATGTTTACTCCATTATGCGTTCCAAGTTGGGGCAAAAAACTGTCTCTGAAAGTAAACTTATTAAAGATGAGTTTACTGTAACTGATTTTAAAATAGCACGGTTTGAGTCATGGGCTGATTACACTAGATTCTTGTCTAGCCCAAAGTCATCTAAACGAGACACTGTTTGGAGTTGGCCATCTGGTGTTGCCAAGTTATTATCTCCAAGTAAAAGTGGATTGTTGTCGGAATCTAAACGCACAAAGGATGATCGTGCGATCGCTCAACAGTTTTCTACTAGATTTAAACAACTAGATCATCGTGACGCAATAGTTATTAAAAAAGGTAACTCAATAAGTGTGTTATCATCAATATTAGATCTAGATAAAAAATCAGTTGAAATACGTGGATTTGTTACCCCTAAAAAAATAGCAGCAATCAACACAAATAATGATGGCTCTATAGATGTAATCGAGTTTGACGATGGCTCTCAATTTCCAGAGCGGAATGAACTTACTAATGTACTAGGTAAAGATATCACCAACACAATATTTTTTGCTAACGAGGGCGAATCTACTAGAGCATATACTGAGATCTGGATGATGATGACAAGAATAGAAGGTAATGGATGGGAAATAAATAATCAACTGTCAGAATCTGAGATAACTGATACAACACAAGGAAAAAATATGACAAATCTAAAAGAATACGCTAACGATGCTGAATATTATGAATCGTTCGAGCAATGGCAAAAAGATGTTCGCCGATTTGGTGGCGACTACGAGCATGGTGGCGACGGATGCTACTATGCCCATGGCATTGACGGAGAAAGTATTGGCCGGTGGGACGAGCGCACTGGCGAGGGATGGATTGATCCCAGCGGTGATCACGAATATATGGGCAGCAATGATTCGTTGGGCGAAGAAAGTGTTGATGAAGGTCGTTTTGTTAAAGGCCCAGGTGGTGTTCCGTTGGATCGTCGAGGTAATGCCATTCCTCCAAAAGTAGATGCACCAAAAGCACCACGTGCGCCAGCAGGTCCACGTCGTGACAGCAATGGGTTGACCAAAGACGACTACAGCAAAGTATGGCGCAAGATTGAAGATGTAGTGAGCAATATTTTCCCAGACGGTGATCCTATCGATTGGCTTGCTCCTTGGTTAAAGAAGTCAGGTATTCAAGATTACCATGTTGGCGAAGTATTAGACAAAGCATGCAGGATGAACGGCTACAAAGACATGTATGAGTATTACAACTCGTTTAAAACTGCTGACTATGGTTATAATGAAAGTGTTGGTGAAAGTTTAGGCGGTGTTCCGTGGGGATCACCGCAAACGCCCACCTCTGCCCATCAGAAAGAAATCGCACGTAAGCGTATGGAGTATGAAAAATCACTTAACCAGCAGCAAGCCAAACGTGGAGAAACTTACCATAGCGGCAATGCGGTAGTTACAAAACCTCCAGTTGAAGAGGATTGTGCGTTAAATGGTGAAAAATGTAACTATGAAGTTACTTATGACATTTACGGAAGTAACCGTGACACCCCATTGTATACAAAAACAAGAAAAATCAAAGCCAGCTCAGAGAAAGAGGCGGAAGCTATAATGCGTAAGTTAGTTGGCGGATCTAACTACAGAGTAAAATCGCTTGAAGAAGAACAAGTGAACGAACTTAGTGTTGATTCTCTTAAAAACTACGCATCAGCAGCGAATAGGAATCGCACAAAAGTTACTCAGCAGCAGCAAGGCAAGTATGATCCAAGAATGGTTGACAAGATGGATCGTCGCGCAGAGTTCGCTATGAGAGCTTACAATAAAGCAGGGTTAGATAAGTTGCTCGCCAAAACAGAATCGTTAGTCGCTAACCTCAAACAGCATACCGCTAACGGTGATCGTGTTGCAGTTGCTGAATGTTTGACTCAGTTGAAACCACTATTCAACAAGTTAAACGAATCACAGAAACAAGTAGTGTCAGAATCATTAAAGAAAATTTAACATGTCTGAATCATTGCTGACCTTTACAACTACCTTAGACATTACTGCTGATGTAACTGGAAGCAAGCAAGGAGAAAACTACAGGCTCTATATTAACAATGTGTTGATGACTGAGAGAACTTTTAAGTGGGAGGTAGATAAGCAGTTTATCACTGAAAATATGTCCATTATTGTCCCGCCTGGTGAGTATAGTATATATGTTACACCATCAAGTTTTTTTAAACTAAGCAATGTTAAAATCAACGGCGCGGAATCAACACCAACCTTTAAAATTGACTAAATACAGATTATAGTGGGATAACACATGAAATCAACAGAATTTTTAAACTATCAGAAAAATAAAGAAAATAAGCCAATCACTTCAGAAGATTCCTCTGGCGGTGCAAGTTGCTCATCATCAGTTGCCGCAGGCCCAGCTGGGAGTTTGTTCGCTCCAATTAAAAGAACTACTACAACTACTAAAAAGAAAGTAAAAAATGCGTAAACTACTTGAAAGTCTCGACACTATTGTCGACGGAAACCCTGTTAAAACTGGTAGCAAGATTGAAAAACCCAAGTCTGATGGAAAGTTCTTGGGTAGTCCTTACCACCGTAGAGACAAACCCAAGTCCAAATCTCCAGAAGATTTATCTGCTCAGTTTGAAGATTATGTTAAAAATAAAGCAGTTCCCGATTCAAAGAAAGAGTATCGTGTAGTTAAAAAAGGCGATGCGCTCGCAGTAGTACTTGATGAAAAAGGAGTCGAGGTAACTTCAGGCACTAAGTCCGACTGCGAAAGTTATATTCGCAAAAAGAAAGCTGAGTTAAACGACGCTAAACTTGCTGAGGGGTCAAGTTCTAAGGAAAAACAAAAGCGTCCATACAAAACTATGGCGCAGCATGTAGAAGCAGGCAAAGCATATAGAGCAATGGTAGCAGCAGACAAAAAGGCGAAAGAAGCAGAGCAGATTGGTAAAAAGAAGACAACCGAATCAGCAGGTAGCTGGATTGTATATCGCAGTGCTACAGATTTTAAAAAGTTTCCTACTTATAAAGCAGCATGCTCATTCCAAAGTAAGTGGAGTGAGCGAGGATATAAAGTAGCGAGTGCTGAGTGGTTTTACGATAAGATGGCACACAATGATCAGTCTGGCAAGGCAGGAGATATTACCGAAGCACGAAATGATACGATTGAAGCACACGGTATTCGCGGGATGGATCGCAAACCTTGGCGCCGCACGTTTAAAAATGTAGAGCAGATGGAAGCCTGGTGTGAAAAATACGACGCTGAAGTGTATGCTACCCGTGACACTGACGCTGCAGCGCAGGGCAAACTTACTCCTGCGATGAGTGGGAAGACTGTTGATGAATCGGGCACTGGTCGTAAGAGTGAGAATAGACAACTATGGGATAAGATTAACAGCAAGGGTGTAGTGCCAAGTATTGACCGTGAACGCTATACTGACCTGTCAGGGGAAGGATTGGAAGGACCATTCCGTGGTAAAAACGGGCAAGTTCTTTACTATGACCCAAGGGCTGGCAAATACTACAGTCGTGATAGCGATATGTATGTTGACCATGGATTGGACGAAGGCTTGTCTGATGTCGTAAAGCGTGGAGTTAAAAGCGTTAAACGCGGATTACAAGGGTGGGGTAATAATATGCCCGACGGTGGTCCCGCAGATATAGCAAAGCGAAACAAAAGTTATTCTGACAGCACAATTAAAACATTGAGTCATTATGATAAACCAGCTGGATCAACCGAAAAATATCCGGAACATAGCCCACGCGGATTACAAAAACGTGTATTGGATCGTGAAATGAAGAAACGCGGCCTGACAACAGAAGAAACTACTGATGAAAGCGCAACATCCCCAGAATGGGATGAAAAACGTGTTAGACAGTTTACAAACAAAAAGGGTCCCAACATTAAAAAAAGTGGCAATACTTCTCCAGAATGGGATGAAAAACGTGTTAGACAGTTTACAAACAAAAAGGGTCCCAACATTAAAAAAAGTGGCAATACTTCTCCAGAATGGGATGAAAAACGTGTAAAACAATTCACTGGGAAGAAAATTGAAGAAGAAGTTGAATCTCTTGACGAAGCCAAAACACACGAAGTAAGATTAGAATTCGGTCATCAACCAGGTGATTCTATTACTTATAAGGTAAGTGCCAAAGATTCAGCCGATGCTAGAAAGAAAGCAATAAGTCTGCATCGTAAAAGTTACCCTTATCATTCAGTGGGTATGTTAGATGCTAACGCTTATGTATCTAATATTAAAGAAGAAGTTGAATCCTTAGATGAAGCATTTAAAATGCCAGAACGTGCTACTTGGGAAAAGGTAAATGCTCATAGCAACAGAACAATCAAAGCAGAGAAACTTGCCAAAACTGATCCTACGCCAGAAAATAAGCAATCTGCTAAAGATCACAGAGCTCACTTAAATAAACTAGAGGCATTACGCAATAAACAACTCAAAAATGGTACCTTAAAAACGGGGTATAGTGTAATGCACGGGGGTAATATCTCTGAGAGTTCACTGACACGTTCTGAAAAAATCGCTAGACTTAAAGAAGCTATGGAAAATGTAGCAGAGCAGTTAAAGCAGACTCGTAGGCATGTGACGCGTTCAGTCAAGGCTGTTGATGAGGATACACCTCCACCAGCAGGGGTTCAAACTACAATGCCACCACAGCCAAAGCCAGTGGTGCAAACTGCTAACCCAGTTAAACCTGCTCAGCAAGCACTAGCACCTGGACAACAAGTGTCAACTACACAGCAAGCACCAGCACCAGCTGGAACTCCCGCAGCGGCACCTCAACCTGGTCAACCGACCACTCCTGCAGCTGGTCAAGCTGGTGGAACACCAGTGGCACCGGCAACACCTGGCGATATGGTTAAAGGGTTAGTTCAAACATTAGCACAAAATCCAGCTGCAGCCAAACAGTTAGGAACAAAACTATCTACTATTAGATAATTTATGTTCATATCAGACTTATTTGATGTAAAATCTTCGCCGCCTAAGGGTAAGTTTGTATGGGAAGATTTTGAGGACTTACCAATGGAGGCAAGATTATCGCTGGCCGAGGCTTGGCTTAGTGGAAGTTCTTCTACTTTGCTAGAGTCAAATGATCCCACCAATAATGATTATTTTTTAAATATGGTTTCAGACTCTCCGAAGCTTGGTAAAAAATATATAGTGACTCTGTTGGCATTAGTAAATAATCATGTCGTTATTCTCCATCAACCAGAAATAGGCAAAGTTATCAAAAAAATATCTGACGCATTTACTATAGAGTTTGCCCCAGAAAAATCAGTTAACTTTCCGTATGATTCTGTTAAAAATGAAACGACCGTTAAAACATTTTTCTTTAAGAATACCTCAACATTTAACGAGTTTAGGTCACAACTTAAAATGAAGTTTGATACAGATCTTCAACCCAGTAAATCAAGTGTTAACGAAGCAACAAAACTTTCTACCAAAGAAAGAATATTACGCCCTGACATCAAAGTAGGTAACACTGTTTACATCAAAGCACCAGGGTATGATTATGTTGTCAGAACTGCCAAGTTACTTCGTATCGGACCATCGGGGTTAGCTACGGTTAAACTCAGTGCCCCGTTGGGCGATAACTCAAATGTTCCTGATTATTTTAAGGGTGCGACCACTCTTGCAGTGCCGCCAGCCTGGCTTCATGCTGATGTTGATTCAGCTTGGCCCAAACCTGAGTGGATGAAAAGAAAAGAGCAGCGTAAGAAGGGTGAAGCATACACTAATTATTTAGAGTTAAAACGGGCATTTGACTCGCAAGAATAATGTTAGTTAAAGAAATATTAGCAGAGTCCTCTATTTTTGGGAAAAACAAAAATAAAGTTTACACATTACTTCTCTCCACTATTGATGCCGGACCATTTGATGGTGGATGTGTGGTTGTAGCTCAGGCCCTGCAAATGGCTTACGGTGGCGAGATTGTAGTGTTAGTTGGCTCTCCAAGAAAAGAGTTGGCAAATCGGAATGAAGCCCAACATGCTGCAGTATTTTTGAATGGCATGCTAATAGATGGCGATGGCCCACTGCCCCCAAAACAGTTTGTTGAACGATTTGCTCGTAATGAAATGGAATACGCTGGTGGATTCATCACTGGGGTCAGACCGATCCGGCCCAGAGATTTAACAGAAGC
>Ga0210024_1001286_pt1 | contig 22756 bp, 14 predicted proteins | sample CryGeymeta201525_FD_183988 | JGI IMG/M metagenome (GOLD analysis project Ga0210024, IMG submission 183988) | Groundwater microbial communities from Crystal Geyser aquifers in Utah, USA - Crystal Geyser metaG 2015-25 (SPAdes) (version 2) | ecosystem: Environmental > Aquatic > Deep subsurface >...
AGCCTCCAGCAAGTCCTTTTCCGATGAGGGTTTCCAGCTGTCGAAACGGTCATAGGCGGCCAGCGCATTTTTCACCTCCTGCACCTCGCGGGGCGGGGCGATGACCCGCTTGCCCTCCAGAATCGCGGTGATCTGTGCCTCGCTCAGGGTGTTGCCTTCGATGGCCAACGAGCCGTGGATGGTGCGAATACGGTTGATGCGCCGCAGCCGCAAGGCTCTCGCCTGATCAGTGAGCACGGTCAACCGCCCGATGGCCTCGCTGATCGCGGCGACCCGGTTCACTATCTCCGGAGTAATGGTGTAGGGCGGCTGATATTTCATGTTGCCTCCCTGCCTGCCTCTTCGATACAGGTGATCGCCTGGGGCATGCGGTTGGTGATGGTGAATGTGGAGGCAAAGGTCATGGCGCGGCTCCATTTGAACCACGAAATACACGAAAGGCACGAAAGGCACGAAAAATTAGAACCACGGAAGGCACGGAACAGGAAATTACTTTCGGCGAACCGGTTGCGAGGGCGCGAGCAGGGTTGAAAAATAGGTGAAGGTAGGAAGAGCAGGTCATGCCTCTGCCTCCGCTTCAAAAAGTTCACCGATGCTCTTCAGTAAAGCTGAGTACTGCCCTTCATCTTCTTTCAGACGTTCAATGATTTGCTTTGCCGCTTTTTGCATCTCCGGCACTTCAACGGGTGTTGAGCCTCGCTCGAACACGCCGCATAAGTGGGAATATTCATTGTTGATTCTGTCCGCCAAAATGGCAGGGACTTTTTCGTTGCCGAAGAATTGGCACAAAGTAGCTTCGGTCATCCCTTGGTCTGGGTATTTGTAATAAAGGTATATCTCAAAGAATTTTCGTGCGTTGTTGGCGAAGTTATAGAAGGTTGTGTAATTACCATCATCAATAGAGTCGATCTCTGCGCATTTGTATATCTGATGAAACAGATAATTGAACTCAGTGACATATTCTTTGAGGTAGTTTGGCATTAAGCGCAGGACAGAGTGCTTATGCTTCCTTTCAACCAGAAAATGCTGATATTTCTTTTTATTGTCTTTTTTGCGCTCGTCTTGGTATGCGCCAGGCAGTCGCTTTAGAAACTTAAGAAAATCCAGGCTGTGAGTTGAAATAAACAACTGTGAGTATGCCTGAGCCGCAATAATTTCCTGGCTAACAAGACTATAGATAAAGAATATATGATTACTGTCGAGGCTGGATATTGGGTCATCTATCCAGATAATTGGCTTTGAATCCCTGGTGTCGATATCGTCGAGTTTTGCGAGGAAATAGCAAAAGGCCAGCAGACTGCATTCGCCTTCGCTCAGGTGGTAGGCTTTCTTGCCGTCTCGGATGATTTCAAAACGAATTCGTTTTGATTCTTCTCCGGGGACTTCATCATTTTTGGCCTCAAGTGTAAGAAACTGATCCCCAAAGAAACTGTTCAAATATTCGTTTACCTTCTTTGCGCCTTTTTCCTCATCGTTAAGTTCGCGCTTTTTCGACGCAACCATTTTCTCTTTCTGGCTTATCTTGCTATCGATCCGGCGGTTTTCCTGCTCACTTTCCTCATATTTGGTCTTAAAGCTATCTATCGCAGCGACCTGTTCCTGGTGCTGGATGGTAATGAGGTAGTCAGAAACTTCCTTTAATCGCAAAGCTTCTTTGGCCTTTGTCTGCTCGGTGTTTAGCGATGTTGAGAAACCATCTGATTCAGTCCGTATCTTTTCGTAGGTCTTCCAAACAGTCACCAGATCATCAGAGGTATCAAGTGGCCTTCCAAAAGGTTTCTGATTCAGAATGTCTTCTTTTCTCGCCTTTAGCTGTGAAGTTAAGCCATCAAGGGAATTTCCGTAGTTGTCAACAGCCCCTTTTTGATCCTTAACCAACTCATCGAGTTGAATATGGAATTTGGAATAGAAGTTGGCCTTATCGATGGATAAAGCAGAACCTGTTGTTTTCTTTTCCGTTTCGATCCTGGCAATCAGGGAATCAATATCCTTTTCAAGTTGGTCTGATTCTTCATCAAAATGTTTTTCCAGCGCCTTCCAACGATTTTCCGAGATGGTGTTGTCGCAGAATGCGCATTTGTTCCGCTTGCCCTTGTGGTGGACTCGACCTTCACTCACCCAGCGATTCAGAACAGCGTCTTTCACCAGTTCTTCGATCTTGTCCGACCCGCTGATTTTCTTGGTCACAAGAGCTTCGGCTTCTGCCGCCAAGCCCTGAAACTTGAGACTGGGTGAACGGAAAGGAGGAATAGGATGGAGCGTTTTTTCTGAAATCAGCTTTTCATGTTGTGCCAGTTGCTCATCGGTTAGCGGTTGATAGTTTGCAGCCTGGACCGTTTTAATATCTGACTTGATATCTCGAATATCGTAATTCTGATCGCCGAACCGATCCGATTTGTACCGGATACCAATCTTTTTGTCAGTGGCCTTTGATTTTAGCTGATTTTCGAGGACGTCACTGGCTTTCTTATGATCTTGAAATGCTTTTTTATATACTGCTTTAGCTGAGGCCTGTTGAGCATACAAACCTGATTCTTGTCCTTCTATCTTTGAGCCAAGCTCGGTTTCGAGTGCCTCGATTTCTTTCTCAATCTTGTTGTTATCATCACCAAGGATGGCAAAGGGTTCTATGCTGTCATCAGGGTTTGTAATAAATCGCAGATTGTCCCTGACGAAATCTTCATTAAATACCCGAATCTGTTTGTCGTGGCTCGTAAGGCTGTTCTGAGCAACTTGAGTATTATCAGAAAAGGAAACGGCAAAAGCTGGCATTTCAAATTTGTCAGAAAGCTCACCGGTTTCCATTGCCCGTAAAATCCGGGAAAGAGTGGTTTTGCCCGAATAGTTCCTGCCATAAACAATATTAATTTCTTTGAAATCACGGGTGTTACAATTCTCATCAAGCACTTCTTTGTCCCAATCGAAGTTCTTGAAGACGCCTAGATTGCCAATGGACTTTATCTTCTTAATCATAAAGCGGCCACCTTGGTGATTTCACGCTTTTCGCGTGTTTCGCGGTTAAACCCTTCCGTGCTGTCCGTGTCTTCCGTGGTTGAATCAACCGGTAGCGCCACCCGCGACAAATCCAGCTCACCCTTGAACGCCTTCTGGCTCAATTCGCCATAGAGGCTTTCCAGATCGGTCAGGCTTTGCTGGTAGCGGGCCTTGAGCCCTTCGACTTTTTCGACAATGGCGGCGAAATGGTCCTGAAGATCAATCGGTGGATACGGAAATTCAAGCTTGTCGAGGATGCCAGTATTCATGTGGGTGAATGCACCATCGGCACCGGTTTTCAAACGGCCTACGCGCCCTTTGCAATAGGTCATCAGCGATACAACGTGCAGAGGTCGCAGTTTGTCGCCCAAGCGCAACCGGATAAGGTTGGTGCTGATAATTGCGGGTTTACCACTCATCCGGGCCACGCACATTTTTCCGACCGTGCCAGCGCGGGAAATAATGATGTCTCCATCAATGACTGAATACGAAGCAAGGTCTTTGTATTTTTCCTCTGCTATCCACATGCGGAACGGCAAGACCATGCGACCAGAGAGATCGATGTTGTCCATGTTCCAAACCGGGATGCCTGAACTGACCAGTTCGTCTTTCTTCAATGCACTCCCGAATGGGCCGCATTTAGTACCCTCTTTGGGGTTGATATAGAACTCAGATAATTTTCTGACAGGGAACTTCCGTGGGTTAGTGATCGGGTCGCCGAACATCTCCAGAAAGACGCTTTTGAGCAGGTCGTCGAGTTGTTGCAGGTGTTGTTTGCGCCGGGCGATCAGCCCTTCCACCTTGCCGAGCAGATGGGCAATGCGCTTTTGGTCGTCGAGCGGCGGGAGGGGGATTTTAACTTTTCTTAAATGGCTTGGCCCAAAGTTTAGCTGGGCAGAACCGGTGATTAGTTTTCTCAGTTGCGACTTGAATTTATTTGTTCCAAGAAATATTTTGAAATAATTAATGTCCAACAATCTGCGATCCAGCAGCTTAAACCTAATGGTGCTGGTGTTCATGCAAAGCGGAAGATGCTCTTCAGTAATAAACGCTATTTTGTTGTGAAAGTTGTCTACGACTATTCCTGAGCTTGCAATAACCAAGTCACCAGCATCCGCTAAAAAATGAGCGTATTTCCCATAGGCCTCTTCTTGAGAAATGTGAATGCTTGTTGCATCAAGGTCTATTTTTCCGAAGTTAATATTTCGAACATTTAGCAACTTAACTCCATGCTCAGTGAACTGCCAATTCCTAACGCCTGGGCCTTCTTGGAAAAAAAGTAAGTCTGGCAGCGCGTGAATACACCAGTTAGCTGGTAGAGTGTCGGCAAATTTCATCCAACCATCCCCCGCAACTCCAACAACTCCCGCACAATCCCGCTCTCAATTCCATCCAAAACCTTTTCGTGCCTTTCGTGTGTTTCGTGGTTAAAAAAATTCATCATTCCCCACCTCCAAGCAACTTCCGTCCAGCCAGTCGCTCGCGCACCTCGATCAGGGCGTTGTGCAGTTTCTCTTCCAGCAGTTTTTTGGGTGGCAGTTCCGTCCAGTATTCGGCGACCATGATGTTGTCTTTCTGCATATTGAGCAGCTCCACTTGTTCGGTGCCGGCTTCCGCGCAGAGGATCAATCCGATGGGGGCTTCTTCCCCATCCTGCCGCTCGTATTTGTTGAGCCAGTTGAGATAGAGCTCCATCTGCCCCTTGAAGGCGGCCTTGAAGCGGTCTATTTTCAATTCAACCGCAACCAGCCGTTTGAGTTTGCGGTGGAAAAAAAGCAGATCGAGGTAGAAATCCTCGCCGTCGATAATCATCCGTTTCTGGCGTTCCACGAAGGCGAAGCCTTTGCCCAGTTCCAGAATGAACAACTCCAGTTCCTTGAGCAGAGCGTTTTCCAGCTCGTTTTCCAGATAGCCCTCTTTCAGCCCCAGAAAATCCAAAAAGTACGGATCTTTGAAGTTGCCGCCAAGATGATCAGCCTCTACCAACGCCAGCTTGGTGTTGGCGATCTCGGCGCGCTCAAAGGCTTTGCGCTCAATCTGGTTGCGCAGTTCCCGCTTGCTCCAATGCGATTCACCGGCAGCGCGGGCATAAAATAGTCGGGCGTCATTCGACTTGAGAGGAATCAGCACCAAAAAGTGTGCCCAGGTCAATTGTCGTGCCAGCGGAACGACAATCTCTGAGTCTGGAAAAACCTCGGCAAATTGCATCATGCGCCGCAGATTTCTGGCTTCAAAGCTTTTGCCGTAGAGCGCGACCAGTTCCCCGGCCAGCGACACCACCACCTGCTTGCCGTATTCGGCCCGTTCACCATGCAGCACCTCTTCATTGATGCGTTTGCCGACATGCCAATAGGTGACGGTGATCGCGCTGTTGACTGCGGCAATCGCCTGATTTCTCCCCTGATCGATAAGGGACTTCAAATCCCGAAGCAGATCCACGGCCAGGTGGTCGGGCAAATGCTTATCCAATTTTTTGCTCATCCTACCATCCCCCGCAACTCCAACAATTCCCGCACAATCCCGCTTTCAACCCCTTCCAAAACCTTTCCGTGTTCTCCGTGCATTCCGTGGTTAAAAAACTCTTCCCCCAGCTCCGCCACCAGCAACCGCTCCAGAATCACCGCAGGCTTTTCATACTCCACCTCTTCAAGATAAAGCAACCTTTGTTCTGTAAATTCGATTGCCCTCTTTGGGGCGATTGTTGATCATTGAAAAGTCAAATAAGTTCGGCCAGTTTCCCACTCCTCAGAGATTTCCATCAGCACAGCGCTGACGCGTCTCAAGCAAGAGTCTTCATTGGGGAAAAGGGTTGCGACTCGGGTTCGACGTAATATCTCCTTGTTGACGCGCTCAAGAACATTGCTGGTCCGAATCCTCCGTCTGTGTTCTTCAGGGAATTGGAGGATTGTCAGCCCTTCTTGAATATTTTTCTCTGCCCATTCTGTCAGGCGCGGAGCTGATTTTTCATACCGTTTGATAAGCAGATCCAGTTGCCTTTTGGCTTCAGCTTCATCGGAAGCATTAAAGATATTCCGGATTGCAGCCGCAACCTCCTTCCTCATCTCCTTCTTCGGCACGTAGGCCTGTGCATTCTGCTGAAGATGGAACTGACACCGTTGCCAGGGGACGCTAGGGAAAACGGCCTTGCGGGCGGCCTTGAGTCCCTCATGGGCATCGCTGATAAACAACCGGACTCCGTGCAATTGACGCTCTTGTAAACTGCGCAGAAAGTCGCGCCAGTGGGCCTCCTGTTCCGACAGAGCGACGGAGGTTCCCAGAATTTGACGTTTGCCGGTCTCGGCGACGCCGATCGCAACCAGAACCGCCACATCGATAACGGAACCGTTATGCCGAACCTTTTCGTAGCGGGCATCGAGAAATACAGAGGGAAACGCTCCCAACGGCCGATTACGCCATTGTTCAAGAACCTCATCGAGTTCTTTGGCCGCACGGCTCACCTGGGCGGACGTGACCTCGAAGCCACAAAGCTGCTCAGTGATCTTGGCGACCTTGCGGGTAGAGACGCCTTGAACGTACATCTCGGCCAATGCGACCTTCAGGGCCCGTTCCGAGCGCAAACCCTTCTCTAAACTTGAAGGGTAGAAGCTGCGGTCTCGAACCTGGGGGACATCTAGGTCGAGCGCTCCGACACGGGTCTGAACGGTCTTAGGCTTGTACCCATTGGCGTAACCACGCCGTGCTTCACTGCGTTCGTAGGGGCCGACACCAAGGTGGTTCTGCCGCTCCAGACGCATAGCTTCGTTGATGATTCTGCGGATGGCCTCACCAAGGGCATCAAAGCCATCATCAGCTAACAGTTTTACAACATCTCCAATAGCGCTATACTCACTTGGACGGGTCATGGTTTCTTTCCTCTCTGGATGGGTTTGGCAATTCAGCCAAAGAGGATAACCGTGTCCCGTCTTTTTGTCAGGTCACAAGAAATTTACAGAAACGATGATGCACTAACAATTTGGGGTATTCACGTCAATAGTAGCCAATTTTTCCTATTGATAACGTGTAGATGGACAATTATTTCGAGTCTCGCCTTCGCACCAACAAACAATCCCAGGCAGTCAACCTGCCCTTGAGTCCCATAGGCCTGCCGTATATAATCCAACCACCCATAAGGAATCTTCAGATCTTCAACGAATGTCCAAAGCCCCTTTATCAGTCACGGTTCAGCGGTTTCGGTGCGCATAGCAATCTCACTTTTTGAATAACAGGCACTTACCGATGTATGCACCCCTGCAGAAAAAACATGATGGGCCGCTGCTGCAAGTCGACCGGCTTAAGACCTACTTTTTTACCCGCAGCGGGCTGGTCAAGGCGGTGGATGATGTTTCGTTTGACATTTCTGTTGGCGAAACCCTGGCATTGGTTGGCGAATCGGGGTGCGGAAAATCTATAACCTCGCTGTCGATTTTGCGCCTGGTTCCGGCTCCCGGCCGGGTGGTTGAAGGAAGCATTCTGTTCAACGGCCAGGATCTGCTGCGCATGCCGCCCACCGAAATCCGGCGGGTGCGTGGCAATGATATCGCGATGATCTTTCAGGAACCCATGACATCCCTCAACCCGGTTTTCAAAATCGGCGAACAAATTGCCGAAGTCTTGCGCCTGCATCGGGGAATTTCCAATCTTGAAGCCCTGGAACGCGCTGCAGCTCTGTTGGAGCAAGTGGGGATTTCCGCCGCATCAAACCGCTTGCGCGATTATCCCCATCAACTTTCCGGTGGGCAGCGGCAACGGGTGATGATTGCCATGGCCCTGGCGTGTGATCCCAAATTATTGATTGCCGATGAGCCAACCACGGCGCTGGATGTGACCATTCAGGCCCAGATCATGGAATTACTCGCCGAGCTGGCCAAAGACCATCAGATGGCCACCTTACTGATCAGCCACGATCTGGGGGTTGTCGCGGGGAATGCCGATCGGGTTGCAGTCATGTATGCCGGACGTATTGTTGAAACCGGGCCGGTTCAGACACTCTTCAAAAATCCGTGTCATCCTTACACCCGGGGGTTATTGGGTTGTATTCCTAAACCTGGGGACAAGGGGCCGCTACAAACCATTGAAGGTCAACTGCATCCGCAACAGAATACGGCAGAGGGTTGCCCCTTCCGCCCCCGTTGTGCGACTGCCTGTGAGCAGGGTTTGACCAGACCGCCGCAACTGCGGGAGCTGTCACCGGGCCATTTTGTGCGTTGCTGGAAGGCGTGAAGTCATGTCGATGCTGCTGGAAATACAGCACCTGAAAAAATCGTTCCTCGTGCCTGGGCACAAAGGCTCCAAGGCGGCGCATCTCAAAGCGGTTGACGGCGTTGACTTGCAGATTGCCGCTGGTGAAACCCTGGGGCTGGTGGGTGAGTCGGGCTGTGGTAAATCCACCGTCGGCAAACTGATTCTCCAACTGCTGAAAGCGGACGAGGGGCAAATTCTGTATCGTGGAACCAATCTGGTGCCCCTTTCCGCCCGGCAGATGCGCCCCTGGCGACGGCAGATTCAGATGATATTTCAGGATCCCTTTTCGTCGTTGAATCCCCGGATGACCGTTGGCGAAAGCCTGAGCGAGCCCCTGAATATTCATCAGCTCTGCAAAGCCGCCGACCGGCCCGAGCATATCCGGGAGCTGCTGCACCAGGTTGGACTCGATGCTGCGGCGGCCAACCGCTACCCGCACGAATTTTCCGGCGGCCAGCGCCAACGTATCAGCATTGCCCGTGCGCTGGCGGTTCAACCGGAACTGATAATTGCCGATGAGCCGGTTTCAGCCCTGGATCTGTCGGTACAAGCCCAGATTATAAATCTATTGCGCGATCTTCAGCGCCACCATCAGCTGAGTTTTCTGTTCATCGCCCATGATCTGGCGGTGGTCGAACATGTCAGCGACCGGATTGCAGTGATGTATCTGGGGCGCATTGTCGAAATCGCTGCCGCCGATGAACTTTACCAGCGACCTCATCACCCCTATACCGAAGCCTTATTGCGGGCGATTCCACGACCAGACCCCGATCTCGCGGGCCGTCCGGCACCCCTGAGGGGTGAGCTTCCCTCCCCGCTGAATCCCCCCACGGGTTGCACCTTTCACCCACGCTGTCCCTACGCGACAGACCTGTGCCATCAGCAGCCCCCCCCCATGGAAGAGATTGCCCCCGGCCATCAAACGCGCTGCTTTCATCACAAACTGGTGGGAAAGTTTCTGAAGGATCGCAAATAAAAAACTTCCGGTAACCATTCAACCATACAAATCCCGAGGCCGCCATAGAGTGGGTAGCTGTCGCCCGGATGGCGACAGCTAAGCTCCAGGGAGGAATTCATGCGACCCGTGGAATGGAGGTCTCGGGCTCTGCCGCTACGGAGCTGAATAGATACACTTTTTTTAGCAAACAAGAACGACCCAAGCTGAGGGGAAAACCAAAATTTGTGTGTGAATTCAAGCCTTAAGCCCTGGGGTTTTCTCTGCGTCTCTGCGCGAATACCCTTGAATCTTTTTGGCCTCTGAGGTTGCTGTTCGTTACAGAACTTCCTTGATTTCCATGTGCCATAAATGGCACAATCCCGGTCTTGCTTTTTGAACTGAGGTGCTCATGCCGGAAATCAAACAATCGGGGCCGATCAAAACCATCGCCAAGCGCTGTCGCAAGTGCTACGCCTGCGTGCGTACCTGCCCCACCAAAGCCATCGGTATTCGGAAAGATTGTGCGGTTGTCCTTAATGATCGCTGTATCGGCTGTGGTAAGTGCCTGCAAGTCTGCTCTCAAGGGGCCAAAGTGATTGCCGATGCCATCGAAGAAACCCAAAAGCATCTGCGGCAATCGCTACCAACCATCGCCGTCCTGGGGTGTTCCTACCCGGCCTTTTTCTATGACACTGAGCCGGGCCAAATGGCCGCAGCCCTGCGTAAACTCGGCTTTATCGACGTTCTCGAAGGCGCGGCCGGGGTCGAACTTATCGCACCAAAATACCGCCATCTACTCGGCAGCAGCGACAACCAAACCCTGATTTCCAGCCACTGCCCCACGATTGTTGACCTCATTGAGCTGCATTACCCTCAACTATTAAAAAACCTGGTACCCGTTGTTTCCCCCATGATTGCCATTGGTCGCTATATCAAGTCGTGCCACAAAGAACCCGTGCGGGTGGTCTATATCAGTTCCTGCATCGGGGGCAAATTTGAAGTCAAGGCCTCCGAAGTGGCAGGGGCCATCGACACGGTGCTCACCTACAAAGAGCTGAAACTTATGCTCGAAAACAACCGCATTGATCCCCGCCGCCTTGAACCCGAGGCCTTCAATGGCAACAACACGTTAAATGGTCGTAGCTTTTCCATCGCTGGTGGCCCCTTTCATATTTTTGGTATCGGTCACGATGGCCTTGATCCCCAATTCATCTCGACCGTGGGTGAAGAGGCGTCTATCGAATTGATCCGCGATATTGCCGCGCAACGTATCGCTCCACGCTATGTCGATGTGCGTTTCTGCAAGGGTGGCTGCATCGGCGGCCCAGGTCGCACCAATCGGCTGACGGCCTTCTCCAAGCGTAACCTGATTATTGACTATCGCCAGCGGCAGATTCCTTATCAGGCCAGCGAAAAATACACGGGGGGCTCCGGTTGCCTGCATCTCGGACGCGGGTTTTCCGACCGGCAAGTTGCCCTGAAACGTCCAGGGGATGATGCCCTTGCGCGCATTCTGCATGAAAGTGAAAAATTCACGCACAGCGATGAACTCAACTGCGGCAGTTGCGGTTATCGCACCTGCCGCGAACACGCGGTGGCGGTTTATCAGGGGCTGGCAGAAATCGGTATGTGCCATCCCTTTTCGCAGAAACGCCTCGAAGAAGACCGCTCGCGCCTCGAACGCAAATATGATCTGGCTCGTCGTGCCCTGGATCAAAGCTACGGTAATGGCGCCATTATTGGCGACGATCTCCGTACCCAGGAAATTCTCAAGCTCATTCAGCAGGTTGGACCAACCCCAACCTCGGTTTTGATTCGCGGTGAAAGCGGAACCGGCAAGGAACTGACGGCACGTGCCATCCATCAAGCCAGCCTCTGCGCAGAGAACCCACTGGTCACAGTCAACTGCACGGCCTTATCTGACAGCCTGCTTGAAAGTGAATTGTTCGGCCACAAAAAGGGCTCGTTTACCGGGGCCCACAGTGACAAGAAGGGTTTGTTTGAAGCTGCCGATGGCGGCACAATTTTTCTCGACGAAATTGGCGACATTACCCCCAAGGTTCAGGCCGAACTTTTGCGTGTCCTCGACAGCGGCGAAATAAAGCCGGTCGGCAGCCATAAAAGCATCCGGGTGAATGTGCGCATTATCGCGGCAACCAACAAATCTCTTGAAGAAGGCATTGATAAGGGGTGGTTTCGCGAAGATTTATTCTATCGCATTAATGTTTTCAGCATTCATTTACCCCCCCTGCGCGAGCGCCTGGAGGCCCTGCCGAAACTGGTCGAAAATTTTTTGAATCAGGCCGCACTCCGTTTGAACAAAACCATTCATCGCATTGACGAAAGTGCGCAGAATGCTCTTGCTTGCTACCACTGGCCCGGAAATATTCGCGAACTGCAAAATGTCATTGAACGCGCCGCGGTTTTATCTCCCGACCAGGTTATTCACCTGGAACAATTGCCGGTGATTTTTGCTGAGAAGCTCCGGATCGCAGATGGTAAAAAAGCCGCCACCATCGGCCAAAACCTCCGCATGCAGTGCGATCGCCAACGAGAATTGGTCGAGCGCAACCTGTTGCAGCATTATTTAGAACAAACAGCCGGCAATGTCACCGCCGCCGCACGCCTGGCAGACATTCCCCGTCGTACCTTTTATCGCATGCTTGAACGCCATAACCTTGATCCTGGGACAATGCGTCAGTGCTGAGATTGAAAACAGCTGAGATCTCAAGCCGCCGACGGGAAAGTTGTTTTGTGCCACAAGTGACACGGCGGGGAATAGTGTGTCATTCGTGGCACAGCAACATCCCCCTCAGGGCACCAAGACCCGTGCCTAAATAACACGATCGCGCCGCCAGCCTGTGCCAAAAGTGGCACGGATTCTTTGCCTTCAAAATCTCATCTCCCCAGTTTCTGCGCCCTGGACAAAGGCTTCATTTCTGGCACGTCAATTGCTTAGTATAAAAACATCCAAAGGGATCAACTCCCGTTCCCGCCCGAACGGATATACGTACCACCGCAAAAATCCCTTGTTCGCCGTCAGGGCTTCTCTCCCCCTGACGGCGTTTTTTTATTTCCCACTTTTTCCCTGTTCCCTCATCAGTACCTGAGCTAAAATATAAAACCGTTGAGCGGAACCGTTACAAATAACCAAGGCCAATCAGAACTCCACGTCATCACTGAATCGCAGCAAACTGGCTGATATCCGGCGTTTTTGACGGGACTTTGCGTCGTTAAAGGAAAATAATTCGTGGGCCAAAAAGATCGTATAAAATCGGATAGTTCCCTCGGTCTGACCACCCTTCAGGATATCAGCGCCATTATTCTGCAATCGCACGATATTGAAGAAACCCTGTCAAATATTGTCAACCTGGTGGCTGAACGTGCTGCTTCTGATGTTTGCTCCCTCTATTTGCTCAATGAACAAAGTGACACTCTGGTGTTGCGTGCAACCTGTGGCCTTTCACCCCAGGCCGTTGGCCTGGTACAAATGAAAATAGGTGAGGGCTTGACCGGCATTGCTGCCCAGAATCGTACCATCCTCAGCGTCGAAGAACCGGAAAATGACCCCCGCTATCGCTATTTTCCCGGCACGGGTGAAGAACAATTCCATTCCTTTTTGGCAATTCCACTGTTTGACCGCACCAGTCCCCTGGGCGTGATGGTCATTCAGACGCGTGAACGCCGCACTTTTTCACCGGTTGAAACCTCAACCCTGAGCACCATCGCTTTTCAGGTCAGCTCCATTGTGGTTAACGCCAGGCTGTTGGACGCCATTGATCGCCAACAAGACGTCGGCGACACCCCGATGGCGACCCTTGACGTCAAAAAACTCCCCACCCCTTCCGGTCCCCACACATCAAACGACGATTCCGTGGTGCTGCGGGGCAGCGTGGCCTACCCAGGGGTTGTGACGGGCCCGGCTAATTTAATCGACGAGGAACTGGGCTTCTCCGATATTTATGATGAGCATGACGTCAATATTGAGCAGGAGCTGGCACGGTTGGACGAGTCTTTACGCAAGACGCGCATCGAAACCCTCTTCCTGGAAAAACGCGTCGCGGAAAAATTAACCCAAAATGATGCCGCAATTTTTCACACCCACTTAATGATTCTGGAAGATCGCGGTTTTATCGAAAAACTCCACGAACAGATTGAATTGGGGCACAGTGCCCCTTACGCTCTGAAAAAAGTTATTCGTGGTTATTTGCACGCTTTTGGCAAAATGGAGGATGCCTACCTGCGCGAACGGGCCGCCGATATGGAAGATATTGGCCAGCGAATTCTGAACAACCTGCTCGGGGAAAAATCCAACAGCCTGCAACTGCACCATGCGGGTATTTTGGTTGCGCGGCGGTTGCTGCCTTCAGACATGGCCGTGCTTGATCACGAAAAAGTTCGTGGGCTGGTCATTGAAAACAACGAAACCAATTCCCATGCGGTCATTATGGCCAAGGCCCTGGGCATTCCGGCCCTCATCGGGGTCAAAGGGGCGATGGCGCAGATCGAACCCGATACCGAGCTGATTCTTGATGCCAATTCGGGGTGCGTGTTTCTTAACCCTGGGGCCAGGATTCTCGATGAATATCTACGCCTGGAATTTGATCGTACTCAAGAAAAAGAACGGCTCGACCAACTTCGCGATCTGCCGGCCCTGACCCGCGATGGCCACCGCATTCAAATGCTCGCCAACATTGGTCTGCTGAGTGACATTGAAATCGCCCGCCGCAATGGTGCCGAAGGTGTCGGCCTTTATCGTACCGAATTCCCCTATATGGCGCGCAGCAGCTTTCCGAACCGCAACGACCAATACCAGCTTTACCGCAAGGTGGTCGAAGGTTTTTCCGGCTCATCGGTAACCATTCGCACCCTGGATATTGGCGGCGACAAGTCTCTGCCCTACTTCCAGCATCCGAAAGAAGACAACCCCTTTATGGGCTGGCGATCGGTGCGGGTCAGCCTGGATAATCGTGCGGTATTCCAAACCCAGATCGAAGCGATCCTCATGGCCGGCGCCCACGGCAAGGTGCGCTTACTCTTTCCGATGATTTCCAATCTTGAAGAAATTCGCAGCTGTCAGCAACTGGTGGCCGACGCCATGACCAGGCTTCAGGAAGAGAAAATTGATTTTGCCAGTGACATCCCCATTGGTGCCATGATTGAGGTTCCCGCGGCCGTACGCCTGGCCGCCCACCTGGCGAAAGAAGTCGATTTCTTTGCCCTGGGGACCAATGACCTGATCCAGTACATGTTGGCCGCCGACCGTTCAAACCCGCTGGTGCAGAACTATTACGATCCTCTGCACCCTGCGGTTCTCAGCGCCTTGGCCTCGATGATCGAGGTGACGCAAAAAACCGGCATAGATCTGTGCCTCTGTGGTGAGATGGCCACGGATCAACGTTATCTGTTTGTGCTTTTGGGGTTGGGAATTGAAAAATTTTCCCTGTCGGCCCCCTATATCCCACGCCTGAAAGATTTTTTATCCAAAGTCGACCTTAATTACGCCCGCGAGGTCAGCGCCGAAATTCTGCAGATGGGCAGCAGCCGTCAAATTCGCAAGTTTCTGAAAAAAAAGCTTAAAACGATGTAACCATTCACCGAGCTCAGTCCAGGGATGGATTGCTGCAGTCCGCGAAACAGCTGTCTCGGACTCTGTATCTACCGAGCTGAATAGATCCAGAATGATATAAACCCCGACTGACACACCAAGGGTTAGCCGGGGTCAAACCTAAAGTCAGTCAAACACGATCAACAGGTCATTTTGATCAATCTGATCACCTTCGTGAAACAAAATTTCTTTGACAATCCCTGAGAGCTTAGCCTTGACGTTGGTTTCCATCTTCATCGCTTCGGTCGACAGCAGGGTTTCACCCTCATGAACTTCGTCACCAACTTTAACCAACAGCTTAAAAATTTTCCCCGGCATGGGCGCGCCAAGTTGCTTTACGTCGGCGGCATCAGCCTTGATATGGGCAGTGCTATCAGACTCAGCGGCCAGATCTTTAACCACCGCAGAACGGGGCATGCCGTTCAGCTCGAAATAAATGTTACGCGTGCCATCACTGCGAACTTTACCAATCGCGTTGAGCTTGATAATCAGAGTTTTACCTTCCTGAATTTCGATTGTGGTCTCGTCACCCACCTCAAGACCGTAGAAAAAAACCGGGGTTGGTAAAACTGAGGTGTCAGAATAGGCCTGGCGGTGGCGATCAAATTCTTCAAAAACACCCGGATATAAGACCGCCGACAGAACTTCACGCTCACTGACCCGGTGTTGCAGTTTCTTTTCGAGCTCAGCTTTTTTAGCCAAAAAATCAACCGGCTCAAGCAACTCGCCGGGGCGACAACTAATGGGCTCTTCGCCCTTGAGAATGATCTTCTGCAGTTCAGGAGGAAAGCCGCCGTAAGGCTGGCCGATCATCCCTTTGAAAAAATCGATGACGCCCTGAGGGAAAGTGAACTCATCGCCGCGCGTCATGACATCTTCAGGTTCCAGATTGTTCTGGATCATGAACATGGCCATATCGCCAACAATTTTTGACGAGGGTGTCACCTTGACCAAATCGCCGAACATATCGTTGACCTTGCGGTACATCAGCTTGCATTCTTCCCACCGATGCCCCAATCCCAGCCCTTCGACCTGCGGCTTATAATTGGAATACTGACCGCCGGGAATTTCGTGTTCATAAACCTGGGCGGTGCCGCTGCGCAGTTCCGACTCAAAGGGGGCATAATAGGTGCGCACCGTTTCCCAGTAATTGGCCAGCTTTTGCAGACCCTGCATTTCAAGCTGCGGATCCCAGATGCTGCCCTCCAGAGCCGAAAGCAGGGCGTTCATATTGGGTTGTGCGGTTAATCCCGACACCGACGAAAGGGCGGCGTCAACAATGTCAACCCCGGCCTGCGCTGCGGTTAACAACATGGCGCCACCGTTGCTGGAGGTGTCGTGGGTGTGGAGATGCACGGGGAGTCCAATTTCATTTTTCAACGCCTTCACCAGCTTTTCCGCCGCAAAGGGTTTAAGCAGTCCGGCCATGTCTTTAATCGCCAGAATATGTGCCCCCATCTTTTCCAGCTCTTTGGCCATGCCGACATAATATTCCAGGGGGTATTTGTCGCGTTTGGCATCAAGAATATCGCCGGTATAGCAGATGGAGGCCTCACAGACCGCACCCTCCTGGCGCACGGCATCCATCGCGACCTGCATTCCCTGGGTCCAGTTAAGCGAATCAAAGACCCTGAAAATGTCGATCCCGCTGCTGGCCGCCTGTTTAACAAATTCTCGCACCACATTATCAGCATAGTTGGTGTAGCCGACGGCATTGGAGCCACGCAGCAGCATTTGAAAACAAATGTTCGGTATTTTGGCACGCAGACGATCGAGGCGCTCCCAGGGATCTTCAAACAGAAAACGCATCGCTACATCAAAGGTTGCACCACCCCACATTTCCAGGGAAAACAGACCGCCACCCAAATGCGCCGTCGCTGCGGCAATCCGCTCAAGATCTGTGGTGCGAAAACGGGTTGCCATCAGGGACTGATGGGCATCCCGCATGGTGGTGTCGGTTACCAGCAGCTGTTTATTTTTACGTGCCCAATGCGCCAGACCTTCCGGCCCTTTTTCACGCAGAATATCCCGGGTGCCGCGTGGCAACTGGGAACCGGCCTGAATCAGTGGGGTTTCAGCCGTGCGCAAATTGCGGTAATGCAGGCGCTTGGCCGGGGCAATACCGGCATAACCATTAACGCTGGTATGGCCGATCCACGACAAGATTTTATTCGCGCGATCCTGCTTGATGGGCAATTTGAAGACTTCGGGATGATCTTCAAGAAAAGACGTATCACACCGGCTGGCCAGAAAATCAGGATGCGTAATGACATTTTCCAGAAAACCGATATTGGTTTTTACCCCCCGGACGCGAAATTCCTGCAGCGCACGATTCATGGTGCGCGAGGCCTGCAATAGATCGCGACCATAGGTCGAAACCTTGACCAGCAGCGAATCGTAATGTGGGGTAATTTCCGCCCCCGCATAAGCGCTGCCCGCATCCAGACGGACACCCAGTCCGGCGGCACTGCGATAGACCTTAAGCTTGCCGAAATCCGGGGCGAAATTGTTATTGGGATCTTCGGTGGTCACCCGGCACTGAATCGAAGCGCCACGTAATTCGACATCGCTCTGACGTTTGATGCCGATTTCGGGGTCTGCCAGTTTATGCCCGGCAGCCACCAGAATTTGCGCCTGCACCAGATTCCGCATAGTCACCAGCTCAGTAACCGTATGTTCGACCTGAATGCGCGGATTCACTTCAATGAAATAAAATTTGCCGTCACTATCCATCAAAAACTCAACCGTACCAGCGTTGCTGTATTTGACCGCATGACCAATGGCGAGAGCGTAATCACATACCTGGCTGCGCTGCTTTTTGGTGAGAGACAAGGCGGGGGCAACCTCAATCACCTTTTGGTGACGACGCTGAATCGAACAATCGCGTTCGTAGAAATGCACCAGATTGCCGTAATTGTCGCCAAGCAATTGAACTTCGATATGTTTAGGGCGCTCTATGTACTTTTCCAGGAAAATGGCGGCATTACCAAAAGAAGACGCCGCCTCGCTGGCCGCCGAACGCAAGCCTTCTTTGAGTTCGCCCTGGTTACGCACCACGCGCATGCCGCGTCCGCCACCCCCGGCCGAGGCCTTGATGATGATGGGATAACCGGCGTCACGGGCAAAAAGCAGCGCCTCTTCTTCAGACTCTACGGGTTTCAAAGTGCCTGGAACCAGAGGAACTTTGGCCAGACCGGCAACCTCGCGTCCGGCAACCTTGTCGCCCAAACTGCGCATAACCTGAGCCGTCGGGCCGATAAAAGCGATGCCGGCGCGCTCACAGGCTTCCGCAAAATCGGCATTTTCCGCCAAAAAACCGTAGCCGGGATGAATCGCATCCACCTCTTTACGCCGCGCCAGATCGACAATTTCCGCATAATCGAGATAGGCGTCGATCGGACCCTTTCCTTTGCCGACCAGGTAGGCCTCGTCAGCCTTGTAGCGGTGCAGAGAGAGCCGATCCTGTTCCGAATAGATGGCAATCGTGCCAATCCCCAGTTCGGTGCAGGCGCGAAATATGCGGATGGCAATTTCACCACGGTTGGCGGCCATAATTCTCTTAAACTTTGTTACAGACATGGAAATCTCCTGGCAAATGACCCAAGGTCAGGCGGATGCCTAGCTTTTTGGGCTGACTAAAAAAATTCATTATAAATAAAATATTTTGAATTATTTTCGATAGTTAGAATACTTCTCCTGGGTGATAAAAACGAAATTTCTCGGGAAAGTCAAGCTAAAATGCTGTTCTAGACTTGTCTTTAGCTTTAGATACAGATTCAAAAAAGAACAGAAAAAGCCGACTTTGGTGTGATTCCGGCAGTTTAACAATTCGAGCAAAAACTACCATTTATTGTTTGTTTTTGCCGCTGAGCACCAATCTGCTCCTGAGACAATTTTGCTCCACCTCGGATGAAACTCTGCCTCTTGCACAGAGCCAGAGTTTCCCTGATTATTTTTTGCTAGAACCGTGTCTGCTGCGGGGTCGAACTATAAATGCAGAGAAAGACTGGCGTGGGACTGGACTGGCCTCGCAGCAGGGGACACAGCATCCGGCCCAGGTGACGCGCCGGTTGCGTCTGTTTGCGGGGGGGAATCTTGAATTGAAGCAGGAGCGGGAGTCCTATCGGGTGGCGTGAAGCTTGAGGTCTTCTGCGATGGGGCTGAGAGTTCAGCATAAGCCCTGGCGGCCATTTGCATTGCGCGGGCCGCGACCCGCATGTCTTGTGCTGAAGGTTGAGCGGGAGCCAAGGCCGCGGCCCGAACGGTCTGGGCCTTTTCTAGGGTTGCCTGAGGATCACCCGCTACGGGCGACATATCAATCGACACCTCGCCCCCAACCGCATAAGAACGCCCGTCGGGGCCAGAGGTGTAAGTCAATGTGGGTGAACCTGCGTAAGGGCCACCAACCGCGGCATGAGCTGCTTCGTGGGTTCTGACGGTACGATCCCGTTCAGCCAGCTTGGCCAACTCGCGCGCTTCGCGACTGAGTTGCACCGCATCCAGTGAATTTTTTGGATTGAAGAACTGTGATTTCGCCGTGTTATCCGCGGCGGCAACGACATCTTTTGCGGTCGGCGATGACGCATCCGCTGGGGAGGCAGTGGGATCAAGCTGAGACGGGTAAGGTCGGGCTTCGCCAGGTTCGGCGACGGAACCCGTCATCAGGGCAAGAGGGTTTTTTGTGGGTGGACTCAGTGGCTGCATGCGACAGCTCCCGAAAAATATTTATGCTATAGGCCAAACTATCAGGTAAGCGTCTGAAAAACAAGATGTATTTGAAGTTGTCAGCGTGACGATAATATGCTAGGTTCGCGTCAAACATCTGACGCGAGCGAGATATGTCCCAGCTAAACCAAATTTTACTGGTAGATGACGAAAAAGATAATTGTCTGGCGCTGACAACCCTGCTGCGTCAGACGGGTTATCGTATCAGTGCGGTTCATAGTGGCGAGGCCGCCCTCGAATTGCTGCAAGACCAGCCCTATGATCTGATTATCAGTGATCTCTTTCTGCCTGGCATCAGTGGTATCGATATTTTAAAACGGGTCAAAGAAACATCGCCACGCACCTGTTTTATTTTGATCACGGGAAACGCTTCAGCGGAAACTGCCGTCGAAGCCATGAAGGAAGGGGCATTCGATTATATCACCAAGCCGTTCAACTTTGAAAAACTTAAGCTTCAGGTCGCCAAGGCGTTGGAAAAAAGCCAGCTGATTGCCGAAAACATCTATCTGCGGCAACAGCTTCATGGCCGGTATCGCTTCGATAAGATTATCGGAATCAGCGAACCCATGCAGAAAGTCTTTTCGCGCATGGAGAAGGTTGCCGCCACGGATTCAACGATTTTGATTCTAGGTGCCTCAGGAACGGGCAAGGAGCTGGTCGCCAAAGCGATTCATTACAACAGCCACCGGCGCGAAAAACCCTTTGTGGCCATCAACTGTGGTGCAATCCCTGCCGATCTGCTTGAGTCTGAACTTTTTGGTCATGTGCGGGGTGCCTTCACCAGCGCCAACGCCGACAAGCCCGGCAAGTTTGAAGTTGCGAATGGGGGCACAATTTTTCTTGATGAAATTGGCAACATGCCCCTGCAATTGCAAATGAAATTATTGCGCGTTTTGCAAGAATATGAATTTGAACGGGTGGGGTCGAGTCGGAGAATTCGCCTGAATGTCCGCCTGATTTCGGCAACCAATGTTGACCTGGCCGCGGCGGTCAAAAAAGGGGAATTTCGCGAGGACCTTTATTACCGTCTGAATGTTATCCCCATCACCCTGCCCCCCCTGAGCGAGCGCCGTGGTGACATCCCCCTGCTGGTTCGGCATTTTCTGGAAGCCATCTGTCGTACCATGAATCGTCCGCTGATGCCCATCAGTCGTGAAGCCTTGCAGGCGATTGAATCTTACGTCTGGCCCGGCAATGTCCGCGAAATGGAAAATGTCATTGAAAGAACCGTCGCCCTCGCTGAGGGTGAAACCATAACTCTCGCCGACCTGCCGTCGTACATCGCCGAGGTCGAATCTGCTTCGCTGGTACCCAGCACTCAACTGCCCGAATCCGGCACCAATATGCCTGCGTTGATTGCCGAAATTGAGCAACAGCTGATTCTCCAGGCTCTGGGACGATCTCACGGCGTAAAGGCACGTGCCGCCGAACTTCTCGGCATCAATCGCACCACTCTGGTCGAAAAAATGAAACGACTCAAAATTTCATAGCTCTGCCCTCTTCGAAGGCAGAGCTAATCCATTTTCAACAAAACCCAGATATCTGACCCCCTGGGAACGAATTTTAAAGGGAATCGCCGTACGCGCTGATTGGGGGTCGGCACTCTGCGCAAAATGCTGTGAAAACTCGGCGATAACCGCAGGCTGTTCACTAGCCACCAGACAGGTTCCGGTTCCGGCGCCCAGCGGGAAGTATTCGGCCCCCGCTTCACGACAAAGGGCCGCCAGCTCTTCCTGCCCGCTGACATAATCGGCACAGAGTAAACGACGCAACTGACGATATTCCGCAATCGCCGCACAATAGCCGCCCCAGTCGCGTTGACGCAAGGTTTCGGCCGCGGTGTAAGCTAGCAGGGGTTTGGCGCCGTGCAATGCCGCCCCCGCAGTGTCGGCCCAGCGTGACATCCAGACATTGTTGATTTTCGAACTTGTGACCCCCCTGCCCCGCCGCCGACCGACATTCACCAGCAACAGGTGACGTGCGGCTTCTGCATAATGCTCTTCCGTCAATAAGGGACGACTGATCACCGAAAATGGCCCGTTAAACCAGGGCAAATGAACGTTGTCACAGAACCCGCCTTGTAAGGCAGCGAGGGCTTCTTGTCCACCGGTGAGGCTGACCCCGTAACTGATATGTTCGGGAGTCTGCGCGTTGACGCCAAAATAATTTTCCAGTTGGGTTGCGGTTATGTACAACTGCCCGCGGGTCAAATCGAGACCCGACAAGGCCGAACCCAGCAGCAAAGCGGCCAGATGCGCCAGATTTGATCCACCCAGCCCGGTGCCACGATAGAGGGCGGGCATGGGTAAAGCTTCGATCCGCACGCCGGATAAACCGAACTGTTGCAGAATATTATTGACAAAAAATTCCGTCCGTCCGGGAAGGGGTTCATGGGCGACCAGGGGGCCCGCATGAAAATCGGGGGCAAAATATTCCGTGGCCTGCGGATCCTCGGCGGGCAGAGCACGAAAGACAATCGGCTCACCATCGATACAGGCGCCCGGTGTGCGCAAACACCCCTTTGACCAAGCCCAATCAGGGTCAGTAAAGTTCGGGGTCGAGACCGGCAGCCGGTGCCCCATAGCTGCAAACTGCGGCAGATCCTGTGAAGAGCCCGGCCCGTCCGAACGTGGGAAAAGATGCACTTCGGGCAGAATTTGTGCGTTCAGCAATAGTTCGCGTACCTCGGCACCACAGCGGCGTGGTGCCTTGATTGCCCCCCGGGCAGACCAGAGATTGTAGTGTGACAAAAGAACCTCCTCAAAAGCTGAAAATGTAAAAGAGACACATCCTGAAAACTGCCGGTTGTCGGCTCAATCAAAGTGAATTCGGTAACTATTCACCATGCAGCGACCGAGGCCGCCCTGGATTCATGCGGCCAGTGGAATGGGGTCTCGGCTCTGCGACAACGGAGCTGAAGAGATACGACATTCAGACAGAAGCGCCGGGCAGATAAATATGTAGGGCGCTTATGTCATCGCCCAGCTCAAGCAAACCGACACTGCACAAACGGGCGCGGCCCCGATGATCGGTCGCACTGCCGGGGTTAAATAACAAAGTTTTACCCACCCGTGAGACACAGGGGGTATGGCTGTGGCCAAAAATGAGCACATCCAGGTTTTCGTTGGCAAATTCCTGCAAAACATTCTCGACAACTTCGTGCGGACGCCCCCAGCCGTGGATCAACCCAATCCGCCAGCGCTCAATCGTCACCAGCCTTTTAAAGGGCCGATGAGAGTTGGAGGTGTCCA
>Ga0210024_1001287_pt1 | contig 22754 bp, 15 predicted proteins | sample CryGeymeta201525_FD_183988 | JGI IMG/M metagenome (GOLD analysis project Ga0210024, IMG submission 183988) | Groundwater microbial communities from Crystal Geyser aquifers in Utah, USA - Crystal Geyser metaG 2015-25 (SPAdes) (version 2) | ecosystem: Environmental > Aquatic > Deep subsurface >...
AAGCCAAAGTGAGACAGATGGTTTATAGGCGGTTGGTATTTGTTTGATACATGCTTGATAGATATGATACACGCTTGGTAAACGCTTCTTAGAAAGGCATATCAAAGCTTAGACGCACTTAAGTGACAGAAGTGCGTGAGTGCCCGCTAGATTCTTCACTTCGTTCAGAATGACAGGCAACAGCAGTCTGTGAGTGTTCTCTAGATTCTTCGCTTCGTTCAGAATGACAGGCAACAGCAGTCTGTTAGTGTTCTCTAGATTTTTCGCTTCGCTCAGAATGACAATTGCCGGCGCTTAGAATGGCAATAAAATCCCCAGGGTATTGGCGTAAAAGATTGTTAAGGAGCCGGCATTGAAGGATCAAATCGTAAAGTACACGAAAAAGCTGATACAGGATAAAACAGCGATACCTGATTCAATACGCTTTTATGCGCTTGATGATGAGGTAATCGCGTCGAGAGAGGACGCGTGGAAACCGGTTTTCGAATCGGTGTTGGCGGAGCTTAATGTGGTCGGCCTCCTGCTCGCGCAACCGGCGCTGCCGTTTGCCGATTACCTCATAGCAAAAGCCGGCGGTCGGGAGCGGCGTATTTATCCCCGTGATAGCGAGACAAAGACCTTCTTGCACGATATCCCCTTTATTAGAAAAGAGGAGATCGACGAGAAGATGATAATGCCTGCTTGCTTAGTTGTCAATCACGATATCCCCTTTATTAGAAAAGAGGAGATAGACGGCGGTCTGCCAAGAAAAATAGCGGCGGTTCTTCGCGAGCGTAAGGGTTTGGTTATCGAGGGGGTGGGGTTTGTATCCAGCGGCACGGTAACGCTGGAGCAGGCGTACATCATATACTCATCGATCTTCCACGCGACGTTTATTAAGTATCTTTATGACCTGCTGGAGACCGGGTTTTCGCTACCGGGCGAGAGAGAAGTGTTTTACAATTTCCGGGAGAGTCGGCCGACCGCTCCCGATGTGAACTCGCTGCGTTTTCGGCAGGGGCCGCTGATGGAGCGTTCGGAAATCCTTGACGAGATCGCCGTTGTCGGGAGATATACGGTTGAAACGGGACTCGTGGATTCGTTTTTTGGGAACATAAGTTATTTTAGCGACGGCATAGTGTATATCTCGCAAACCGGGGCATCGCTCGACGGGCTCGACGGCTTTATCGACCCCGTCCCCATGGATAATTCATCGACCTACGGAATAACGGCGTCATCCGAGTTGCCGGTGCACAGGAGGATCTACGAGACGACCGACTGCCGCACGGTACTGCACGGCCACCCGAAGTTTTCGATTATCATCTCAATGCTCTGCGACAAGCGGGCGGTGTGTGAAATCGTTGATTGCGGTAAGAATTGCCCCGAAACCAGGATGTTCGGCGACATACCGATTGTAGCCGGGGAGATAGGGGTGGGTGGTATAGCAAAAAACGTGCCGCCGGTGGTACGTGAGTTCGGGCGTGCTCTTGTCTTCGGCCACGGGGCGTTTTGCGTCGGGCGCAACGATTTTAAAGAAGCATTCACAGAACTGGCAAGGATGGAGGAGGCCTGTAGTACGGGGTACTTCAGACTACTGCGGCAGAGGTTAGATGCCGTCTAACACCTTTTTCTTCTCCAGACGTACGATATCTTTAATCTGATAATACAACCACTTGACTGAATTATTCCTCTGGACGATCTCTCTTAACGTGGATGCGCGGGCGCGCTTTTCATAATCGGCCATAGTAAGGGCATCGTATATCGCGGCGGCCGTTCCCTCGATATCGAACGGGCTTACAACGAGGCTCGTGTTCCCCAGTTCCGAGGTCGCCCCGGCATTCTCAGAGAGTATAAGCACACCGTTCTTGTTGTTTAAAACCGGTCCTTCTTTGGCCACAAGGTTCATACCGTCGTAGATGGGGTTGACCAGCAGGACGTCATAGCATTTTAGCGCCGCTATCGACTCAAGATAATTGTCCTCCAGGCGCAGGTGAATAGGGGACCAGGTATCGGTTTTATAGCGGTCGTTGATCTCGTTAACGGTAGCGATTATCGAGTCAAGATAGTCGTTGTACGCTTTAATGTTCTCGCGTGTTGGGTAAAGAAGCGCAAGGAACTTTACCTTTTCTTTAAGCTCGGGATGCTTATTGAGGAGCACCTCAAACGCCCGAAAACCCCTTACGATGTTTTTCGACGGGTCGCTCCTATCCGTCCTCACTATTAAGCTTAATCCCTCGTTGTCATGCATGAACTTCGCCTCATACTCAAGCACTTTATCGCTTGCGCCTACCTCGACCAGGCTCTCATGATCGATCGAAATCGGGTAGGTTTGCACGTGAACTACATGCCCGTGAAGGGTAACGGTTTTAGCTTTCCAGTCAACGTGGCACTGAAGCAGCGTCTCGCAGCACAGCAGGAAGTTGTCCGCGTAATGCCTTGACTGAAAACCGACCATGTCGTTTGAGAGCATGCCCTCTAAAAGCTCTGTCCTCATACTCTCGGGGAGAATCCGCATATAGTCGGGCTCGGGCCAGGGGATATGCGTAAAGTGAAAGAGAAACGGTTCCTGCGAAAGCTCCCTAATATACCTCGCGGCCACAAATAGGTGGTAATCCTGGAGCATGATTATCGGGTTCCGGTGCTTGCGGCTTTCTTTAACCGCCGCTTGCGCAAATAGCTTGTTAGCGGCAACATAGCCGTTATGCCAGGCATCGTGTATCCCGGTTGAAATTGACGGATCATAGGCGAGGTTCCAGATATAATGATGGATAAACCAGAGAAGCGGATTACTTATGATGTTGTAGTACCGGTTATAGATATCTTCGGGGATATCTACCAGCTTTATCAGGCAGGAAGAGCTATCATCGGGAAGACAAACCGACGCATCATCATGCGCCAGTGATCGTTCGATATCGTTCATTGCGGCCGATATCCATGTAGCTTTGGCTTCTTTGCTGATCGCCGTCATGGCGGTAACAAGTCCGCCGCCACCCCTGCGGGTTTCAAGGTTGCCCGCGGCGTCCTGTTCGAACTCCACCGGCCCCCGGTTTGACACCAGGATGATGGACCTGTCTGCAAGGAGCTTCTTTAAATCCGGAATCTTACGGTGTTCACCGTTGCTTTGCAAAAGGTCTCCTTACCCAATAAATTACAGCCATTGCTCAGAAAATTAGTCTGCCCTTCTTATATTTTAAGGTTTTATAGGGCCGTCTGCAATTTTCCGGTTAGTAAACCGATCCAGCACCCGTATCAACAGACAGAACTACCATGCACAACTAATACCGACAACGAACCGATACAGCTAAAACCCGCGTTTAATACACCGGTTCGTAGAGATAGCTGAACAGCTCCATGTAATCAACAAGTTGCCGCGGGCTTAAGAAATTCTTCCGCACGTGCTCTTTGCCAAACACACCCATTTCATGCGCCATTTCAGGATTATTCAGCAATTGGATTAACTTTAAACCGCAATCCCTTGAGCTGTTCACAAGGTAACCGTCTTTGCCGTTTATTACCTGTAGGGGAATTCCGCCTACGTCGCCACCGATGACCGGACGCTCTTTCCATAATGCTTCGGCAACGACAAGCCCAAACCCTTCTCGCGTCGATTTTTGGACGACTACGCGCGAAGCGCGCTGGAATGCGTTGACTTCGAGGTTGCCCACGCCCTCAAGGTTGGAGAGCAGGTGAATATCCGGGTCGCCACCGGCGTGTCTGGATGTCTTCTCGTAATAGTGCCAACCCTCAGGGTCATCCGTTGCCATCGAGGCGATCATCAGGAGCTGAAGCCCCGGAATCTCTTCTTTGGCGATTCTATACGCATCGATTACGCCGAGCGGGTCTTTCCAGGGATCGAACCTCGATACCTGTGTGACAATCGGCCTGTCCTTATCTATATTATACCTTTCGAGAATACTCTCGATCGTACGTATATCGATATCCATATTTTTTGGGCTAAGCGGGTCTATCGTCGGGGGCACAATTGCGATTTTTGGTATGTCGAAGCCCTCTTTAATGTATTGCGTCATAGTAAAAACCGCAGCATCGTAGAGTTCGAGGTACGGCTTTAAAAACTCCCAAACGCTCGGTCGGGCCGCCGTCAGGTCGATGTGGCAGCGCCAGATCCACTTGCCGTTCTTTTTGCCTTTCTCCTCTAGATAGGAGATCATAGCGGCAGGTTGTGGGTCGTGTACCATAACGATATCATAGTCACCGCTAAATAGATTAGAGTTCTCTTCGTTTTGGTTGAGGTAGGTCTCTATCATCTCCGGAGTAGTCATGAGATCCATGCCCTGAAGCGCGTTATGGAACAGTTTGGTTACCGTAAAGAAATCCTCGCTGCCCGGGATAACCTGCCAATGGGCGTCAATCCCGACATCTTTCATAAGCGGTATAAGCGTATATAATAGCTCGGCCACACCACCGCCAAAAGCGGTCGAACTAAGGTTCAATATCTTGACACCGTTCAGGGCTTTACCTAACTGCCGGGCTTTTTCGATAACCTCGGCGTCTACTATTCCTTCGTAATCTTTTAGCGATTTAGTGCCGACGGGTACTGACGTTAACATGGCATCAAACTCCTCGTGTTTGTTTATTCCCATCAAAAAAGGCTTGATAACGATCCTCCAGAAAGAATTTGCTCAAGTCGAAAGGACCTTAAACGATAACTAGTAGTGATTATCGGTACCAACCAGAATCGTTTTAGCGCTTATTATGTAGCACTATATTATGTAGCACTATAGATACCAGCACTATAGATACCAGCGCTATAGATAAAGAGTTCACTATAGATAAAAGGTAGAACCGGCTTTACCAACTGTGGCTAAGAGAGATTGGGTCAGGAAGACCAGCATTAAATAGACCGCTGGTAGAGAGATTAGTCTTAGAAAGAGGGAATCAGCAATGAAAATAGCTCAGATTGCACCGATTTGGTACGCGATACCTCCGAAAGGTTACGGCGGTATTGAATACGTCGTACACTGCATTACCGAAGGACTCGTAAAAAAGGGACACGATGTCACATTGTTTGCATCCGGCGATTCGGTCACAAAGGCCAAGCTCATAAGCCCGTATAAGGTTGCTCCGACCGAGAGAATCGGCCAGACGTATCCCGACCTTATCCATGTTATGCAGGCCTATCAGATGGCCGGCGAGTTCGACATAATCCACGATCACAGTGGGCTTATCGGTCCTGTAATAGGCTCGTTTACAAATGCGCCGGTTCTTCATACGTTACATGGTCCGGCAACCGATGAGGCAAAGGTTTTCTATGGAAAGCTTAAGGACCGAATTTACTTCAACGGAATCAGCGATTACCAGAGAGAGAATTTCGGCGATCTCAATTTTGTGGGAACGATTTATAACGGCGTCGACCTTGAGAAGTACGAATATACCGACAAGAAAGAAGATTACATGTTCTTTATTGGCAGGATGAATCCCGAGAAGGGTGCTCACGTAGCGGTCGAAGTCGCTAGGAAGACCGGGAAGAAGCTTATTATGGTCTCTAAGATGACCGAGCCGCACGAGAAGGCGTATTACGAGGAAAAGGTAAAGCCTCTGCTCGCTCCAAATATCGAGCTTATGGGCGAGGTTGATACCAAGACCAAGGTCGAGATGTATAAGAAGGCGAGCTGCGTGCTCTTCCCGATACAGTGGCCCGAGCCGTTCGGCCTGGTGATGACCGAGGCTATGGCATGTGGAACGCCGGTTCTCGCAATGAGAAACGGTTCGGTCCCCGAGGTTATCGACCACGGCACGACCGGTTTTATTTGTAATACAACCGATGAGATGGTCGAGGCCGTATCGAAAGTCGATACCATCGAGCCGATTGACTGCAGACGCCATGTGGAGAAGCGTTTTAGCACCCACAAAATGGTTGACTGCTATGTAAAAGCCTACATCAAGATCCTCGAAAAAGAGAACAAGTATTACGAGCTGCCATCAGTCGCATAGACCAGGGTCCCTACCCCACACTCTCGACCCACATTTACGGTGCGGCGTTTCGCAAGAATTTTGCGGCGGCTTCAGGGATGGTGATGTCTATCCACATGCCGGTGCCCAGCTCGAAGCCTGCGGGGATTGTTAGTTTGGGGATTATAGACATATGCCAGTGGTAGGTATCGGTCGGGTCATATCCGGGTGGGCTGGTGTGCAGGTACATGTTGTACGGCGGGTCGTTTAGCCCGTTGTAAAAACGCCGCAGCGTATTCCCGAATATGAAGGCGAGTTCTTCAATCTCATCATTAGAAATATCTTCGAATTTAGGCCTGTGACGCAATGGCACTATCCATGTTTCGAAGGGAAGCTTGGCGGCAAACGGAACAAACGCAAGGAAATTATCCGTTTTTTCTACAACCCTCTCATTGATATCCAGCTCTTGCGAAATAATTTTGCAGTAAATACAGTGCCCGTTTTCGTTGTAATACTCGGCGGCCCCGTGCAGCTGGGCTGCGGGAAGCTCGGGGAGTACCGGAGCGACGAACAGTTGGGAATGGGAGTGCTCGAGCGATGCCCCAGCCGACTTGCCGTGGTTGATAATAATCTGGATATAGCGGGCGTAGGGTTGATTCTTATGGTAATTATATCTAAGCTTATATGCCCTTAGCACCTCGGCTACCTGGTGTGTTGGGTATGTAGCAAGGCTCAATTCATGTTGGGGGCCGTGGATGATCACCTCGTGCGCCCCGTATGCCTTTCTGCTCAAATAGAGGCCGTTTATCGTTTCGTCGTGGTTTTCTGGTGTAAAGACGGGGAATTTGTTCGGCACTACCCGGATCGTCCAGTCCGGCGAGTCGGGCGGTAGTTCACCCGGTCGAAACGCCAGGGTTTCAGGCGGGGTCATGGACTCATTGCCGTACTCGAACGGGCAGACCCGAGGTGAAGAGCCGCCGTCTCTTTTCACGAAATCATCCGGGCGTTTTGCTCGTTCTTTTGCTACAACGACCCAGCGTTTTGTAACGGGGTCCTGTCTTAACTCGGGCATTGTGTCTCCTTGGCATGGGCTCAAAAAGAGATATCAAAGAAAGCATACTATAAACTCCCGATGAAGTTTGTTTCTCCGTCTACCAAAAATAAAAAGTTTAAAAGTCCACAACCTAAAAGGTAAGCCAAAAGTTTCAAAAACTCAAATTTCTTGTTTAACAACCAACAGTTAAGGGTAATACAAACGTTAATTATTAAATTACCGCTTATAAGCCATAACAAGAAGTCTTTAAATCAGTGTTTAATCAGCGAGGTTTACAGGGGGCGTATTGGGTGTTTGCCAGCGACCATAATTCGACCACAGAAGAGTTAGCAGCTTTAGAAAAAGAGTTTGGCGAAGACAGTAAGGCATGGCAAAGAATCTACGCGAACATGGTTCAAAATAGCTTTGAAGCAGGTAAGAACCTTCAAGAAGTGTTAGCCTCCGTACTTGAATCAATCATAATGCTCTCTAAGGCGAGCGCCGGCATTATGCTGCTACAAAGTGATGATGCACAAAGCCTGGTCGAGATTGCAAGCAATGGCTTCAGGTTCGATGAACCCGTAGTTTTTAAGAAAAGCGCAAATATTGGGAAAGAGCTGGAAGAATATCTTTCGGCTGATATAAAGCACGCTGATGGCAAGTTCGCTATCAGCGGTCTGGGATCGAGAGGGCCGGAGGTAGGGGTACTTGCCGTTTATTTCGCGGATCCATCTAAACAGGTACCGGAGGCACAGAAGCTGCTCGAGCTTTTAAAGGTTCACATCGCAGATGGTATAAATCGGACACGGGCGTTTGATACCGCAAAGCACCGCGACGTTCTCTTTAAAGCAAGCCTGATGCAGCTGGGTAAGGCTATGGGTACCACGCTGGATATTAAGAAGCTCACACGCCAGATTACCCACGTTGCGATGACGATTGTAGAAGCCGATCTTTGCGATATTCTTCTTCTTAAGGAAGGCTCGCTCGAATTTCAGGTTGCTTCCGGGTTTAACAAGATACTTAAGGGGTTTGGAAACGTACCGCTTAAAAAAGATCCCGCTGCGGGAATTGTCGAGCGCGGCAGGCCGATGGTTATAAAAAATATAAGGTCGAAGAGCAGGTTTCATGAGCGTCCCTGGCTTAACCGCGAGCAGTTCAAAGCATACATCGGGGTGCCGATTAAGCAGGATGATAAGGTAATCGGTGTCTTAGAGGCTTTTAGCAGGAGCACTTCAGAGTTCGACAACAGCGATCTTAAAATATTGCAATCGCTTGCCGGGCCGGTAGCGGCTGCATTGCGCAATATTAAATTCTTTGTGGAGACAAAGAAAAAAGCTGAAGAACTGAGAATACTGCACACGCATACCTCGAGAATTGTTGCCGTTACCGATATCGATAAGATGATGAAAGAGATCGTAGACGCCGCAAGGTCGGCGGTGGGTTGTTTGATGTCCGCGGCGGCGCTTTATAACCCGGAAACCGGGTGCTTTGAGCAGCGAACATCCAACATCGACCCCATCCTTGGTGAACCGGTATTGACCAGGACGAATGAAGAACGCGTCTCATACAACGAAGTGGCTTACGCCGAGATACTTCGCACCGGGAAACCTTTGCGCCTGGACGATATAAAGCTGCACAAGGAAAGCGGAATAGAGAGAACCGAGGACCTGCCGCTAAGAGGTTTTCTGGGGGTTCCGCTTATCGATCAAAATAAGAACCCGTGCGGTCTGGTTATGGTGAGTTTTAAAAAAGACGGAGGAGTATTTACCGAGACGGACGAGGAAGTTCTCTCGACGCTCGCAAACCAAGCATCGATCGCTATCCAGAACGCACGCCTCTACAGCCAGCTTGAATACACGGCGAGAGGTTTACGAAACCTCTTTACCGTAAGCCAGAAGATCAGCTCATCCCATGATTGCAACAAGATCCAGAGGTTGGTTATCAAGGCGGTCTCGGGTTTCTTTGGCGTAAAGTCGGCGTGTATAGCGCTTTATGATGATGACATCGGTGAGCTAAGGATCTCAAAGTGCTTGATTAATGGTGTCGAGCGGTTCCATCATGAAGTTCTTGTCATTGATGAGGGAAAGAAGCAAAGCCTGGTTGAGGATAAAAAACCGGTGCTTATTGCATCATGTGAGCTGCTTAAGGGGCTGAATTTGGGCAAAGAACTACTGATTGAGGATTTCAAGTCGTTTTTAGCGGTACCGCTGGTTGTTAAAAACAAGGTAATAGGTATTCTCGGCCTCTCCACTAATTGGATGGGGGATGAGGCCCAGTTTGTCGATGAGCTTGAGCTGCTACAGATCTTTGCCAGCCAGGTAGCGATCGCAATTGACAACTCGCGCTTGTATGAAGAGGCGCTCTATAAGGCCAAGAACCTATCGGCCGCGCTTGATTTTTCAAAGCTTATTGCAAGCGAAATCGACCTGAGCAAGATATTTAAACGAATCGGTCAGGTTATCAAGAAAGTATTTGAGATAAAACGCGGCTGTATTTTCTTAAGCGACAGGTCTGGTAAAAAACTTGACAACGTGTACAGATGGGGAATCGATAAGGATACCTTTAAGACCGACGAGATCTACACCGACGAGAATCACCCGGTTGCTATGGCCTACAGAAGCCGGTCGCAAATCGTCATAGATGACCTATTGAGTTATGACTACCCGAACAACAAACAGATTGACACTGATGAGGAATTTAAATCTGCGGCAATTGTCCCGCTCATAGTGAAAGGAAAGGTTCGCGGCGTTATCTCTTTGTTCTCGGTTGAGCCGAACTTCTTCACAAAAGAGCGCCTGTCGATAATCAGCATTTTTACTAACCAATTTGCGGTTGCCATCAGGAATAACCAGCTTTACTCGAGGGTAGTCGAGGAAGAAATCGCCCGGCATGAAGCCGAACTCTCCGTCGAGCTTCTCGAAGAGAAGGCGAAGAGTTCAATCGTTATCGAGCGGACGGGCGAAGGCATTTTCATGGTCGATCCCGAGTTACGGATCGAGCTATTTAACCCGGCACTTGAGACGATGACCGGACGTAAAGCGGATAAGGTAATCGGAAAGAAATGCAATGAGGTATTTAAAGACATATTTGTTGACGGCAACGTTTGCAGCAAGTGCCCGATGCATGATCGTAGCAGGACGCGGTCTGAGAGAATAAAAGCAAATATTCGCCGTAATAAAACCGGTGAGATGCGTTTTGTTGAGGTAAATCATTCGATGATAGATTACGGTGATAAAAAAGGAATTGTCGGCACAGTCAGGGATATAACCAAAGATCACGAACTTGAGATTTATTACCACGACTTAAGAATTGCAACCGAGGTCCAGAAAAACATCCTGCCCCATAGCAAGCCTGCGACAGCTGGTCTGGATATCGGCTTCATGTGCCAACCGGCAAAACAAATCGGTGGCGATTACTTCGATTTCATTCCGCTCGATAATGACAAAATCGGTATAGCGATCGGCGATGTGGCCGGTAAAAGCTTGTCTGCGGCGCTTCTTGTTTCGATGCACAAGTATATTCTGCGCGCGGCGGTTGCCAACACCGATTCGGTTATATCACCGCTCAGGGCGCTCAACCAGATTATATGGGAGGATACATCGCCGGAGGTTTTCGTGACGACGATTTACGGCGTCTATAACTACACCACCTCGACCTTTATATATGCGAATGCGGGGCACTTGCCACCGCTGTTCTGCTCGGGAGGGCAGGCAAAGTACCTGTGGTCGCCACAAACGCCACTTGGGATTCAGCAAAGCTTGTCTATCGAGCAACAGCAGGTGCGGTTGGATAAAGGCGATATGCTCGTTCTGCTCAGCGATGGCGTGACCGATATACGAAACAACAAGGGAGACTGCTTTGGGCTTGAGCGACTGCGTAGGTTCGTTAAGAGAAACGCCGATCTTAGCGCTCAGGAACTCGCAGATCGCATCTATAAGCACACGGTTCGCTTCTCGGCCGGCGAGCTTGATGATGATTTTACGATTGTGGTGCTTAAATGTACCAAAAATGGTGAGAAAACGGACGTTAAAGAAATGGTTGTTATCAACAAACCGATTGCGGTCAACGACGTAAGAAGATTTGTTGCCGAGGAGCTTAAAGCTACTGGATTCGATAAGCCTGGTTCGTCGGATGTGCTCGTTGCGGTGTGCGAAGCGGTCACCAATTCCGTCCTGCACGGGCAATCACCGGATGGTGAAGACAACAATATCCGGGTGGGATGTTTCATCGAGGACTCCTTCTTTAAGGTAGCAATTTCAGACAGCGGTATCGGCTACAATCCCAACCTGTCCGCATGGCGGCCGCCCGATCTGGTACGAGATAGGGGCCGCGGCATATATCTCATGCAGCGGCTTATGGACGACGTTAAATTTGTAGCCAGGGACCGCGGCGTTACCATCATCCTTTCCAGAAAACTACCGGACTCTTGTGATGAAAATCGCTGGATGTAGCAAGAACCCCTTTTATAACCCGCCGATTTTGGGTATATAGTGCTAAGTCGGATACCTAGCCAGCTGTGCTTCTAAACCAGGGGCGTGAACCAATTGAAAATTAACCTTAGTTCGATCGAAGAATTTATGGACGATGGGTATATTCATGCGAAAATTACCGAACACGAGTCGGGAGGAAACGGTTTGGGATGTTCCTCTTCTGATTACACGGTTTTACTGCCGTTGATAGGAGGAAAAACAAGCATAGAGGCCGTAGAGTTCGCCTCGACAATTCTTACTGGAAAAAAAGCGAGGCTTGTAGTCCTCGGGATAGTGGAGGTTGCGGGAGAAGCGTCTTTAAGCACGGGGGCTTTGCCTGCGCGGGATTACCGCCGGCTGCTCGAAGCGAATGATATGCAAGATATTATGCATGATATAGTTGATGGTGGGCAAAGGATCGAACTAAGTAACCTCGTTAAGGTTTCTCGGAACATATGGCAGACGATCAAAGACACCCTTGAGGGCGATAACTACAATCTTATGATTGTACCGTGGTCGCATGAGAACCATACGAATCCCCATTACGACATCCTCCTTAACGAGCTTATTACCGAATCGCCCGTTGATGTGATCATCGTCAAGCCGGGGATTGCTCACCATTACAAGAGGGTTCTCGTGTGTCTGCAAGGTGGGCCGGATACAGATTTGGTTATGGAAACAGCGCTGTCGGTAGCGGGCAACCGTGGCGCAGAGCTTACAATTGTCCATATGCGCAAGCGGAGTAACTACGGTGAAGAAATGGATCTGGCTTCATCAATAGATGTAAACGCCGGCGACCACGATCTCATAGTAGCGGCCGCTCCCGCTACAGGGTCGAACGGATATAGCGCCGATCGGGTTGTCGCATCAATTTTAGAGAATACTACAGCAACCGTAATAATTACAAAAGCATCTACGGCACCAGAGAGGATATCGCCACCCCCTGAATTTCTGCCTCGTAAGAAGAATGGAGGCGGTAAAAACGGTAGCAATGGCAGCAATGGGAAGATTATGTTGCCGATCTCAGATATTGTAGATAAGTGGTTCGCCGAAAACACGTTTCACGCGGATGACTTTTCGGATATCGAAAAGTTGGTCGAAGCCAAGCGCAAGCAAGGTTTAACGATAAGTTTAGGGTTGCCCACCCTGAACGAGGAGCAGACGATCGGCATCATCATCGAAACAATAAAGACTAATTTGTGCGATCGGTATCCCCTCATCGACGAGATCGCAGTTGTTGATAGCGATTCTATAGATTCTACGGTTCAAATAGCGGGAAGCCTTGGCGTGAAAGTCTTGCAGGAAAGCGATATATTGCCCGAGTGGGGCTCGCATTTGGGAAAAGGTGGGGCGCTCTGGAAAAGCCTCTGTGCGCTTAAGGGGGACATAATAGCCTGGATAGATACCGATATAAAGAATATCCACCCCCGATTCGTCTACGGGTTGGTCGGCCCGCTCATAAAATATCCCGACATAAAATACGTAAAGGGCTTTTACAGGCGACCCGTTAAGATCGGCGATCAGCTTATCGAAACCGGCGGCGGCCGGGTAACCGAGCTGACCGCACGCCCGCTGCTTAACCTATTTTTCCCCGAGTTATCCGGTTTTGTCCAGCCGCTCTCGGGCGAGTATGCGGGCCGACGCGAAATCCTTGAGCAGATAGGTTTTCACAACGGTTACGGCGTCGAGACCGGTTTATTGCTAAATATTCTCGAACAATTCGGCCTCGACGTCATGGGTCAGGTGGACCTGGTAGAGCGTATTCATCGCAACCAATCGCTGGAGAGCCTCAGTAAAATGTCCTTTGCGATAATCCAGGTGATTATCGATAAGTTAGAGCAGCGCCATCGTGTTGAATTGCTCAACGAGATCAATAAAACAATGAAACTGATTAAACATGAACCCGACCAGTTTTACCTGGATGCGAAGTCGATCGAGGAAACCATGAAGCCCCCCATACTCACTGTGCCGGAATACCGTGAGAAATTCATCCAGCTTGAGATTGAAAATATGGACCGGGCGGTTTAATGTAGCATGTAAAGGTTTTTTGGGTAATAGTTATCATGAAATTCCGAAAGTTAAGAATATTTGGTATAATAACAACGCGTTAAGAATTAGCGCGAAACAAAAAACGGGGCGTAGCGCAGTTTGGTAGCGCACACGGCTGGGGGCCGTGTGGTCGCAGGTTCAAATCCTGTCGCCCCGACACCTACCTGGGAAAATGGCTTTGAGAAGCCATTTTTCTATTTCTGCCTATTGTTATGGGGTACGGTTATAGGCTAAGATACAGAGCTTATACCTCAATTGGGAATTGTGCGAATGTGAAGAGCGACCCCTTATATATTTTTGCGAAAATATTGCTAGCTTTATATATCAACGACCCCTTTCTTTATTAAAGACATCATTGAGAAGAAAAAAGCAACTGAAGATATTACAAAGTATTCATATTTAGTTGCTTGACTTACCGCTCGTAACACTGCAATAATCATATAAAGCAGTGATAAGCAGGAAAATTCTCGGAAGTTGTTATGACGGTCTCACAAAGTCAGAAATACTCGATTCGCCCGTTGAATCATTATTGGTCCACCAGCAGATTAAAGGTAGCTAAGCAGCCTTGTTTAACTGCATAAACTAAAGCTTGCTTATAATAGATGGCTGCTCAGCGTATGCAGTAACTTGACCATGTCAGAGAGGCAAGATTTGGCTGCGTCTCCTACGGAAAATAAACGACACCTCTCTTCCTTGCTGAGCTGCGTTCCTGACCCAAATCAGTAATAGTGGTCAGTAGAATGTTTTCCTAAGTTTTGGCAATACCAAACATACCAAGAAGGGGGGTGCTTGCTCGTATACAACGCCTATCATGATAGTTACAATAAAAGGAGGCATTATTCATGGTAAGAGGCTTTACAAAACAAAAAGCAAAGTTCAGTTTGCTAGTGGTTATTATGATTTTAATAGTCGGATCGGTTTTGCCAGCTACTGCAAACGCATCTACAGGGTATTTTTTTGACGGCGGGAAGAGAAGTGTGAGCAATAATGGGGCGTATCTTGCTTGTGAGACGCAAAATCCCGCTGTTGCTGCTAACTCCTCTGTGTCTGTGTGGCCGATGGTAACAGATGGGGTCGGCAATTATGCGCAGGTTGGCTGGCTAAAATATGCAAGTTGGGACCGTATTACTTTTACGAATATAATTATCAGCCTACAAATTTTTGGCAGCAAATATCATATCCCACGCTGGGTTCCCCGGCCATCGGAAGTACTAACGGTTTTAAAGTCGGGAATGACTCTACCTATATGTACTTCGTAATTAATAATGGTACTTATGGAACTGTACGTCTGTCATCTATTCCATTTAGTAGAAATCAGATTCAGTTCTTTGGGGAAACCCATAATACAGAGGATCAATGTCCCGGCTCTGCATCTAATAAGCTGTCAATGAGTAGCGCCATGTATAAAAATACCTCAAATACTTGGGTATCAACCACTGCCATTAATCCCTATACTTACGGCTATGGTTATCTTGACACGATGAGAAACGATATTCTTCTTTATGGTTCAAGTTCATGGAACATATGGGATGACCGCTATTAAACAGAGAGGGGTTTTGTAAATGAAGAAAGTTGTTATTTCGTTAGTCTTAGGATTGGGGCTTATGTTAGGTTTGGCTGCAGTAGTGATGGCTATCAACAGCAATTCCACGGGCCCCATCAAAGATCTAACGTCGAACCCAGGATTTGCACAGGCCGGCCTTGAAGCACAAGAGTTGCAGGATCAAACAAAGATTGACGAGGCGACCGCGATTAAGAAAGCAAAAGAGGTTGCCGGTATAGATGTTGACAGGCAAGCTGCGGAATCAGCCGAAGTCAGAACTACTGCCGCTAAAGTAAGATTTACCAATAACCAAGGTCCTCGGATACCTGGAAAGAATATAGTGTTGAGAGATTATCCATGCTGGGTTGTCACTTTTCACAACGTTACGCTGCTAAAGAACGGCCCAGGCCCAAGTACTGAACCAGGACCCCAGGAGACTCCGACTGTAATAGCTGACGAGAACGTGGTCATCGACGCAAACAGCGGCGAAGTCCTTGAAATAGTCTCTTATACTGCTAAATAGTTGCATACAAGAAGAAGATGGGTCTTCATAGGGGACTGCAAAAGCAGTCCCCCCTGACTTCCGCAATGCAGCACCCTATTTTTTGTAGATGATATCGTAAAGTGTCTGTTGATCTTCGGTCATTTTAAGAAGCGTTGTTTGTTTTCTCTGTGAATGCGGGAGAATGTATTCTATCTCGTACATGTTTTGAGTCAGCTCAGCAGATCGTTTCGGGCTGAAGCCAACTTTATGTTTGAAAAGCAGCCGCTCTAATTCTTTGTAAATCGTATAAGCGACAAAGCAGATTGAGATGTGGGCTTCAATGCGCTGTCTTAGGTAATGCTGGATAGGACGTATCTTGAGATCGGTTTTTGATATCCTAAACGCTCTTTCTATCTGCCAGAGATGACGATAGTTTTCTACGATCTTGTTAGGCTTAAGTTTCGTGTTGGTAATATAGCCTTTTAAACCATCCCAGCATTCGTCTTCTTTTATTTTGTCCTCATCTATTTCAACGGTCATACTTCCTTTTAACGTCAAGAACTTGTTGTAGCCCCGGTTGTTGATGCTTGTCTTTGTTAATCTGCCTGACTTGACGCGCACTTTAAGTTTCTTTAAGCCCCGCTCTCTGTTGAACGCATCTTTTCTTTGGCGCTTATCAGAATAAGTGACGATAAGCCGGGTGCCGTCGGGTTTTTTAATCACTACACCCTGGCCGTCTTTTATATCTTTTGTTTGCTTAAGTATCTCATCTTTAATCTCCAACGATTCGTTTTTTATCCTAGCGCCGATGATGAACTCATAGTCTTGGGCGGAGAGGTTTTCAAGGTTCTTCTTGGAAAGCAGGGCGGCATCAGCGATTACTATTGGCTTATTTAGATCATACTTTGCTTGGACGGCTTGAAGCACAGGCAAAAGGGTGTGTCCCTCGAAGGTATTGCCTTCAAAAATGTCGTAGCCGATAGGGTAGCCGTTTTCTCCTACCAGAAGACCCAGCATAATCTGTGGGTTTTGAAACTTACCATCCTTTGAAAAGCCGATCTTTCTTAAATCATCCTCGTCCTCTGTTTCAAAGTAGAGCGTGGTCATGTCGTAAAATACTACCGAGATATGCTTTAGCTGTCCCTTGGTATACTCAAACGCTATTTGCTCTACCATTTCTTTGTGAGTGCTCGCCAGTTTATCTAAAAACCGATAGATCGAGTCTACGCTTATCTTTATCCCGCGGTAGCGATACAGATAATCAACCGTTTTAAGCTTACTCGTTGGATACACAAGCCTGGCGATTGTGATATGGCGGAATAGTTCATCGTCTACTTTATTAAAACCGGTCCGGTTAAATAGCGCTCCAAATATTAACTCAGGGCCGATGGTGCGCACCTGTAGGTTAGACATGTTCTCGACAAAACTTTTAATGCTTTGGTCTACTTCTGAAAGGGTTGAAAACAGTGGGAGCTGGCCAGCGGGATAATGGATATAATTATTTGCCTCTATTGCAAATCGCTCTATTTCTTCGGGATTGCTTGAACAGCCGATTGTTTTTATTATCCGATATCTGCCGCTGTCTTTAGAGATGATCTGCACGCTGACCGTTCCGCTTCTATTGCGGTTTTTTCGCACGAACATATCACAATAATACCTTGCAGCACCCAAATTTCAAGGTAGTATGCCATCTATGCAGCACTTATTGTTTGAAAAAAAGAGGGGTGCGGAAGTCAGGAAGCGTGTATCATATCTATCAAGCATGTATCAAACAAATACCAACCGCCTATAAACCATCTGTCTCACTTTGGCTTATCTAAGCTTAGACCCTCCTGCATAAGAAAAAGGTTTCCGCACCCAAGATTCTTCAGTCGCTTCGCTCCTTCAGAATGACAATTGCCGCCGTTCACTATTTGCTAATCGCTGTTCGCTCTTTCAGAATGACATCTAATTTACCTGATCGTTCATCTGTTCACCGATGAATGACGTCTAATTTACCTGATCATTTCGTCTATTCACCGATTCACCCACTTATCTGATTAGACAAGCTCTCGCAATACCACGGCCAGCTTATCGACGTCGTGGCAGGATGGGTTTTGCTCGTCGAGAACGTTGGCGAGGACCACGTTGAGACCGAGCGCCTGGATGTTTTCGGCTACCACGGAAACCGGGTACCGCCTGCTCTCTGCATAGCCGATGAGCTTGTCATCGGGGATCGGATGGTTGTTTATAATAACCACGTCAATCCAACCGGGCGATCCATGGTTGATGATTGCGCTGACATGATCGCACGCGGTAAATAAATCCGTTTCTCCCGGTTGCGTCATGACGTTGCACACGTATATCTTAATGGCCTTGGACTCCGCCATTGCCTGGCCGATTCCCGGAACGATCAGATTCGGCAGAATGCTTGTAAACACGCTGCCGGGGCCGATTACCACCTGGTCGGCTTCGAGAATCGCCTCAACGGCGGCCGGGTATGCCTCAACATCCGGCGGGTCTAGGTAGACTTCTTTCAACGGCCTGGTGGTCTGGGCTATTTTCACTTGCCCGGTGATGGGTTCGCCGCTAAACGTGGCCGCACTAAGGATCACATTGCCGGTCGTCGACGGCAGCACACGCCCCTTAACCGATAAAAGCTCGGAGGCCATGCGAACCCCCTCGTCAAAGCTCCCATAAAGGTCGGTAAGCGCGGCTATGATAAGATTGCCGAGGTTGTGCCCTGCGATACCGTCACCCTGCCGAAAACGGTAGGTAAAAAGGTCGGCCATCCCCTTATCCTCGGCCAGAGCTACCAGACAGTTTCGTATATCTCCCGGCGGAAGTATCCCGATATCCCTGCGCAGCCGCCCCGAGCTTCCCCCGTCATCGGCCACGCTCACGATGGCGGTCACCTTATCCGCGTACCGCCTCATGCTCCTCAGCGCTACCGGCAGCCCGGTACCCCCGCCTATTGCCACCGACTTTATACCAGACATATATGCCGCCTTTAATCCTTACCCGCCTTACCGATCTTACCGGTCTTACTGTCCTTATTGCCCTTTGTTTCCCATATCCGCCCCATGTCCCTATGCCGGGCCACGACGTTATAGCCTTTTTCTTGCAGAAACCCGGCCGTTTCATTTGCAATTGCAACCGAGCGATGCGTACCGCCCGTACAGCCTATGGCTACTGTAAAATGAGTCTTTCCCTCGGAAACGTAGCGCGGCAGAAGAAATGCCAGGAGTCCCTTAAATTTCCGCAAGAATGTTTTGCTCTCCGATCTGTTCAGGACGAATTCGCAAACGTTCTCGTTCGTCCCATCGAAGTGCTTCAGCGACTCGATATAGTGCGGATTCGGCAAGAATCGCACATCCATTACCAGGTCCGCATCAAGGGGCATGCCATACTTGTACCCGAACGACATCACGGTTATCATGATGCCCTTTTTTTGCTTATCTTTCTGTAGGATGGCGGTTCTGATCTGATCTTTTAGCTCAAATGGCGCGAGGTTGCTTGTGTCGATTACGAGGTCGGCCTCGCCGCGAAGCTGCTCCATTATGTGGCGCTCTTGCTGAATACCATCCGTTATCGCGCCTTCCTCGGAAAGCGGATGCCTGCGCCTTGTCTCTTTAAAGCGCTTTACCAGGGCCTCGTCCGAGGCCTCGAGGTAGAGTATCTGGTACTTTATCCCGAGAAGCTTTAGTTTTTGCAGCTCTTCAAAGAGCGTGTCGAAAAACTCGCGACCCCTCACATCGCACACTACAGCGACCTGCCGCACCTTGCTCCCCGGAAGAGTGCACAGTTCGGCCATTTTTGGGATCAGCGAAGGCGGCAGGTTATCGATACAGAAGAAGCCCATGTCTTCAAAACACTTGATAGCCTCTGATTTCCCCGCTCCCGATAAACCCGTGATAACCGCAAATTCAATATTCTGATTCAATTAACAACCGCCTCACTTATAACTATTGCACGACGTAAGCACGCGCTCACAGCCCCCGCTACGTGTCCGCTCGCCTCTGTTTTTTTTCAGCTCTTGTCTAATTTCTTATTCTACACGAAGGGGACGTTGTTTCCTGTGTAAACTTGTTGTGTTAGGACGCACAGGAAACAACGTCCCCTTAAACGTCCCCTTAAACCTTAAACCCTTAAATTATTTTACGGCAGTATTCCTTCAAGCGCCAGAAGGCGTTCTTTCCACCCGCGCTTGCCGCTCCATCCGCCTATACTGCCATCGCTCTTCAGTACCCTATGACACGGCACCACTATGGGGACAGGATTCTTTGCCATCGCATTCCCCACGGCCCGTGCCGCCTTAGGCCGTCCGCAGCATTGCGCTAATTCTTTGTATGTCAAAGTCTCACCGTATGATACAGACTTTAGAGTATCGTATATCTTGCACTCAAACTCTGTTGCTTGCCCGTAATCCAGCTGGTAGACGAATTGTACCTTCTCTCCATTAAAGTATCTACCTAGAGTTGAGGTTAATTCTAATCCTAATGTCTTATCGTGTTGTAGCCGGTCATATCGCCCGGCGATTTCTTCTTTTAGCAAGCGTTCGTTATCCTGGGGGAAAATGATGCCCGCAAGGCCTTTTTTGCTAAAGACCGCCGCCCCCATACCCCATTGGGTCGCATAAACGTTAAATCCCTTTAATTCTAAGCCTGCCATTTTAGTACTCCACTACAATCTACCCTGAAAATAACCAGTTACCCTAATAATCCTGATAACCGTTGAAATGGCGATAGACCCGTTCGGCGATAACGCTTGGCAAACCGGGAACGCTGTTTAGTGCCTCAAGGCTTGCATCCGCGATTTCGCCTGGGGAGCCGAAGTGCTTAAGTAAAAGCTTCTTCCGTCCCTCGCCCACCCCCGGGATCTTATCCAAGGTCGATTCGACCATTGCCTTACCGCGTAAGTTCCTATGGTACGCGATCGCAAAGCGGTGCGCCTCGTCCCGTATCCGCTGCATTAGCTTTAAAGCATCGCTGCCGCGATCAAGTCGTACCGGGTCGGAACAACCCTGTACAAAGATTTCCTCTTCGCGCTTTGCAAGCCCGACAACAGGGACGTCTTCGCATCCGACCTCTCTCATCGCTAAAAGAGCGGCTGAGAGCTGAGGTTTTCCTCCATCTACGATAACGAGATCCGGCTCGTCGGAAAACGATGGGTCGAACTTGGCATCCGCATGCGTGAACCTGCGGTGTATCACCTCGTGCATCATCGCGTAGTCGTTGATGCCGGCATCGTACCGTATCTTGAACTTCCTGTACTCATCCTTCGCCGGGCGACCCTGCTTGAAGACGACCATCGAGCCCACAGAGTTGCTGCCCTGGATGGTCGAGATATCGAAGCATTCTATACGTTCCGGAGGCCCGGATAAACCGAGCGCTTGGGCCAGAGACCCAAGAACCCGGCTCGAATTCTCTTTCTCCCATGAGTGCTTGATGACCGACATATTAAGTGCATGCTGGGCGTTTGCCGCTGCCATGTCGATCAGGTCGCGCTTATCGCCCCTCTGAGGGATTTTAAATGAAACGTCGGTTCCCCGCTGCCGGCTTAGTAGTTCCTCGATAATATGTGTATCCTCAAGCCTAAGCGGCACAAGCACCTGCGGCGGGACCGACGTGGAATTGATGTAGTTTTGCTTGATAAACGCGCTTAAGACATCTTCATCCGACTCTCCCCTATCCAGGATAAAGTTCTTGCTGCCGATAAGCTTGCCGTCACGCACGATCGACAGGTTGATGCATCCGAGCGAGCCGTCAAAGCTTAAACCCACCACATCGAAGTCTTCCCCCGTCTCGGAGACGATCTTCTGCTTTTGCAGAACGACGCGTGCGGCGTCCAGGCGATCGCGGATGCGGGCCGCCTGCTCGAACTTTAGACCCGCCGCCGCCCGGCTCATCTCGGCCTCAAGCTGGTCGATTACCGGCTCGGGGTGGCCCTCCAGGAAAAGCTCGATCTTTTCAATCATCGCACGGTAGTCCTCTTTTGAGACCGCCTCGATACACGGCCCCAGACAACGTTTTATATGCTGGTTGAGGCACGGTGAGCCGGTCGATTTGCCCGGCTTGCCGCGCTTACACGTCCTGAACAGGAATATCTTGCGCAGCGTATCAAACGTCTCGCGCACCGCCGCCACACTGGTGTACGGCCCGTAATACCCGGTGCCGCGCCGGTGATTTTCCCTGGTTATCAATATCCTTGGAAAGGCGTCCTGCCAGGTGATGGCAATATACGGGTAGCTCTTATCGTCCCGGTAGGATACGTTAAACGCCGGGCGGTACTTCTTGATGAGGTTGCACTCGAGCACCAGCGCCTCGAGTTCGCTGCCGGTTACGTAAAACTCAAAATCGGCGATTCGCTCGACAAGCGCCCTGGTCTTTGGCGCGTGGTTACCGCTTTGGAAGTAGGAGCGCATCCTGTTGCGCAAGGATTTGGCCTTGCCGACATAGATAACCCTGCCCTCGGCATCCCGGTAAATATAGACACCGGGGTCGGCGGGCACGCTTTTTAGTTGTTCGATTAGTCGTGACTTAGTGTTCATAAATGAGTGTTCATAAATGCGGTTTTGTCTTGTTTTAAAGGTATAACTCCTCAAAGCGTATGTCAATCTTGAGACCGGGAACTATTATGTTCTTGCTCCACTCCAGAGCGTGCAAGCAAAAGGTATCCGGGTAAACCGTTACAGCGGTAATAATTGAATTGTAAGTCATTGCCAATTGAGCATGCTGATGATAGTATAAAGTCATAACTATTACACATTATTAACAACAAATGAGACCGCCTTTTTTGCGGACAACAGCACGGGATGCACACATAGCTCAAACCAACTCTGCCCCCAGCAGAGTTTTTTTATTGGTTGGAAGAGCCGGGGCTTTAAAGGAGGACGTATGAGGGTATTTCAGATAAAAAAACCGGGCAAACACACCACCTTCGCGCTTGGGATAGTACTGGTGGGTCTGCTGGTTTCGGTAGTTTTTGTACAGGCGGCGCTTGCGGCAAACTGGCAGTGACAAATTGTAGAGAGTACAACAGGCGACGTGGGCCAGTACACGTCAATCGCCCTTGATTCCTCGGGACAGCCACAAATCAGCTATTATGATGCGACGAACCATAAACTTAGATATGCATACAAGAATGGTACCAGCTGGGTAAGTAAATCCGTCGAGCCGGGCTCCGGTAACGACATCGGCAAACACTCCTCACTGGCGTTGGGTCCTTCCGATAAGCCCTGCATCAGCTATTATGACGATACTGATGACAACCTCAGATATGCATATAAAGAAGCTGCGGTGTGGCATG
>Ga0210024_1001295_pt1 | contig 22676 bp, 22 predicted proteins | sample CryGeymeta201525_FD_183988 | JGI IMG/M metagenome (GOLD analysis project Ga0210024, IMG submission 183988) | Groundwater microbial communities from Crystal Geyser aquifers in Utah, USA - Crystal Geyser metaG 2015-25 (SPAdes) (version 2) | ecosystem: Environmental > Aquatic > Deep subsurface >...
GGTTCTGTGAGGGGCCGGGGTCAACGGATGTATGGCTGAGATCTTGTGGCACCGCCGGGAAACCAGGCGGAAACAGAGAAGACAAACATCAACCTACAGCATCTGGAGTAACCGGTCTACTCGACCAGTACACTTTGTGTAATTTGTAGGGTGACCCCAGACGGTACCATAACATGTTTCTCACTCGCTCCGCGAGTGAAGACGTTTCGGCTTAACTGCCCCATTGGTCCGGAAAACGAATTGGAGAACCTGATGACCATGAACATGAACCGAAATGGGTGGTACAGTGGCGACTAACTTCAAAAGCGATGACAGTTTTCTTAGAAAACTGGCGGTTGGCGCCGCCGGTACGAATGCGACTATTCTGCGTCTGACGGCCATTGGCTTCAACCCCATCGAGCTTGAGCGCGGCTCGACGGGATTCAAGATATGGAAGAAGATCAAAATCAAGCGCGTACGCGTTCCTGACATTCTTTGTCTGAAGACCGGACTCCGCTTTGAATCAAGAGGCAAGACAAAACCAGAGATTTCTATGTCCCACTCATTGAAAGACCCGAGGCGAGCGTGGGACGCAGGAATGCGAGACGACGACTATGTTTCCATTGTCGTCTTCGAGCAGAGCGACAAGTCACCCATAGACTTGAAAAGAATATCTCCGGTTCAGTTCATCAGTGTCAAAGATTTGCGCGATGCTTTTGATGCAAAGCGCGTATCTATAACGAAACCCAAAGGCGTTGAGGAAGGTTCGGAAATCCGCGTGGTCTGGACATCTGCAGTAGCCAGAGAGAGCAGAGGTTTCTGAGGTCTCCGCCACGAGACTTCGCCTGTCGCCGACTACTTCCTCCCGAGTCCAGACCATACTATTAAGTCGAAGCAAGGGTGCAATCGTCCTCACTCCGCAAGTTCAGGCGCATAATGTTGTCGAACCAAACCAGATTGTTGCGGCTGTCGTGCCTGTTCACATCACTCTTCCGTGCCCGCCTGAAGTCGATGAAGCGTACTTCGTCGGAAAGCTTGCGAGCATAAACCTCAGCGAGCGCTATGCCGCTGCCAAAGCATTGCGATATCGTGGGTATACAACCGCTCAGGCAGCACTTGAGGATAGAATGAACCATGCAGAAGAAGATATCTATGTGCAGCTTGAGTCGGCGGCAGCCCTCGCGGCGCATGACCACGTTGCCGGATGGACATTCATAGAGGGGAAATTGAGGAGTGCTGTATTGCATGTTCCGCTTGAAACACAACTCGAAACGCTAATTGTTGCGTCAGAAATACCCAAGAATCGAAGCGAGAACCTGTTGATAGAAGTACTGCGGGATACTGAACGGGATGAAGAGCTTCGCGCGGGTGCAGCGTGGGCTCTTGGCCAGTTTGCTAGCGCGACCACGGCATCTGCACTGGTTGACACCTTCAATTCCACCGCGCTGGAGGTCAAGACCGAAGCAGCGAGAGCACTCTTGAAGATCACTGAACCACAACTTGCCCACATCGTAGATCTGCTGAAGACCACTGACCCATCACGACGGGATGGAATATCTTGGGTGCTGGCAAAAACCGGAGGCTTTGACCCTCGTGATATCCTCCACAATGCGGATGACAATCTTAGGAGGTGGGTCAGTTACATTATCGGCCACGGTAAAGAAGGGCTTGCCGAAGCAGACGTTGACGCCATTTGCAAAGCGGACCCAGAGGTCTACTTCGCGGCGAGTGTTCTTTGGCAGATTCTGGCAAGTTGGATTGACGGACTGACGGAGTATTAGAATGCTCAGTACACCTTTGTATTTCACTAAACGGGGTCGTGCTTTTGTTGGGGATGCACTTGCTCTCCTGGGCGAGTTGCCGGATGAAAGCATCGATTTTGTGATGACGTCACCCCCTTTCGCGCTGAGGCGACAAAAATCGTACGGCAATGTTGAAGAAACAGAATATGTCAAATGGATAGTGCCTTTCAGCAGGGAGGTTTTTCGAGTTCTGAAGAAAAGCGGAAGCTTTGTTTTGGATTTGGGCGGAGCATATCGCGCTGGCATCCCGTCGCGATCGCTCTATAACTTCCGAGTACTCCTGACACTCTGCGATGACGTGGGGTTTCATCTGGCCGAAGACTTCTACTGGTTTAATCCCGCAAAACTACCATCACCAATCGAGTGGGTAAACAAACGGAAGATTCGTGCCAAAGACTCCGTCAATACGATCTGGTGGTTTGGCAAGACGAGCATGCCCAATGCCGATGTCAGGAATGTTCTATCACCATATTCCGAGCGGATGAAGAAACTGATCCAAGACCCTGATAGTTTTTACAGGCCGAAGAAACGTCCATCCGGGCATGACATCAGTGCAAGCTTTGGCAAGGACAATGGAGGCGCGATTCCCTCAAACCTTTTGACCATTCCAAACACTGATAGCAATTCAAGCTATCTCTGGCTCTGCAAGGAACTAGGGCTACAGCGCCATCCAGCACGATTCCCTGCCGAGCTTCCCGCATTCTTTATCAAGATGCTTACAGATGTGGGGGACGTTGTCCTCGATATATTCGGGGGGTCAAATACGACAGGGTTTACCGCCGAGGCGTTGGGACGGCAGTGGCTCACTTTTGAACAGAGCAAAGAATATCTCGTTTCCTCGGTCTTTCGATTCTTGGGAGGAAGGAGCTTGGAAGCTGTCCGAGGTATTGTTGAACGACTGCAAGAAGATGATGCTAGTCTTGCACTAGAGGACGTGGTCTGCAGGCTTGGACCACCAGAGCCCAAGGCGAAAGCATCGCGTTATACACTTGAGAATATGACATCGGACGTGCGACAGATGATACTTCTGGAAAACCGTGAGACATATAAGGCCCAACAAGACAAATCCAGCGTACGCGGTAAACCGCGCCGCTGATTTGCAGCATTATCCGAAGGAAGAAATATAATAGGATTTAGTTGGGCTTAGAAACCCACGTCCTGTGGACGTGGATGTTTACAAATTAGGATCTGCCTTTTCTCCCCGTTCCTGTGATTCTCTCCGGGCAGGTATAGACGTTCATGCGGGTTCCCCGGGCAAAGCCGATCAGGGTGATGTTCATGGCCTCGGCAATCCGGATCACCTGGTCGGTAGCCGCGGCCCGGGTGACCAGGATGGGGACCCCGCTGCGGCCGACCTTCATGATGATCTCAGAAGAAATTCTTCCGCTCGCCAGAACCGCTTTGTCGCCAGTCGGGATCCGGTTGAGAAAGCAGAACCCCAGGACCTTGTCCACGGCGTTATGCCTTCCCAGGTCTTCGGCGAAGGCCAGAAGGGATCGGCCGTCGGTCACGGCGGCGCTGTGGGTCCCTCCGGTCTTGAGGTAGGTTGAAGAGTGATGATGCAGTTCGTGCATCCGCTCCATGATCTCAACCGGGGAAAGGTCCATGCTCCCGGAGATCCGGGGTTCGCTGATGGCATCCATCACGTCGCATAGAATCGTCCCCCGTCCGCATCCTGAGGTTAACGTGATTTTTTTGACCCGGTCTTCGAGGTCAATTTCCATGCCGGTCAACTCCATGGAGATCAGGTCCTCTTGTTCTTTAAGATCCATGGAGAGAATCTGTTCCGGGGATTGGATGATCCCTTCGGAGAGAAGGAACCCTGCGGCCAGTTCCTTTCTTTGCACCGGCGTGCAAAGGAGCGTTATGAATTCCTTGCCGTTGATCTCTAAGTGGAGGGGGCGTTCCAGGGTAATTCGGTCGTTCATCTCGTTCCATGAACCCTTTTCATAACGCATGATCTTGCGTTCCGTGTAAAGCGCCGACGTTTGGTCCTGCATGGGTCTGCCTTTTCGATAGTGTGGGAAAGAGGAGTTCCCTGTGTCTCACAGCCCTTGTGTCATGGGATATTTTTTCAGAAGCTCTATAAACTTTTCCGCAGGTTGGGTGTGGAAGGACTTTTTATGGTAAATGAGACTGAAATCACGTTTAAACCGAACGTCTTTAAAGGAAAGGGCCTTGAGGACCTTGAACCGGACTTCTTTCTGAACGGCCCATCCCGACAGGATGGAGACACCCAAACCGTTTTCCACCGCCGTTTTGATCGCTTCCGTGCTCCCCAGGTACATGACGATGTTGAGCTGATCCGTATAGATCCCTGCCTTTTCCAGGGTGCTTTCAACCACCTGCCGGGTTCCGGAGCCTTCTTCACGCATGATGAACGGCTGATCTTGAATCTCATGGATGGAGATGTCTCTGCGATCCGCCCATGGATGCGTGCTGCACACGATCAGGAGGAGTTCATCCGAATCCATTTTCTCCACTTCGAGGCGCTGGTCCTTGACCTCTCCTTCCACCATGCCGAGGTCGATCTTCGCCTTGAGAAGACTGTCAATGATCGTCTGGGTATTGCCTCTCTCAAAATCGATCAGGATGTCCGGATAACTCTTTTTGAAATCCACAATGATATTGGGAAGATAATAGGTGGCCAGTGTGGTGCTCGCTCCGATCAGGAGCTTCCCTTTGACCATGCCGGTGGCTTCATTGATTTCTTTTTCGATCGCGGCATACGAGGAGAGGATCTTCTTGGCATGTTTGTAGATGATCTCCCCGGTCTTAGTCAAAGAGACGGACTTGTTGCTCCGCATAAAGAGTTTGGTTCCCAATTGTTCCTCAAGGGAACGGATCTGCAGACTGATGGCGGGCTGCGTGAGGTACATGGCCTTGGATGCCTTGGAAAAACTTTTGGTTTCGGCTACAGAGCAGAATACCTTGAGCTTATGATCGTCCATAAACCGCCCTTATTAATTTTCCTTAAACGGCCATAAGGATTTTTTATAAAATATCACAAGTCATACCCGTGGTCAACCCTTACCGCAAACAGTATATCCAAAATTGAAAATAATGTGATTTCCTCAACTGATAAGAAAAGCATATTTATTTAATATCTGGTATTTATCAATATATAATAAGGTATATATACCTTGTAAAGCAGTGAACAAATCAACGATGTCCCCCCCTTTCCGTCCTTTCCTCGGCTTGGTTTAGCTTGCTGTGATACCTGCCATAGCTGAAGTAGATGATGAGGCCGACTCCCAGCCAGATCGTAAGACGCGCCCAGTTATGCCACCCGAGCGAGAACATCAGCCCTATGTTGAAGAGAACGCCCAGCGCGGGGACCAGCGGTATCATCGGACAGCGAAACGGCCGCCGCTGGTTCGGGTTGGTATAGCGCATGATCCAGACGGCCGCGCACACCACCACGAATGCGAACAGCGTGCCGATGTTGACCATTTCCGCCAGGGCATGGATCGGAAACAGGGCTGCCACAACGGCCACGACGGACCCCGTCAGGATCGTGGCCTTGTACGGTGTCCGAAAACGCGGATGAACGGTTCCGAAGAACTCGTACGGCAGCAGTCCGTCGCGTGCCATAGCGAAGAATACGCGCGGCTGGCTGAGCATCAGCACCAGCAGTACGCTGGTGATCCCGGCTACGGCGCCCAAGGAGATGATGAACACTGCCGCCGTCAATCCGTAGGGCACAAACGCCGCGGCAAGCGGAGCGTCGATGTTGATTTTCGTGTACGGGACCATGCCCGTGAGCACGGCGGAGACAGCGATATACAGCAGGGTACAGATCGAGAGCGAAGCAATGATGGCGATGGGAACGTCACGCTGCGGGTTGCGCGCTTCTTCGGCGTGTGTGGAGACCGAATCGAAGCCGATGTAAGCGAAGAAGACGTATGCCGCCCCGCTCGCTACACCGGTCAAGCCGAAGGGCATGAACGGGCGCCAATTCGCCGTGTTGACGTGCGGAATGCCGGCGACAATGACGAACAGCACCACGGCAAGTTTCAGAACGACTATGGCGGCATTGAATCGAGCGCTTTCCCGGATGCCGATCACAAGCACAACCGTAACCAGCAGGACGACAGCGGCAGCCGGCAGATTGAACCAGGCCCCCGGCGTGCTGAACGGGTCGCTCGCCAGAAACGGCGGTATATGCAAACCGAACAGATCGAGGAAGTGCAGGAAGTACTTGGACCAGCCGTAGGCCACGGTGCTTGACGCCATGCCGTATTCCAGAATTAAGTCCCAGCCGATGATCCATGCCATCAGTTCGCCGAGCGTGGCATACGCGTACGTGTAGGCGCTCCCTGCCACCGGAATCATGGACGCGAACTCAGCGTAGGATAAGGCGGCGAAGGCGCAGCCGAGACCGGCGATCACGAAAGAGAGCACCAGGCCCGGACCGGCATAATCATGAGCGGCGAGGCCCGTCAGTACGAAAATCCCGGCGCCGATAATCGCCCCCACGCCGAGCGCTGTCAGCGAAACCGGGCCCAGCACCCGCCGCAGGCGGTTTTCTCCGGCCATCTCCTCTTCGATCATCTTGACGGTTTTCACTGCAAACAGTTGTCTGCGAAGGTTCATAGGTTCTCCAAGGTCCCGCGTATGATGGAAAGGCGGCGGAGCGGTCAATGGAAGAACAGGGCAATGACCAACCCGGCTGCAATCCGGTAGTACCCGAAGCCGGTGAAGTCGTGCCGCTGGACAAACGTGACGAAGGCCCGGACCACAAGCAGTGCGGAAATGAACGCCGCCACGAAGCCCACCCCAAAAGGCAAGGCATCACTCACCGACAAGAGGTGGCGCGCCTTGAATAGGCTGTACAAGCTCGCCGCAAACATGGTGGGCAAAGAGAGATAGAACGAAAACTGCGTCGCGCTGGGCCGATTCATGCCGGCAAGCATCCCGCCGATGATCGTTGCCCCGGCACGCGACACGCCGGGGATCAGCGAGAGGACCTGCGAGACACCCACCCAGAGGGCGTGCCGCCATCCCATGGACTCGATCGTCTGAACCTCAAAACGGCGCTGCCGCCGCTCAACGATCAGAATGATGATCCCGCCGCCGACGAGGCTTGCTGCCACCACCAGGGGTCTGAACAGATGGGCCTCGATGGTCTTGTGGAACAAGAGCCCCACTGCCGCTGCCGGCAAAAAAGCGAGAAACACTTTCGCGATCAGCGCCTGGGCCCTGGTTTCGTTCGAAGCGCTCCTGATCAGCCCGTGAAGCGGTTTGGCAAAATGACAGGCCACGGCGAGGATGGCCCCGAGTTGAATAAAGATCTCGAAGGTCTCTCGAGAGGCCTCAGGGTAATTGAGAAGGGACGAAAATACGATGAGATGCCCGGTTGAGGAAATCGGCAGAAACTCCGTGATGCCTTCCACGATCCCGAGTACGATTGCTTTGAGTACGATCATTGCGCCAATTTCTTTCTGAACCCTGCGCCTCCAGAGCGGCATGAGCTGCTTATTTTGAGCATACGGGAGATTAGCATTATATTTTCGATATGTCAATGCAGACATCTTGGCGCATTTTCGATTCCGGCGCCGGGCGCCGTCATTTCAAGCGGGAAACCAATACGGACCATTCAGCTCTTTTCTTGCAAAACCCGATTGAATTAGTGTAATAGTATAGATGAGAATGTGAAGGGAGAGAAACCTCGCCATGTTAAACAGAGAAACAAGAGGCAGGGTATCCGGGCTGCTGTTGTTCGCTTTTTTTCTTTTATTCCACTTGAGGTATCTCATCAAGAGATGGCCTATCTTCGATCCTGTGGCCAGGCTGAACAGCCTGCTGATCACATTGACCATTATCTTGTTTCTGTCCGCTTATTTGATCCGGCAAAGGGCGGTTGAGTTTCCTCATGGGTTTATGGAAACGGTATATCCGCTTCTGTGCGCTATCCTTCCGCTCGTTATTTATCATGATGTGGAGATCTTGCGTTACATCTCTCCCGGCCGCTCGATTTACAGGCATCTCAATGGACTTTTTGGACTTTACAGCCATCATTTGCTGGGATGGAATCTCTGCTCGATGACGCTGATCATTACCGGCAATCTGATCACGCTATCAGGTATGGTCTTTCTGAAACGGTCCTTCAGTCTCATGGTCGAGGCCAGGGCGCCTGTCTATCGCGGGATATACGCTTATATCAGGCACCCCCTCTATCTCGGCGAAATGATTGCAACGGCGGGAGTCCTCATATTCAGATTCTCAAACATCAATATGGTTCTGACCCTCCTCTTTGTTTTAGGCCAGAAAATCAGAGCAGGCATCGAAGAGAAAAAACTGATTCATGCCTTTCCTGAGTACCTGGAATACAGAAAAAAGACAGGCGGGTTTTTCCCTAAGTGGTCCTGTTCGTAAATAGGGTGACGTACCGGCCCATGGCCAATTTCGGCTGTAGCCGGTATATTGACGACTTGAATCCCGTTATTGCCGTCCGCCTGATTTTTTAGCGGCTGCACTCCCGGCAGAACGGCCGCCCTGCCTGCCTGTGCTACGGCAGACAGGTCGTAGGGCAGCTATGGTCAAGGATGCAAGATGAAGATAGGGTTTTTTTGTCTGGTGTTGCTGAGCATGGCCGCCGGTGCATGGGGCGAGGATCTGGATCTAAAAGACAGCTGGACCTTTAATCTGTATTTTGAGAACGATCTCTTTGCCGAGAGCGATCAGGACTATACCAACGGCATAAAGCTATCCTGGGTGTCTCCGGATCTGCAGAGTTATATCGCCGACCCCCGCCTGCCTGACTGGGTGCGCCGGGTCAACAAACGGCTGACGTTCTTTCATAAGAGCGCCGAAGGCTTGCAGCGCAACCTCGTGATCTCCATCGGGCAGAGTATGTATACGCCTGAAGACCTCCACCGGAGCGATCTGATCAAAGATGACCGTCCGTACGCAGGCTGGCTTTATATGGGATTCGGCTTCCACAGCAAGACTGAAGACCAGCTCGATTCCGTGGAAATGCATATCGGTGTCGTGGGGCCCGCCTCTTTTGCCCATGAGGCCCAGAACTTTGTGCATGAACTGCGCGGCTTCGAAAAATTTCAGGGCTGGGACAATCAATTGCGCAATGAACCTGGGATTGCCGCGGTGTACGAGCACAAGGATAAATTTTTACTCAAGAATTACCGCCGAGGTTTCGGCACGGACGCCATCACCCATTTCGGCGGCAGCCTGGGTAATGTGGCGACTTATTTGAATCTTGGTATTGAGACGCGCATGGGATGGAATATCCCCGGAGACTTCGGCACCTCCGCCATCCGCCCGGGGGGTGACAACAGCGCCCCGGGTTCGCGCTGGGACCCCAGGCTTTCAGGAAAATCAGCATGGGGCCTGCATGCCTTTGTCTCGGTGGATGGCCGCGCGGCGGCGCGTGATATTTTCCTGGACGGGAATACCTACAAAGACAGCCACCGCATCGGCAAGGAACCCCTGGTCGCCGATGCGGCGGCGGGTGTAAGCCTGATCTACAAGCGTATCAAACTATCCTATGCCCAGATCTTCCGCACCAAGGAATTCCGAGGTCAGAAGGAAGGCCATTCATACGGCTCGCTCTCTTTTTCATATATATACTAAGAACGGCCGTTGCCCATGATAAATTTGTTTTCCCTCTTTCATTGTTAGGGAGGGGTGGCTGCGTTTTTTGTCATCCGCAAGCAGCCAAAGACTAAGCGTACTTTTCGCGTGAGCTGTCGCATTTTCTACGCGACGCTGCGTACACCGTTGGATGTCGAAGACTGAATTCCTTCTATGATCTATAAGAGTCCATTGAACAGTCTGTTGGCCGCCATTTTTTTTCTCCTTGCGATCTCGTCCCTGCCGGGCTGTGCTCGGAAAGGGGCCGAACTCTTCGAAAAAGAGGGATGTATAAACTGCCATACCTTCAAGGGAAAGGGCGGGAGCATGGGACCGGATCTCACGGCCGTCACCAACCGGAGGTCCGACCGGTGGATCAGGCGGCAGATCAAAAATCCCCTGGACAACGATTCCAATTCCAGGATGCCCCCTTTTGATGACCTTTCAGAATGTGAAATAAGATCGATGATCCGTTATCTGAAGGGCTGAGGTCCATGGAGTTTCTGAGCACTGTCGTGGAACCTGGAACGGCCCTGGACTGGAGCCTGCCGATAGGAGCATTCCAGCCCGGGAGACATTCGCAAATAATTTATACTAAGACGTATTTTTTTCGCAAGCTATGGACTTTTCGGCTGAAATGCGCTAAATTTATGCTTAATATTTTGGCTGATAGATGAGGATGACCCGAAATATCTGATGAGCGTCAGGTCGGATGGGTTATTCAGCTTAGCAAGGGCTCATCCTAAGGAATACCAAGGCGATAGAATATGTTCTGGTCTCAAAACCTCAACATCTCTTGCTCCGGTACCTTTTTCCTTCCTATTCCATTATTTTATCCCTTCAGAAACAACAGGTTTATATCTTCACAAACCTATAGCGGGTCCCATTCAACTCTTTCTGCAGGGGGGTGACAATGAAGGAGAACAAATCAAAATGGCTCATCCGGCTCACTGTCGGAATCATCGCTTTCATCCTGATCTACAGTATTGTCCTTATCTTTTATAAAACCTATTTTGTGGGAAGATAAGCCCCGTTCCCTTCACCGGGAACCATGGGCCGCCGTCTATGACTGATCTGAAGCATATCAGGGGCACTTAAAAAGCAAAGGAGATGCAATGAAATCGCCAAACTTCTTTGATGATCTTTCCCGGAGCGGGTTCTCCAGAAGGGAATTCCTGAAACTCTGTACGGCTGCGGCTGTCTATATGGGTCTTCCCGCCGGCATGGGGGCCCGTATCGCCGAGGCCGTGGCCGGTCCGAAACGTCCGACCGTCATCTGGCTCTCCGGACAGGCCTGCACCGGCTGCGTCGAGTCCCTGCTCAGGCCGAACCATCCCACCCTGGAGCATCTGATCCTCGATGTGATCTCGCTGGACTATCTGGAGACTCTGAGCACGGGCGCCGGCCATCAGGCTGAAGAATATCGCAAGAAATCGGTTGAGGAAAACAAGGGAAGGTTCATTCTTGTCGTGGATGGGTCCGTGCCCATCAAAGACGGCGGTATTTACTGCAAGATCGGCGGAGAGACCATGGTGGACCTGGTGACGGAGATGGGATCGCAGGCCATGGCCGTCATCGCCATCGGGTCCTGTGCATCATGGGGCGGCATCCCCTCCGCGCATCCCAACCCGACGGGGGCGACCCCGGTGTATCAGGTGCTCAAGTACAAGGGGATCGAGACCCCTGTGGTCAATGTGCCGGGGTGTCCTCCGAACGGCTACAACTTCCTCTCCACGGTTCTTCACTTCCTCACCTTCCAGAAGCTGCCCGAGGTTGACGACAAACTGAGGCCCAAGTTTGCCTACGGGCGGCTGATCCATGAAAATTGTGAGCGGCGCCCCCATTTTGATGCAGGGAGGTACGCCGAGGCCTTCGGTGATGAGGGGCACCGGAAAGGCTGGTGCCTCTATAAACTCGGATGCAAAGGGCCGGAGACGTACAACAACTGTCCCGCCATCCTCTTCGGCGACGTGGGTTCGGGGGCCTGGCCCGTGGGTACGGGGCACCCCTGCTTCGGATGCTCCGAAGGAGGCGTGGGCTTCAATGTGCCGCTGCACACCATGGCCCGGCTGAATTTCTGGACAACTCCGGCTTTTTATCCGCATATCTTTGAGCGCAGGGGCGAAGGCCTGTCGCTGGCAGAGGGCGCCGTGATTGTTGCCGTGGGCGGCGCTGCCATCGGAGCCGGGGCCATGATTGCCAGGAACCTCGGTAAGCACGAAGGGCAGGAAGGAGAAAAAACCTCAGAAGATACAGAATCTTAAAAGAGATGGACTCATAAAAAGTCCTCAAATGGGACGGCACAGTAAAAAGCTCCGGATGCAAGGCGCGCAAATCCTGAGGAATGAGGCGTACTAAGAGGTACGCTGCAATGACGAAGGATGAAGCGCAACGCCGCAGACGGACTTTTTACGAAGCCGTCAAGAGAGGTAGGCCATGGATATGAAGCGACGGGATTTTCTGAAGGCGGCGGCCGGGAGCGGTGTGCTCTTGACCTTGGGGGCGGGACCCGCTTTTGCGAGGGCGCCCAAGCTGCTGCTGCCGGGAGCGGTGGGGATCCTCTATGACGCAACGGTCTGCATCGGCTGCAAGGCGTGCGTCTCGGCATGCAAGCAGTACAACGATATGCCTCCCGAACATTCCTCGCTCGAAAGGCTTTATGATGACCCGCTGGATCTTTCTTCCAAGACGTTGAATGTGATCAAACTCTATTCCAACGGTACGGGCGCCGTGAAAGACCGTGAGATCGACGGGTATTCCTATATCAAGAGGCACTGCATGCATTGCATTGATCCGGCCTGTGTCTCGGCCTGCCCGGTCTCGGCGCTTACCAAGGATCCTTCTAACGGCGTGGTCCAGTACAACAAAAATGCCTGCCTCGGGTGCCGGTACTGTCAGATCGCGTGTCCCTTCAACGTTCCCAAGTTCCAATGGGATCAACCCTTTCCTCAGATCAAGAAGTGCCGGCTCTGCGCCCACCGGCTGGTCAAGGGCGGCATGCCCGCCTGCTGTGAGTTCTGCCCCACGGGGGCCTCGCTCTTCGGCCACGTGGCAGACCTCAGGCTTGAGGCAAGGCGGAGGTTGAGCCTGGAGCCGGGGCAATGGTACGAGTATCCCGTGCAGACGGTCACCTCATCATTCAAGAACTACCGGCAGGTTTCCCTGTATGTCCACCATATTTACGGCGAAAAGGAAGGGGGAGGCGCCCAGGTCCTCCTCATGGCCGGAGTCCCCTTCGACAAGCTCGGACTTCCGGCGCTCCCGGACCAATCCGATGCCAACCGGTCGGAAAGCATCCAGCATACCATCTATAATAAAATGATCGCTCCGGTGGGGCTTCTCGGCATCCTGCTCTATAAAGTCTACATCAACACAAAGGACGAAGAATAAGGAGATGCCATGACTCAAGCCAAGCCCTTAAGCGGCAAGATCCTGACCAAGACCTTCCTCCTCTGTTCGGTCTTTGTCCTGATGGCGCTCTATTTTCTTGCCCAGCGGTTCATATACGGGCTCGGCGCCGTGACCCACATGAACGACGGCTACCCCTGGGGCCTATGGATCACCTATGACGTCCTGGTCGGAACCGCCCTTGCGTGCGGCGGATATGCCATGGCGCTGCTCGTCTATGTATTCAACCGGGGAGAGTACCATCCCCTTGTGCGGCCGGCCCTGCTGACCAGTCTCTTGGGCTACACCATCGGCGGCGTCTCTATCTTCGTGGATGTGGGCCGGTACTGGCAGGCCTATAACTTAGTTCTCCCCTGGTTCTCCCAGCTCAACTCGGTCATGTTTGAAGTGGCGCTCTGCATCACCACCTATGTTCTCGTCCTCTGGATCGAGTTTGCTCCCATATCCCTGGAACGATTTAATCAGCCAAGGCTCCTGAAAATCCTGAACCGGATGGTGGTGGTCTTCATCGCCGTCGGCGTGCTCCTGCCGACCCTGCATCAGTCGTCACTGGGCCTGCTGGTCTACATCGCCGGGCAGAAGATCTCCCCTCTGTGGCAGACCGGTCTCCTGCCCCTTCTGTTCCTCCTTTCGGCGATCACCATGGGCTATTCCATGGTCATCTTCGAAGCGATTATCTCAGCCCTAACCTTCAGGAGGCCCATGGAAATAAAACTGCTCCAGGGCATCTCGGCCATTATCTCCAATCTGATCGGACTCTACCTGGTGCTCCGTTTCGGGGACCTCGTCTGGCGGGAAGAGCTAAGACTCGCCTTCAAGGGAGACTTGAAGGGCAACATGTTTCTGATCGAGAACCTCCTGCTCATCTTCCCCATGGTGGCTTTATCCAAGCCGTTCAAGATGACTAAGCCGCGCTGGCTTTTCGTTTCCGCGGCATTGATGCTCCTCTCGGGCGCCGTGTACCGCTTCAATACGTATCTGATCGGATATGACCCGGGCCCGGAATGGCGGTATTTCCCTTCGGTCCCGGAGACCATGATCGTCCTCGGATTCATTGCTCTGGAGATCATGGGCTACCTGTACGTGGTCAAGAAGTATCCGGTGCTGTCAGGCGCAAAGAAGGGATGATGCGCAGTATTTTTTTCAGAAACTGTGTCGGGAAAAGCCAAGTCATATAGGAGGGCCCTATGGCAAAGAGAATCGTTGTGGACCCGATTACAAGAATTGAAGGCCACCTGCGGATCGACTGCGAGGTGGACGGCGGAAAAATCACGAATGCCTGGTCTTCCGGCCAGATGTGGCGCGGGATCGAAGTCATCCTCAAGGGAAGGGACCCGAGGGAGGCCTGGATCTTTACCCAGAGGATCTGCGGTGTGTGCACCACGGTGCACGCCGTGGCTTCCGTCCGCTGCGTTGAAAACGCGCTCGGGATGGAGGTTCCCATGAACGCCCAGCACATCCGGAACCTCATCATCGGCGCTCACGGGGTCCATGACCATATGGTGCACTTCTATCATCTGGCGGCCCTCGACTGGGTGGATATCGTCTCCGCGCTCAAGGCCGACCCAAGGGCCGCGGCTCAACTGGGGCAGAAGCTTTCTCCCTGGCCTCGGAACACCTATGAGGAGATCAAGGCCGCGCAGGAGAGGCTGCAGGGTTTGGTGGACTCCGGCCAGCTCGGCGTCTATGGGAGCGGCTACTGGGGGCACCCGGCCATGAAACTCGCCCCCGAGGTCAACCTCCTGGCCGCCGTCCACTATCTGCAGGCCTTGGAGTACCAGAGGGAGATCAACAAGGTGGTCGGCATCCTCGGGAGCAAAACCCCGCACATACAGAATCTCGCCGTGGGCGGCGTAGCCAACCCCATCAATCCCGAGAGCCAGTCCACCCTTACACTCGAGAGACTCTATTACGTCAAGAGCCTGATCGACAAGGTGGGTGAGTTCGTGGAAGACGTCATGCTCGTGGATACGGCGGCCGTGGGCGCCTTTTATGCCGACTGGACCGGATACGGAAAGGGAGTCACGGATTATCTCTCGGTTCCGGATATGCCCATGGACACCCGGGGCACGGTCTTCGCTCTGCCTGGCGGATATATCCCCAACGGCGATATCAGCAAGTTCACCCCCATCAAGAGCTACCATGACGATTTTTTCATGAAGAACGTGAAGGAGAGCATCAAACATTCCTGGTATGACGGCGACTGGAACCGGCACCCGTGGGACGAGGATACGGCGCCGAAATACACGGATTTTCAGGATAACGGCAAGTATTCGTGGGTCAAGTCGCCGAGCTTTCAGGGGAAGCCCGCCCAGGTGGGGCCTCTGGCCAATGTTCTCTGCATGTATGCCGCCGGTCACGAACCCACGAAAAAGTATGTGGACAAAACCCTGGCCACGGTCAGCTCCCTGGCCGGCACAAAAGTCGGGGTGGATGCCCTGCACTCCACCATCGGCAGGATCGCGGCCCGGTCGGTTCGGTGCGCCGTGCTCTACGACACCCTCAAGGGACAGTGGCAGGCCTTGATGGAGAACATCGCCAAAGGCGATATGACGACGTACAACCGCCCGGTTTTCCCCAAGGGCGAGCAGCGGGGATTCGGTTTCCATGAGGCCCCCAGGGGGACGCTCTCACACTGGATCGTGATCCAGGACGGGCGTATCGGGAACTACCAGGCCGTGGTCCCCTCCACGTGGAACGCGGGACCGAGAAACGACGAAGACGCCCTGGGTCCTTATGAAGCATCCCTGATCGGGAATCCTGTGGCTGACCCGGAAAGACCATTGGAGGTCCTGAGGACCATCCATTCCTTTGACCCCTGTCTGGCCTGCGCGATTCACCTGGTGGACAAAAGGAACCATGAGATCGTGAGGGTCAAGGCGCTATAATGGCGTGCAGGACCTAAGTGGTCCTGTTCGTAAATATGGTAACGTACCGAGATGGTCGTAGTGCGGTCTCATCAAGGCGCGCGACTGAGGCGTACCCCCTGTGGTACGTCGCAAGGAGCGGAACGCCGAGGAGACCGCACTACGACCCTCGAATGCGACCGTATTTACGAATAGGGCCACTAAGACTGCAAGAGCCTTGAGGAGGATCATTGAACGTCTTGGTGCTTGGAATCGGGAATGTCCTCCTCATGGATGAAGGAGCGGGGGTTCGGGCCGTTGAGGAAATGGATCGGAGGTTCCAACTTCCCGAAAGTGTCGAGACCCTGGACGGCGGCACATCGGGGATCGACCTTCTCCCCTATATTCGGAACAGGGACTATTTGATTATCATTGATGCCGTCAAGAGCGGTCACCCTCCGGGCGCCGTGGTCAGGGTGGAGGGGGAGGACGTTCCCGCCACGTTCAGAACAAGGATTTCACCCCATCAACTCGGTCTTTCCGACCTTCTCGCCGCCGCACGGCTGACAGGGGAATTTCCCGCCCGGATGGTCCTCTTCGGTGTGGAACCGAAACGGATCGAAGTGGGGCTCGGCCTTTCGGATGAAGTTAAAGAAGGCCTGGAGCAGCTCATTGATATGGTGGCTGGAGAACTTCGATCCCTGGGCTGCGAGGTGGAACTCAAGGCCGGGGCAACACCCGCAGCCAAGAGCTTCTGGGAAGAATGAAGGCGGACGACAAACGACGGATGACAGAAAACAAAGGGAAGCCATGTGTCTCGCGGTACCCTCGAAGATCGTGAAGATAGACGGGCAGAAGGCCACCGTGGACGTTTACGGCGCCCGCCGGGAAGTGAACCTCATGCTCCTGCCTGAAGAAGCGGGCATCGGGGATTATGTACTGGTGCACGCGGGATTTGCCATGCAGAGAGTCGATCGGGAATCAGCCGAAGAGTCGCTGCGTCTCATCAGCCGTCTGGTGAACGGACAGGAAGAGGAACCCTGAGCAATCGCAATCCTTCTTTGAAAGAGGACGGCATCCTGGGGATATGATCGTGCATGAATTATCCGTCGCCATGAACATGATTGAGATGGCAGAGTCTGCCTGCGTGGAGCAGGGATATTCCCGTGTGGAAGCCGTGAGCATCCGGGTAGGACGGGCATCGGGCATCATGAGGGATGCCCTTGTGTTTGCCTTCGACTGCGCAAAGGCCGGAACCCTGGCCGCGGATGCGCGCCTCGATATTGAGGACGTGCCCGTGGGAGGCGCCTGCAACGACTGCCATGCCGAGTTTTCGGTGGAGGAGGCCTTTGTATTCAATTGCCCGGCATGCGGGGGCAAATCTTTTCAGATCACCTCCGGACAGGAACTGCACATCGTGGAATTGGAGGTTGACTCATGAAGGTCAAGATGATGAGAAAAATTCTTGAAGCAAACGACCGGATTGCCGAAAACAACCGCCATATCCTCTCCAAGGCAGGTCTCCTCACCCTCAACCTCATGTCCGCCCCGGGAGCGGGAAAGACGACGCTTCTTTCCAGGACTATCCGGGCCCTGGACGGCCGGATCCGGATAGGCGTGATCGAAGGAGATATCCAGGGGACCCACGACGCAGAAGTCATTTCGGCCTTGCATGTGCCGGTTGTCCAGATCAACACCGAGGGGGCCTGCCACCTGGACGCCAACATGATCGCTGATATGCTGCACGAGCTCCCTCTCGATGAGATGGACCTGCTGGTCATCGAAAACGTGGGGAATCTGGTCTGCCCGGCGGAATTCGACGTGGGTGAGGACGCCAAGGTGATGGTTCTCTCCATCACCGAAGGAGATGACAAGCCCCTGAAATATCCGCTGATGTTTCAGAAATCGGAGGTTCTGATTCTGAACAAGATTGACCTTCTGCCCCATCTCGACGTGGACCTGAATAAGATAAAAAAGGACGTCCGGGCGCTGAATCGCGGCATGGAGATATTCGATCTCTCCTGCAAGAGCGGAGAGGGGCTGATTGACTGGATCCAATGGCTGGAGAAAAGGATGGGCCGGCTCCATTGAGTTTTTAAAAGGCCTGCGCGATCTTCGCAGCGGGGAGATTTCTCGGGTATGGCGCAGAGGACGGAATCGGAAATCAAAAGGCTGCGGATCGAGGTGAAGGGCGTGGTCCAGGGGGTCGGCTTCAGGCCTTTTGTCTATCATCTGGCCCGCTCCAACCGGCTCAACGGCTACGTGATGAACTCCTCTTCCGGCGTGGTGATCGAGGTTGAAGGCGCCGCCACGGATGCCTTCATGGCATCGTTCCGGAGGACCCCTCCTCCCCTCGCCCGGATCATGAGCGTCCATACCGAGGAACTCTCGCTTAGGGGAGACGGGGATTTTCAAATCCGACCGAGTCTAAACCTGGGCGAGTCCACCCAGGTTTCGCCCGATGCCTCCATTTGCGATGATTGCCTCTCTGAAATGCTGGACCCCGGCGACAGACGTTATCTCTATCCTTTTATCAATTGCACGGACTGCGGGCCCCGTTACACCATCACCCGTGCGGTGCCCTACGACCGCCCTAACACGACCATGTCTCCCTTTCTCATGTGCCCGGCCTGCCTCAAGGAATATGAAAATCCTGCAGACCGGCGCTTTCATGCGCAACCCAACGCCTGTTCCCTCTGCGGCCCCCAAGTTCTTTTCCTCCGCGACGGAAGGCAGGAAACCGGGCGGGAGGCCGTGAACGCGACGATCAGGGCCTTGAAAGAGGGTTTGATCGTGGCGGTGAAAGGACTCGGCGGGTTCCATCTGGCGGTCGATGCGGAAAACGCCGAGGCTGTTGAAAGACTGAGGCGGCGCAAGCGGAAGAACAACAAGGCCTTTGCGCTCATGGCGCCCGACATGGAGCATGTGCGGCGCTATTGCCGGCTCTCTCCGGAGGAGGAGGCCTTTCTGCTCTCAAGGGAACGACCGATTCTTCTCCTGCGGAGACGTGAAGACGTACGGATGCATGAGCAGGTCGCGCCCGGCGCCCCGGACCTTGGATTCATGCTCCCTTACACGCCCCTTCACGTCCTGCTCTTCCGTCAGCCGCAGGAGGGAAATCCCGGTCAGTGCCCGAACTTCCGGGCTCTGATCATGACCAGTGGAAACATGAGTGAAGAACCGATCATCAAGGAGAACGCAGGGGCCGCCGAAAAACTCTCTCCCCTCGCGGATGCCTTCCTTTTTCATGACCGGGAGATTTTCATGCGCGTCGATGACTCCGTTGTACGGCTCGACGGCGGTCGTCCACGGTTCATACGGAGGGCTCGGGGCTATGTGCCGGTTTCAATCTTTCTTGGAGAGGATGGGCCTGAAGTTCTGGCCTGCGGCGCAGACCTGAAGAACACCTTCACCCTCACCCAAGGGGACTCGGCCATTGTGAGCCAGCACATCGGAGACATGGAGAACCTGGAGACCCTTGAGTTCTTTGAAGAGACGCTGAACAATCTCAAAGAGGTCTATCGCATCTCACCGAGGGCCATCGCGCACGACCTTCACCCGGGATACTTTTCCACCCGCTGGGCGTTGGAGCAGACAGGCGTTCTTAGGGTCGCCATTCAGCACCATTACGCGCACATCGGATCGGTCATGGCGGAACAGGGAATCAGAAAAAAAGTGATCGGTGTGGCCCTGGACGGCACGGGATATGGAACCGACGGAACGATATGGGGCGGCGAGTTCCTGGTGGCCGATCTCCGGGGATTCGAACGGGCCGCCTCGTTTAAGCCCATCCCCCTTCCCGGCGGAGAAGCCGCCGTAAAAGCTCCATGGGTCATGGCCGTCAGCTATGTGAAGGATCTCTTCGGATCCGATGCCCTCTCTTATCTCGATGCCCTGGGATTCCTGGGGAAATTCGGCGCCCGGACGGTCGGTAATGTGCTGAAGCTGACTGAGAATCCCGGCCTCTCACCGCAGACCTCATCGGCGGGCCGGCTCTTCGACGCGGTCTCCTCTCTGCTGGGCCTGAGAGACAGCAACACCTATGAAGGGGAGGCCGCCATGGCCCTCGAGTCCGGCGCAAGCTCAGGGCGGCACGGGCGCTATCCCTTCCGGATATCAGAGGGAGCGCATCCGGAGATTGACTTCTCCGAAACCCTGACCGCGCTGATTCAAGACCGCATAGAGAAGAGAGACGCCGGCGCTATCGCCGCCATGTTTCACAACACGGTGGCCCAAGCCGTCTGCGATATGGTGATCAGAATATCGGAAGCCACCGGCATCCGGCAGGTCGTCCTGAGCGGGGGAGTCTTCCAAAACAGGCTGATCCTGAAGGAGGTCATGGAGGCATTGTGCCGGCGGGGTCTTCGTCCCTGCACCAATGAAAAGGTACCGTGCAATGACGGCGGGGTCTCGCTGGGACAGGCCTATCTCTTAAGGGAGCGTATGAAAAAAGGAGACGGGGAGATCCGATGAATTTCGACACCCGGCAGGTTAGCGGGAAAATAGGGGAGATGATGCAGTCCATAGGTCGGCCGGTGAAACTGATGGAAGTCTGCGGCACCCATACCATGGCCATCTTCCGTCACGGGATCCGCTCCCTTCTGCCCGAATCCATTCATCTGCTGAGCGGACCGGGCTGCCCCGTTTGTGTGACTTCCTTAGGCGACATCGAGGCGGCCGTCTCTCTGGCGCAAACGAAGGGGGTTCTCCTAACCACATTCGGCGACATGATGAGAGTTCCCGGAAGAAAGCGCTCTCTCGGCGAAGTCAAGGCCGAAGGCGTCGATGTCCGCGTGGTCTACTCGCCTCTGGATGCCCTGGACATCGCCGAGAGCCATAAGCAGAAGGAGATCGTCTTCTTCGCGGCGGGATTTGAGACCACTTCGCCGCTTTCGGCCGCCACCCTTTTCGAGGCCGAGCGCCGCCATATCGGAAACTTTTCCATTTTTTCGGCGCATAAACGGGTGCCGCCTGCCCTTCGGGCCCTGCTCAAGTCAGGAGACGTTCAGGTCGACGGATTTATCCTTCCGGGGCACGTCAGCACGGTCATCGGGAGCCTGCCCTACGGCTTTCTTGCCGAAACGTACCGGAAGCCTTCAGTGATCACGGGCTTTGAAGCCTCCGACGTCCTCTCAGGCATCCTGATGATCCTGAATCAGATCCGATCGGGAAAGGCGGAAGTCAGCATCCAGTACGCCAGTGTGGTCCGGGAAAAGGGGAATCCCAGGGCCCTGGCCATGATTGAAGAATTCTTTCAGGTCGAAGACGCCCACTGGAGGGGACTCGGCGCCATTCCGGAAAGCGGTCTGGGACTGAAAGATGAATTCCGGGATCGGGATGCGATTCGGAGGTTTTCTCTATCCCGTCCCCATCTGAAAGATCCTTCAGGCTGCCGGTGCGGGGACGTCTTAAGAGGGGCGAAGCTTCCCACGGATTGCAGCCTCTTCGGAAAAGGATGCACTCCCGAAAAGCCCGTGGGGGCCTGCATGGTCAGTGCCGAAGGGAGCTGTGCGGCTTATTATCAATATATGTAAGCGGGCGCCGTGAGGAATCCCATATCATGAAACAGCGGAAAGGAGCAGGTCTTGGAGGAGGATAAGATTCTTATCGCCCACGGCAGCGGCGGCCGCGTGATGCACGGACTTATCGAGGATCTGATCGCACCGGCTTTCGATATAACAAGACTGGCGGATGCCGCCGTCCTTGAAGATTTCCCTTCCGGAAGGGCGGCCTTCACCACCGACAGCTATGTGGTCTCGCCGATCTTCTTCCCCGGCGGAGACATCGGGGAACTGGCCGTCTGCGGGACTGTGAACGATCTGGCCATGATGGGGGCCGCGCCCCTCTACCTGAGCGCCGGTTTCATTCTTGAAGAGGGGCTTCCCCTCCGTGACCTGAAGAGAATTGTCTTCTCCATGGCCGATGCGGCGCGAAAGGCCGGCGTCCGGATCATGGCCGGAGACACCAAAGTCGTGGAGCGGGGGAAATGCGACGGGCTCTTCATCAATACGGCAGGTGTGGGTGCTCTCCCCGCAGGGCTCGACCTTTCTCCGGAACAGGTGCGAACCGGTGACCGGGTGATCGTCAGCGGGCCCATCGGCATGCACGGTATGGCCATCATGGCCGGGCGTCACGGCCTCAGTTTCGATCCTCCCATTCTGAGCGATACGGCCCCGCTGAACAGGCTGGTGGCTGATATGCTCTCCGCAACATCCGGGATACGCGTCATGCGGGACCCCACACGAGGCGGCCTTGCGACAACTCTGAAGGAAATTGCCGAGGGAGCGCCCTGCCGGATTCTCCTCAAAGAAGAGGCGCTGCCCCTTGTTCCAGGCGTCCGGGGGGGCTGTGAACTGCTCGGTCTGGACCCCCTTTATGTTGCCAACGAAGGCATCCTGACCGCGATTGTGGAGGCCTCCGAGTCGGAAAGGTTAGTGGATTGCATGCGAAACCACCCCCTCGGTCAAAGCGCCGCCGTGATCGGAGTCGTAATGCCAGGGGAAGACGGGAAGGTTCTGCTCGAAACCCGGGCGGGCGGCACGCGCATGCTTGAAATGCTGATGGGCGATCAACTTCCCAGAATCTGCTGAACCAGGCGCTAAAATCCTGAAGAGGTCTCCGCTCCTTTCTAAAATATTCCCGGGTGTGCGACAAATTTATGGGTACACATCAGAATTACATAGGGTTGTCATTGTCCGGTCCCCCGATCGGGGTCGGAGGACAGGCCCGACCGGACAATCCAGTTTCTTAATTGTCTGGATTCCCCGATCGAGTCGGGGAATGACGCTCTTAGAGAAATGTTTACCCACAAATTTGTCGCAGACCCCAATATCCACGGTAAATTTGTTCTACCCGATATAAGCGGAAAATAGAGGGTTTGCTATTTTCATCACACAAGCAAAATCAGACACTTGCGTGGAGAACAAATTTACCGTGCCCAAATATCCAGGGTCATGTCATAGTTCGGCATAGCCTGTTGATATCGTAGCGCAAATATATTTCACTGGTTTTTCTATTGGGAATCGTGTATAACGGTTTTATGGCAAAC
>Ga0210024_1001315_pt1 | contig 22495 bp, 25 predicted proteins | sample CryGeymeta201525_FD_183988 | JGI IMG/M metagenome (GOLD analysis project Ga0210024, IMG submission 183988) | Groundwater microbial communities from Crystal Geyser aquifers in Utah, USA - Crystal Geyser metaG 2015-25 (SPAdes) (version 2) | ecosystem: Environmental > Aquatic > Deep subsurface >...
TGTTGCCTGAGAAGTTTTGCAGCTTGAGCCAGCCTTTTGCCAGCAGGGCTTGCACACAGTAGTTGGTTTTGCCCAGGCTCAGGCCCAGCGCTTTGGCCATTTGGCGCTGGCTCATGTCGGGCTTGTCCTGCAGCAGGCGCATCACTTTAAAGTGAATTTCCAGGTGCAGGGATTGCTCGGTGGCGACTGCGCTGGCAGGGTCTGCTGCGGTAAAGGATGCGATGGCGGTCATGCGGTGGCTGAAGCTGGGGCAAATGCGGTAGGAGGTGGCGGTAGCGGGTGATTGGCGTTCTTATTTTGAACGGGTGCGTAGTGTAGCTGATGTTTTTGGGATAAATCAGGGTTTGGCAAGTTGGTTTCTTGCACCAGGCTATAGAGCTCGCTGGTACTGGCTTGGTAGAAGCGGGTTTTCTTTTCCAGGCCCAGGTTGTAGATCTCATCCGGCTGCGTTTCCTGGATCATGCGCGTGAGGTTCCCCGCTGATGCGGTAGTTGGTGCCAGCCATGTAGAGCACCGTTTTGTGGAGCGCTCTGGTATCAAAGGTTTGGGGCTGGGTCATGGTCTGAATTGCTGCGTTATTTGTAGCTTGTTACGCTTTATTGACGGGCGTTAGCGGGCTAAATTGACATCAAGTTTAGTTTTCATCATTTTTGCCAAGAGTTTGGACCATTCCAAAGCGAACGGTTTGGGCTTGGGCTTTTTCAATGATGTCAAAAAACATTTGGCAGGCTTGCTGCGCAGCAAACAAACTCTCTAAAAATGTTTGAGCATCATGCATGTATTCGTGTACCAGGGCGTTACGCAGTTTGCGGGCTGCAATAAATGCGTCTGCGCTGACAAGCAAGTCTGTTCTTTCGGCGATGGCCAGTGCGTCCAGCAGTGTTTTGCTGTGTTCACCTACCAGGGCTGCCATGCGCGGCAGCAGCTTTTCGCCCAAGTGGTCTTGCAGTCGGCCAAAGCGGCTGATGAAGGCTTCCACTTTTTCTGCAACTTCGGGCTGGTGGTTCAAGCTTTGCACCCAGGCAAGATCAATGGGCAGTGCAAACAGGGTGGTTTGGCTGTAGCGCAGATGCTCAGCTTCTTTACGTGCCAAGTCGAGCGCAAGTAGCGCTGCGCGCGCATGTTCAGGTAGATATTTGAGGCTCATAACTGTATGCCGGTTTGTAGCGCAACATCCAGCACCGGCGCCGCTGGGGTATTGATGTCTTTCAGGAGGATGTCAATTTTGCGGTCACCCAGCTTGCGTATCAGTGACACATAGAGTTGGCCGATGAGCGTGGCACGGTTGGGCACCGGGCGATCGGTTTCAAACAGCAGGTCAATGTCACCCCCTTTTTTGGCATCGTCAACGCGTGAGCCAAAAAGGACAACCCGTGCGTTATCACCAAGCACTGTTTGGGCAGTTTGCTTGATGGCTATTACTTGGTCGGTAGTTAGGCGCATGGTGTCTGGGCTTTTGTGTGGTGACGCTGATCTGGTCTAAATTGCTGCGTTATTTGTAGCTGCTTAGGCTTGTTTGACGGGCTAGAGGCTGTTTTCATGTATTACTCTCGCCAGCTAACTCAAGGACTGTCTGGATAAGTCCGGCACCTATGAAAACGGGGCTGGCGGTAATCTTCTCGATCAAAGGTGCAATTTTGGGAATCAATCCAGCGCGAATCATGAGGGGTTGAATCTACAGATCAGTTGAGGACAGAGCTGAAGGTCTGTCCCGCAATGTTTCAAGCTCTTCAAGCAGCTCTTCACGGCTGATGTCGATGACGGGTACCTGGTTGTCTTTGCAGATGGCCATGAAGTCGTACAGATCAACTCCCGCCAGTTCAGCGGCTTTGACGAGCGTGATGCGCGAGCGTTGATATAGCCATAAAGCATAGGAGGTGCTTATCTCTTGACGGATTTCTGGCATGGCCTGAAATGCCACAAAGTCATTTGGTAAATCAATGGCAATTTGCATGATTAGTCTCCAAAGCAGGTATGAGTTATGGTTGGGTTTGATGGCTTTGCAGGGCAGAGCTGGCTTCGCTCTGCAAGGTTTCTATTTCGGCTTTGAGCAGGGCGGTGGCTGATGATGATGGGGCAAATGCGGTAGGAGGTGGCGGTAGCGGGTGATTGGCGTTCTTATTTTGAACGGATGCGTAGTGTAGCTGATGTTTTTGGGATAAATCAGGGTTTGGCAAGTTAGTGTGTCAGTGCAAAACTAATGACATCTTGGCTAAGCCAGATACCGCGCTCACGCATGCGACTAATTGCATCAGGCATGGATACGCTATGGCCCATGGACTTGGCTTTGAGCAGCACACCAATAGCGCCGGTACCCTCGAGTAGAGGCAGCGCAACACGTCAAGGTTGCCGGTTGCTGCGGTCAATGCAATAAGTGGCGTGGTATTTGTTACAACCACTTTGGCTTGATCAGGCATTGGTCAAGTCTTGGGTGAGTTCGTCTTGATCGAGGTCGATCATTGGCACGCCAAATCGGTGGAGTTCAGCCAAAAATTCGACTCTGCCCATGCCAATGAGCGAGGCCGCCATGCCCGACGACAGCCGCTTCATTTCAAATAGTTTGATGGCCATGGCCAGTTTGGCATCATTGATGAACTGCTGCGGCGTGCATTGCGCTGCATCAGGCAGGTTGCTTGGCACTTCTACAAGTAGTTGCATGGTGTGGTGGCTTTCAGGTTTGATGTAAAGATTGTGCTACTCAATACGCGTACATCTTGGCCACGTGGCTTTGCGCGCCCAGGTTGTAGATGTCGTCTGGCTGCGTTTCTTGCACGATGCGCACCAGGTTGCTCGTGTCGCTGAGGTCGCCGTAGTGCAGCTTGAAGTGAGCGTTGTTGACGTGCGGATCCTGGTAGATGTGGTCTACCCGCTGGGTGTTGAACGAGCTGGCCCGGCGCTTGATGCCGTGCACGATGTAGCCTTTTTCTAGCAGGAACTCGGCTAGATAGGAGCCGTCTTGGCCGGTTAACAGTTCGGTAATTTTTTGATCGTCTTCGGCTGACAGACCGGGGAACGAAAGCAGTTCAATTTCTGAGATGACTGAAAAGCTGTACTGCCCGGATGGGAGTGGCGCATCAAGCCGACCGCCAATCAAGTAAATGATGGCGTTGGTGTCAAGCAGGTAACGTTGCATCAATTCCACTCTGCGCGAACCTGGTTTTGGTAAGCCACGGCATCAATGGCTTTGAAAGCGCTAACCGCCCCTGCGAATTGCATCACACTACTGATATTTGTCTGCGCAACAGACTCTTGGTCAATGGCTTTATCCAACACAATGACCATTTCATGATGCCCTGGCTGCACTGTGGGTGGGAACTGAATAGTGACTTGTCTATTGGGCAAAACTTCACAAGCGAGGTTGAGTGTGAGCATGATCTGTTTCCTTTAGTTGGGAGTCGTCTTGGCCGGTTATGCCGGTAATGCCGGTAATTTTTGTTGGGTGGTCATGGCTAAATACTATGATATTGATAGCTCATTGCGCATATTCTACGGTGGATAGAGGCTGATTTATTGTATTTTTTTGCTGTAATGCTTTGAACCGGTATTGTTGAAAACGGCTATTCAGTTTGTCGGGCAGTGTGGCCTCAATCAGATCAGCGGCTAGCAGTGTGCGCACGACCTTATTGAGCTGCCCTGAAACTGCTTTTTGACCCAACGCGGCAGAAATCTCACGTTTGCCCATGGGCACTTTGGCCAGTAGCTGTAACACTTTGGCTTCAAGCGTTGCGCCAGACTCTGGCTGCGACTCTGGCTGCGACTCTGGCTGTGCGCCACCATTTTTTTTAGCAGGTGACTTAAACACAGTCACAGACATACCGCCTTGGGTGGCTTCAAATTCGGGCTCGGGCAGGCCATAAGCCACAAAGGCGTCAATCACCCGGCGCACGCCGCTGCCATATTTTTCAATCAATTCAAGCTCTTTGAAGATGGTGGCAATTTGCTTGTTGCGCAGGTGCGATTTGTAGTTGCCGGTTTTGATCTTTTCAACGGTCAGGTCATCGATCAGTGTGCCGGGGTTGAAGAATTCGATTCGGTCGTCATACACCTTGATGGTGGCGCGCCCGGCTTCTATGGTGCTCAGAAATACGTCGTTTTTGGAAAACAGCAGGTGGCAGGCAAAGGTATTGGCAAACGCGGCAAGGGTTTCGACCACTTCTTTTTGAAAGCTGCTTTTGAATTCAATAAGCGCGCCTTCGCCTTGGCTGATGGCTTTCAGCAGCGAGGCTGCGGAAAGTTGGGCGGAACGCGTTTGAAAAGTTTGATTCATGCGGGTTGAATGGTACTATTTTTAATAGCTGCTCACGCATACTGGACGGGGGCTAGAGGCTGATTTCATTCAATAACCTCCCAGTGGCCACCTTTGGCGGGGCCGATGCGAACCAGTTTTCCTTCTGCACGCAGTTTGCGTATGGCTCGCTCGACGGCGCTGCCTGATTTATCAAGCTGTTGGGCTAGCTCGGGAATGGATGCCCCCGGCGTTTCTCTGAGCCGTTTAAGGATCAAGTCCGGCGTTTTCCCCAGCGTTTTTCCCAGCGCTTTTCCCGGCGTTTCTTCCAGTGTGCCGATCTTCCTGAATCGAACCATGGCATCAGGCAGTACAAAAGTCATCACAACAGATTCGGTACGCTCTTGCAGTGTTGGCACGGGCAACCCGGCCGCTTGCATGAGGCTGGCAATCTTGAGCGTGCCGCGCCCCCAAGTTTCGATAATGCCACGGCGGTGGAATACTTTGGCAATCCAGGGGTTCCAGGGTTTGGACTCGTGGGGCTGAAAGAGCATTGCGGGGGTCAGGCCAAAGTGCAGTTCGCCAGGGGAAATCACTTCAAGCCGGTCGTCATACAAAGCCACCGCCACCGAGCCTGCGGCGCTGGCGTAGTCGCGGTGGATGAAGGCGTTGGCCAGGGCTTCACGTACAGCTTCAACCGGCAGCGCGGGCGTGTCGATGCGTGCCATTTGGCCGGGCACAATTCTGCCGGCTACGGGCATCCAGTCAATCAGAAAGCGCTCGGCCCGGCGCATGGGTGCAAAGGCGTTGCCCGCGTATTGGCGATTGTCCAGAAACTCGTCGCGGGTGGTGCCTTTGAAGCGGGCAACGCGCAAATTGAATTGAGGAAACTCGGGTATCGCGTGATCGTCCCTGCAAAACAGAGCGATGGCAGCGCGGCTGATTTGGTCGCCGTGTACGAGCAGACCCAAACCTCGTAGCAAGCCCATGGGGTCACGGGTGCCGGGGTCTTCCATGCGGCCACGGCGGATGGATTCTTCGATGGTGACCACGAGTTCACGCGGGTCCAGGGTGTCGATACCGCAGCCCTCGGCGGCCTGCATTTCCCAGCGGTTAGTGGCGTGCATCGACTCGATCAGCAAACGCTGGTAGGTGGCGCGCGGCATGACGCGGGTGGTGTTAAGCACGCGCTCGTAAGGCACACCACGAAAGGAAACGGGTGGCTGTGCGGCGCGCTCGACCTGAACCACCAGCACTTCTAATCCAGCCTCATCCCCCTCAGTGACGGGAATGCGCTGAAGGTGCGGGAGCAGCGGCGGCTCGAAGCCCTGAAACTCTTGGGCCAACTCCTCCAACGTGCGGTCGGTTACTTTTTGGCCAACCACTTTACCGCCGGGGGTGACGCCGAACACCACCTGCCCGCCTTGCCCATTGGCCAGCGCACACAGACTGCGGCAGGCGCGGTCTTTCTCTGCCGTGGACTTTTTGAGTTCCAGCGGCAGGGATTCGCCTGCGGCGATGAGGGTGTGGAGGGCTGGGCGCATGGCTAAATCAGAAGTTCACACCCAAATAACTTTCAATCTTCTGCGCCGCAAATTCCAGCATCTCCCGTGTCAGCGCAGGTTGTACGCCGATCCAGAAGGTGTTGTTCATCACGTTGTCGGTGTTGGTCAGGTCGCCGCTGATGCGGTAGTTGGCCCCTGCCATACCCGCTGGGTGTTGAACGAGCTGGCCCGGCGCTTGATGCCGTGCACGATGTAGCCTTTTTCTAGCAGGAACTCGGCTAGATAGGAGCCGTCTTGGCCGGTTATGCCGGCGATTAGGGCGGTTTTTTGTTAGATGGTCATATCAAGATCGACTTAACTGGCTTGAGAACTGGTTGGCAGCGGCGGCAATTTGCTCAATACTCATGTCTGGCAGGCCGGTTCGACGCCATTCGGTGTAGTTGAATTTGTCTTGGTTAACGGCTATCAAAAACCGTTCCGCCTCAATCAGACCCAGAGAGCCGATAAGGGCTTGCATGCCTTGCATGCGAATTTCGGATTCAGTTCTCATACCAGTTCTCCACAAAAGCAATGGCCTCACCCGGAAGCATGGTGGCCAAGGTGCCAATTTTTCGCATTTTTTTGATCAAGCGATCATCTGTTGTGATGAATACATTAGCTTGACTCGACATGGCGCACGCAACATGAAGAGCATCAAATTTACCGATGCCATGCGTTTCAAATGCTTTAGCTTGGGCGATGATTTCTTGGTCTATCATCACGACCGTTTTTGCGAGCCAACGCCACTGCAATATGGCATGACGTCGCTCCTCAAAGGGGTTGTTTTTGCACTCAAAGTCCAGCACAGATGACCAGATCAGATCGCATTCAGCATCCTTAACCTTCTGCTGCAATAGAAGTTTGGCGCCGGTTTCCAGGTGGATGCGTGCTTGTGTTTGGTCGTCATAAGGACGATTGAAACAACACATGTCAAGGTAGATTTGCATGGGATTTTGGTTGGCTTTGCAGGGTAGCGCTGGCTTCACGTTGCAAGGCTTCTATTTCAGCCTTGAGCAGGACGTATTCTTGTTGCTTGCGCTGCAAAAAGCGGGTGGTGAGCTGAGCCTTATTGGCGATGCCTTCAGGCGTAAGCAGGTAGGCGTAGGCTTGTTTGTTGGTGTTGCCTGAGAAGTTTTGCAGCTTGAGCCAGCCTTTTGCCAGCAGGGCTTGCACACAGTAGTTGGTTTTGCCCAGGCTCAGGCCCAGCGCTTTGGCCATTTGGCGCTGGCTCATGTCGGGCTTGTCTTGCAGCAGGCGCATCACTTTAAAGTGAATTTCCAGGTGCAGGGCCGGGTCTGCGGCGGCTGCATCTACATTGGCTGCGATGAAGGGTGCGATGGCAGTCATGCGGTGGCGGTTGCTTGTGCGGTGATGGTGGGTGATGGCAAGAGCGGGTGGCTAGCGTTCTTATTTTGAACGGTGCGTAGTGTAGCTGATGTGGGGCGGAAGAAGCGGGGTTCAGTTTGGCTGATGAAGCGATGTTGATCTAATTCAAAACAGATGCAAACATCGTCATCACCCCATCAGGCCGCCAGTAACTGGGATTCCAGCGTGTTTTGCAGCGCAATGGGGCCAAACATTTGTGCTGGGTACAGGTAGCCCTCGCCCGATTCATCAACAACACGAATCATGCCGTGTGCCTGTGCTTTGAGATCGTCTTCCACGGTGTAGAGTTTGCGCGTTTCAAGGGATGCCTCAAAGCCCGTGTTTTTGATACAAATGGTCCATTTCATAACAACTCCTTGATTTTCGTTTCAACTTTGCCAATGCCGTATGCCTCGTACCAGTGCAGTTCTGCTGGCAATAACTCACCAGAATCTTGCAAGCGAATGGTCGCATAGCCTTTGCACTTTTTCTAGTTTTTTCCACCGTAGGTATCGATGAGTCGGTTAAGTTCACGAATTTTCGATCCTTGGGCAGAAGTTTGTGGGTCGGTAATCGGGCTGGCAAGTTCCCAAAAGCCAGCGGACTCCATCAGAAATTCACGCCCAGATAACTTTCAATCTTGCTGGCAGCAAACTCCAGCATGTCGCGTGTCAGCGCCGGTTGCACGCAAAAGTTGCTGCTGTCGCTTAGGTCGCCGTAGTGCTGCTTGAAGTTGGCGTTATCAATGTGCGGGTCTTGGTAGATGTGGTCGACCCGCTGGGTATTGAACGAGCTGGCCCGGCGCTTGATGCCGTGGACGAAGTAGCCTTTGTCAAGCAGAAATTCGGCCAGGTAAGAGCCGTCTTGGCCGGTGATGCCGGTGATGAGGGCGGTTTTGGGTTGGGTGGTCATATCAGGATTCGTTAGCAGGATGCATTCTTGTGGTTTGCGTTGCAAGAAGCGGGGGGGCGCTGGGCAAGGGTTTGCCAAGGTCAACTTCTGGGCGGTTCTGCCTGAGCTTGGCTTCGATGGCAGCCAGCACATGGCGCATGTTTTTTGCGGCTTCGATGGCAAGGTTGATCAACGCAGCATTTTTTTCGCTGTCATCCCGATAGTCGTGAGCAAATTTGTTCCGAATGCTTCGAATGTCCTGCCACTTCTGCGCATTTTTCAGGTAGCCAAGTTTTTCCAAGCGGTTAAGTTTGTCGAGCATGGGGCGCTCTTCCTAGGATTCTTGCAGGTATTCCAGTATTGCAGGAAACAGTCGTCCACCCGTGGCATCTTGCAGTTTTGTAAAACGCAAGATAAATTGATCCAGCGTTTGAATCTGTTCATCAGTCAGGTGTTCAAGCCTGCCTCCCGTCATTGGCGAAATTGGGTTGAGCAGGTCTACCGCACGTTGCAGGTGGTAGGCATTGCGTTCACATTCACGCCATGCATCTTGTAGCCGAAGGTTTGAAACGGAGTTATTCATAACAAAATACCGGTGGTCTTTGCAATCGCAAAAATAGGGGGTCTTGTTTTGCGTGAGGGGTAGTCCAGCAGCACGTCTATTTTTTGTTCGCCTAATTTCATTTGAAGTTGGGGCAAAAATGTAATTTCGGCGCGCGTCAGGGCGTTGATGTCAGTCTGGTCTGTTTCGATCAACAGGTCTATGTCGCCCCCGCGCCGAAGGCTTCGGTGGCGGTTGTTCGAATGATGGACTGTTGCTGTGTTGAAAGACGCATGGCTAATATTGCTATATGGTTAGTAGCTGCTTGCGCATATTCTACGTGGGCTAGAGGCTAATTTCTTTCACAAATTCCTGGAAGTGGTAACAGGTATGCCCGTTGCTTGTGAATACAAAACGTCTGGGCACAGGTCGGCACCGTTTGGCCAGACAACGGTGCCAAGTTCGGTATTTACCATGACTTGTCGGAAGAATTCGTCTTGCAGCAGCGGTGCAAAAACGCCGGTGTAGTTTTTGACGATCCGATCTATTTCGACAATGCCGTGAAATCCATCTTCAAAGGTAAGGTCCAAATTGCGATTGGGCAAAGGCTGAACACGGGTTACACCAATCAGAAACATGGTTTGACTCCAGTGGATCAATATGCTTGCGTTTGGCATTATCCCGCGCAAGAGCCCAGTCAGCCATCAAGTCATCTTGATGCTAAATAGCCTACTCCATGACCAAGCCCAGTGCCTTTGGGGGCAACTTGCCTGCTAGAACAGTCAGCGTTCTGATGGCTATTTCAATCTTGAATGGCCCATACCGTGCATGAAAATGCGGCGGGTTGTGTTCGTTGTAATAGATGGCAATCACGATGCCCAAAAAACGACTGATTTCAGGCAAAACCAGGCTTCCTTCTCCGCATCCCATTGGGAGCGGACTTGGCTTGTTTCGAACAGTTTAATGGTGCTCATATTAAGTTTTGTTACTATTGTGATAGCTGCTAACGCTTATTCTACGGGGGCTAGAGGCTGATTTCATTCAATACTGACGTTGACGTTGACGTTGACGCTGTAGCCGTGGTGCTTGAGCAGTGCATGTTTTTTGGCTTCAGCCAGGTCGTGGGCGACCATCTCGGCGCACATTTCTTGCGCGGTGATCTCAGGCACCCAGCCTAGTTTTTGCTTGGCTTTGCTGGGGTCGCCGAGCAGGGTTTCGACTTCGGTGGGGCGGAAGTAGCGGGTCTTCTTTTCCAGGCCCAGGTTGTAGATATCGTCGGGCTGCGTTTCCTGGATGATGCGCGTGAGGTTGCTGCAGGGCTTCTATTTCAGCTTTGAGCAGGATGTTGCGTCCGTCGAAATCCAAGATCAATCGCCCCCTGAACATCCCAGCATCTTTTAGAGCGATCGGCAAAGCATGGCCTGAAGCAGTCTGGGACATAAAGGCAAAAGAATAGAAGTGGTTAGTCAGGGTACAGGCGCGCCCACTGCCGCGTCCAGCTCAGCAGGGCGTCGCTGGTCGGGCCGGGGTGTGCTGATAAGCCGAGGAACACCGCCGCCTGGTTAAGTGTGGTCTGCGCATTGCGGATGTCGATGGCCGACGCACCGTTTTGTTTGCTCAGCTTTTCGTGGTTGGCTCCCAGCACCAACGGTGTATGCAGGTAGCGCGGCGTTGGCAGCGCCAGGGCCTGCTGCAACAGCATCTGGCGCGCCGTGTTGTCGGCCAGGTCTTCGCCACGCACGATGTCGGTTATGCCTTGTGCCGCATCGTCCACCACCACGGCGAGTTGGTAGGCAAAGCAGCCATCGGCGCGTTTGAGCACAAAGTCGCCCACCTCGGTCGCTACGTCTTGTTGTTGTTTTCCCAGGCGGCGATCGCGCCAGAACACGTGCATCTGGGCTGCCGCTGGCTTTTCTGACACTATAGTATTTATAGCTTCTTGCGCTTTATCTATAAGGGCTAAAGTGTTATTTGTTATAAATTTTTCGATTGCAAATCGCCAGGCGCGGGTCGCCTTGCCGTGCAGTGCGGCGCGGCAGGTGCCGGGGTAAACCAGTTCGCCATGGCGCTGTTTGCTGAAGCCTGTAAGCGCAAGCGCGGCTTCGATGTCCTTGCGCGTACAGCCGCAGGGGTAGGCCCGCTGCTGGCTGATCAAAGTGTCAAGTGCCCGCTGGTACGTCGCACTGCGGCGTGACTGGTAAAGCACTGGCGTGTCACTGTGCATTGCGCAAGCCGCCAGCTGCTGCAAGATGATGTGATCCAGGCCCGCCAGACAGCGCGTGGTGTCTACATCTTCAATGCGAACCAGCCACTGGCCCTGGTGCGCCCGAGCGTCCAGCCAACTGGCCAGCGCGGTAGCCAGTGAGCCCGCGTGCAGTGGGCCGGTCGGTGAGGGCGCAAACCGCCCGATGTAATTGACCGCCCCCACACCGAAAGCTCAAGCCGCCGCCAGCGCCAGCTCCAGGCCCGACGCAAACGCGTCTTCAACGCGGTGCCCCAGGCACCAGTCACCGCATACGCCCAAGCCTTTTTTGCCATCCCACAGATGGCTCTTGCCCAGCGGTGTGATGGTCTTGGCGTACAACCAGCGTTGGCTGTCGACATGGGTGGGTTCGGCGCGGATGCCCGTCACTTCGGTAAACGCCTTGATCAATTTTGCTTCGACCCGCGCTGCGTCGTCGTGCAAGTGCTCTTGTGACCATGCTGCGCTGGCCTGCACTGTCCAGCGTTCGATGGCGCTGCGGCCGGGTTTGCTCGATTCGCGCGCTAGCCAGGCGATACGGTGGTGCGTGCTGCGTGCGGCGTTCCACTGTGGCCCCAGCGTTGTCAGCCCTGGCTGCACCGCTTGTGGAAAGGCCAGCATCAGCGTCCAGCAAGGGGCCACCTGCACCGCATCGATTCGTTTTGACCAGGTGACCATTTGCTTTGAAGTTTGTAGCAGCGTCTGCACTTGCGCTGCGGGCATGGCAAGCACCACGGCGTCAAAGCCAGAAAAAACATGCTGGCTGTCGTCGGCGCCATGCGCACGCAGCTGCCATTGGCCGGCTTGCACGGTGTCGCGCTCGACCCGCACCACCCTGGTTTGCAGCTCGACCCGTCCGGCTTGCACCAGCGGCTCGGCCCAGCCTGCCACCAGTGACTTCATGCCGGGTGTAGCGACCCAATGTGCCTCGTGCGTCGGCAGCCCCGCAGCTGCTACACGCCCCAATTCATCCAGCACTTGCACCGTGTTGGCGCTCCAGCGTTTGCACAATTGCGGTGTGGTTTGCAGGGCGAGCAAAAAACGGGCGTCACGCACGGTGAAATATTGCGCACCGTGGTCAAACGAACCGAAGGCGCTGTCGCGCGTGGCCATACGTCCGCCCAGGCCACGGCTTTTTTCGAATACGGTTACCTGGTGACCGGCCTGCTGCAAGGTGCGTGCGCAGGTGATACCGGCCATGCCAGCGCCCACGACGGCAATATGTTGCGGGGGGCGAGGGGTTGCGCGCATGAGGTAGTCTCCGAGTTGTAAATGGTGTGACTTTACCCGTTTGCGGGCGGGGCTTTTTCCCGCCGGGCAAACTCGCTAGCATCGGGTTTTTGATTTACCGTTCCAAGGAGTTTCCATATGGTGAAGATTGTGGTTGTTTTTCATTCGGGCTACGGTCACACGCTGCGCATGGCGCAATCGGTTGCCGAGGGCGCAGGCGCTGAGTTGGTGCCGATCGACGCTGAAGGCAACGTCTCGCAGGCCAGTTGGGACATTCTGGGCGCCGCTGATGCCATCATCATGGGCAGCCCCACCTACATGGGCTGCGTGAGCTGGCAGTTCAAGAAATTCGCCGACGCGTCGAGCAAGCCGTGGTACAGCCAGGTTTGGAAAGACAAGATATTTGCTGGCTTTACCAACAGCGCCACCATGAACGGCGACAAGCACAGCACGCTGCATTACTTGTTTACGCTGGCGATGCAGCACAGCGGTATCTGGGTGGGTACCGGCATGATGCCCAGCAACGCCAAGGCGGCGCAGCGCAATGACGTCAACTACGTGGGCTCGTCAGCGGGCGCCATGGCGCAAACGCCGTCAGACGCTTCGCCCGCCGAAATGCTGCCGGGTGACCTGGAAACTGCGCGCTTGTTTGGCCAGCGCGTGGCCGCCATCGCCGCCCAGTTCAAGGGCTGATTGGTGCGCCGGGTCGGCCAGGCCGACTGAGGGCAAAATCCGGGGCTATAACGACCTTAAAAAATGCCCTATGAAATCTCCGTTGAACGCCACCCGTCGCGATAGCACGGGCCACCGGGCGAGCGCAGTGGCGCTCTGCCTGGTTTTGCTGTGCCCGACTGTGGGTGCGCAGGTAACAGCTGTGTCAGAAAGAGACTACCTGGCTGACATGCCCGTGGTGTTGAGTGTGTCGCGCTTGCCACAGCGGCTTGATGAAACGCCGGGAGCGATGACCATCATTGACCGCGAGTTCATCCGGCAATCGGGTGCGCGTGATGTGGTGGATGTCTTGCGACTGGTACCGGGTTTCCAGACCAGTACCTCGTTTGAGTCGGATGCGCCGCAGGCCAATTACCACGGCTCGTTCAGCGTTTACTCGGCGCGTATTCAGGTATTGATAGACGGACGGTCGGTTTATTCGACCTATTTGTTTGGTAGTGTGGCGCCCGGCTTGATGTCGGTCACGCTTGACGATATCGAGCGTATTGAGGTGTTTCGAGGGTCGAACTCTGCGGTCTACGGTGCGCGAGCCATGTTGGGTGTTGTCAACATTGTGACGCGTAGTGCAGCGGATTCTCTTGGCATTCGAGCCGGTGTTAACCACGGCGAAAACGGTATTCAGGATGCTCAATTAAGCTTGGGTTGGCAGGTGATGGGCTCGCCTATGCGCTTGAGCGTGGACCAGCGCGGTGACGATGGTTTGACGGGGTCCAACGGCCATAACCGGGTGCAGCGCGCCAACTTTAGGGCGGAGTTGGCGGTGGCGGCTGACGCGCAGCTGGAGGTGCGCGCTGGCTGGCTGGGTATCGATGCTGGGCGAGGCTTTGCCACCAACGCCAACGCACCGCTACGCGATACGGTTTATGGGTCAAGTTTTGTTCAGTTTGATTGGAAGAAATCGGTTGGCAGCAGCCATGACTACGCTGTTGGTTTTGCCCATATGCAGGAATCCTTTGTTGACGTTGCCCCGTATGCGCTGGCTCCTGTTGCGCTGGATTACAGCGGTGTGGCCAGCAATGATTCATTGAAGTTTGAAAGTGTCCATCGGTTGGACTCCGATCTTCGCTATGTGTGGGGTGCCGAGTGGCGTCGTGAGTCGGTGACGTCGCAGCCGCTGTACAACACCGGTAGCGCGATCGTGACGGATTTCACACGCTTATTCACCAACGTTGAATGGCGTCTGGCTAAAGATGTCCTGCTCAACGCTGGGGGGATGGCTGAACGCAGCAGTGCCAGCGGATCGACTTTTGCGCCACGGATGATGTTGAACTGGCAGGCCACAGCCGGGCACACATTACGCGCCGGGGTAGCCAAGGCTTTTCGTCCACCTAGTGTGTTTGAGAAGCAGGGCGACATTCGGTATTCAGTGGCCAATCAGCTTTTGCTGGTCACAACGCTGGCGCGTGGACGAGTAGAGCCCGAGTCGGTGTTGACCCGTGAGTTGGGTTACCTCGCCGAGGTGGGGTTGTTCAATTCACGCTTGGATGTGCGCGTCTTCGACGAGGCCATCGGAGGTTTCATACAAAGCCAAAAATACGCGTTGCCCGCTGGCACCTCGCTTTATCCGTCCGAGCCACGCGATTACATCAATGGCGAGAGCTTATCCATACGCGGCTTGGAGGCCCAGTGGCAGTCAAGACCCTGGCTAGGCAGTCGTTTGGCACTGAACCTTGAGAGAAGCCAGATGGTTCTTACCGCGCCCGGGCTTGACCTGGATCTGCTGTCTGCTGTTCCCCGAACGGCCTATACCGTCTCGTTGCGGCAGCAACTTCCGGCCGGCTGGGAATTTGCCGTCAACCATCGTTACCTGGATTCAGTCACATTGCCGTCCACCAGCAGTTACCGTGGCTCGCTGTCACGCACTGATTGGCGCGTGGCGAAGACCTTGCGGTGGGGGCAGTACCGCGGCGAAATCGCGTTAACCGTGCAAAACGCAGGTGGTGATCTGTTGGACTACGGCACAGACTTTTCTTTTCCCCGGCAGGCCTTCGTGACCCTGCGTCTGCAAGACTAAGCTGTCCCCGATGCGTCGACTCTTGCGTCACCTGATCCTTTGTTGCTTGCTTGGCATGGCTCTGGCTGCGTCAGCACAGCCGCTGTCGGCTCAGGTGGTGTTGGTCAGCAGTGAATCTGCGCCAGCTTACGCAGAAACCACCAGGAGCTTGCTCGACGCCCTGCAGCGCAGTGGTCTGTCAGCAGGTGCGGTTGATGTCCTGTCACCGGATGAACTGACGCGCCGGGCCGACGCCGGGCGTTTGGGCCCAGCGCGTATCTTTGTGGGTCTTGGCGTTCGGGCGACGCAGTCGCTGCTGGCCGTTGATGTGAACGCGCCGGTGTTGAGCACACTCATTCCGCGGCGCAGTTTTGAGCAATTGTTGCGGGCGAGCGGTCGCAAGGCCTCGGATCAGCTGAGCGCGATCTATCTCGACCAATCGCTGCGTCGGCAAATCGCCCTGGTGCGCCTGGCGCTGCCGCAAGCGCAGCAAATAGGCGTGTTGCTGGGCCCGGATTCTGTTGCTAAATTGCCCGAGTTGCGCACGCAGGCGCAAGGCGCTGCCTTGCTGGTGCGGCCAGCTGAAGTGGTCAGCGACCAAGCGCTTTTCCCTGCACTGCGCGAGGTGCTTGACGGCAGTGATGTGTTTCTGGCGCTGGCCGACCCAGTGGTGTTCAACAGTACCAGTATTCAGAATATTTTGTTGTCCAGCTTTCGCGCGCGTGTACCGATGATGGCGTTTTCAACTGCGTATGTGCGCGCCGGTGCGTCGCTGGCGCTGTATTCAAGTCCGACACAAGTTGGCAAGCAGGCTGGGTTGGTCGTGATGGCTGCTCTGCGCAGCGGTCACCTGCCAGAGCAACCCATTGAGCCTGATGACTTTTTGGTGGATGTCAATCCCAATGTGACGCGTGCCCTGGGCTTGACGCTCGATGGCGTTGAGTTGCGCCAAGCGCTGCGGCGGCTGGAGCGTCTGCCATGAAGACCTTGGATATTCGCGCACGCATGTTTTTGGCAGCTATGTTGCCGCTTGCACTGATCAGCACCTTGCTGGCCTCCTGGGCCTTGTTTGCGCGCTATGACGATGTGCAATCGGCCTACGAGCAACGCAATCGATTGGTGTCACGACAGATTGCCATGGCCAGCGAATACGGGCTATTTGCCGGCAACCGGACGCAGTTGCAGGGTTTGGCTGCCAGCGCCTTGCACGAGGCAGACGTGCGCTGGGTGGGCATCATCGACCGCCAGGGATTGGTGCTGGCCAGCGCGGGCAACCCACTGGACGCGCCAGCATTGACCGCCAGCTTGCTTGCTGCACAAGGCCATATGCCAAGGCGTCGGCTGGATTGGGTGAGCCAGCCGGTGTTGGCCAGTGATATTGCGCTGGATGATTTGTTTGACGGCGCGGCGGAGCCTACCGTGCGGGCAAACAGGCAATTGGGGCAGGTTGTGGTGGCGTTTTCGCGTCAGACGGTGGATGACCAAAAGCTCAATTTGGCGCTGGGTGGCGCTGTCATCGGTGGCCTGAGCTTGTTGTTTGGCATGATGCTGGCGCTTGTCCTCAGTCGCGGTGTGTTGTTGCCGATCGCCAGAATCTCAAGCCTGGTGCACCAGATTGGCCAAGCTGATTTTCAGCAGGTGCATGCGCAGCGCGCACAAATTTCACCAACCGACCCACTGCACGATTTGCAGGTCAGCATCCACGCCATGTCTGACCAGATCTGGGCCACCCGCGATGAGCTGCAGGCGCAGGTGGCGCTGGCCACCCAGGAGCTGCGCGACAAAAAGGAAGAGGCCGAAAAAGCCAACCTGGCCAAATCGCGCTTTCTGGCTGCCGCCAGCCATGACTTGCGACAACCAACGCACGCGCTGGGTTTGTTTGTGTCACGCCTGGCGCAACTGGAACACAGCGCGCAAACGCACGCGCTGATCGGCAACGTACAGGCGTCGGTGCAGGCGCTGCAAAACCTGCTCGACGGCTTGCTCGATGTCTCCCGGCTGGAGGCCGGCGCCGTGCAAGTCAACAAGCGGCCGTTTGCACTGGCAGCCCTGTTTGATCAGTTGGCGCAGGATCTGTCTGACGCAGCCCGTGACAAAGGCTTGGCCTTGCGTATTCGTCCCACGGGTGCATGGGTTTTGAGCGACGCCACGCTGGTTTACCGCATCTTGCTCAACCTGGTGAACAACGCCATTCGCTACACCGAGCACGGGGGTGTACTGGTGGCAGTGCGCCAGCAGCGCGCACTCGGGTTGCTACAGATTCAGGTGTGGGATACCGGCGTAGGTATTGCGCCAGAGCATCTGTTGGTGGTCTTTAACGAATTTTTTCAGGTGGCCAATGCCGCACGTGATCGCACCAAAGGCTTGGGGCTGGGACTGAGCATTGTGCGGCGTACGGCTGACCTGCTGGGGCATCCGGTCACGTTGACTTCGCGCCTTGGCGCCGGCACCCGCGTTAGTCTGACGCTGCCTGTTATTGACCAACCGAGCGCTTCGGAGGTGGTGTTTGGCGGTGAAGAAAACACGCTTGCCGACTTGCAGGGTGTCCGCGCCTTGGTGGTTGAAGACGACGCCTTGGCGCTGGCCGCCCTGCAAAGCGTATTGCAGGGTTGGGGCATGCAGGTCGTAGGCGTCAATGGCACGTTGGCGGCGCTGCAGCAGGTGGCACAGGGTGTGCGCCCTGATGTCATCGTCAGCGATTACCGCTTGCCCGGCGACGCCAACGGCATCGACACCATCCGTCAGTTGCGCAGCGCGCTCAACGCGGACGTGCCAGCTTGCCTGATGAGTGGTGATACCGACACGACGCTGATCGGACAGGCCCAAGCCGCCAAGCTCAGCCTGTTGCACAAACCAGTGCGCCCAGCCAAGCTGCGCAGCCTGCTGCGTCGTTTATTGGTGGAGTAAGGTGCCGCCGCTCAGGGCTGCTGAAACCCTGACTTGCCGTAGCCCCAGCGGCTGGCTTCCATGGCGGCCTGCAGGCGCGTTTTCACACCGAGGGTTCGCAAGATCAAGGCGACATGGCTTTTGATGGTCTCTTCGGCCAGATTGAGCGCCTCGCCAATCTCGCGGTTGCTGCGCCCTTGCTGCAACAATTTGAGCACTTCTTCCTGGCGCGCCGTAAAGACCGGCGCCTGGAAGGCCGTGCCCTGGGTGGACTGGCCCAAGGATGCTGTGAAATCTTCCGGCACCACCACTTCGCCCTCGAGCACGCGCCGCAAAGCACCCAGCAAATCGTCACTCAAGCCCGATTTGGTGATGAATCCGGCTGCACCGCGCTCCAGCGCCCGCTGCATGATGCCCGGATTGGCCGAGCCCGACAGGATGACGACCGGAAGCTCGGGGTGGCGCTGGCCCAGAATGGCCAGCGCGGCCAGGCCGTCCATATCGGGCAGGTGATAGTCCAGCAGCACCAGGTCCAGATCGGGGTGCGCCTGCGCCAACTCAAACGCGCGTGCGCAATGTGGCGCTTGCAGCACCTCGGTTATCTCTGTCGTGCTCAGGCCTTGCAGCACTTGTGACAAGCCTTCGCGCACCAAGGCGTGATCGTCAACCACCAGGATTTTCAAAATACTGCCCCCGTTGCCTTTCTACAATACAGCCATGTTTGTTCACCTGCGCCTGCACACCGAATTTTCCGTCATTGACGGCACCAACCGCATTGACGATACCGTCAAGTCCGCCGCTCAAGACGGACAGCCGGCGTTGGCCATCACCGACCTGGCCAACCTGTTTGGCGCGGTCAAATTTTACAAAGAAGGGCGCAAACGCGGCGTCAAGCCCATTATCGGCGCAGAAATCTGGCTTGAAGGCCTGGCCTCTGACCCGGCGCAACTCTCGCGCGTCGTGTTGCTGGTGCAGAATCATCAGGGCTACCTGAACCTGTCTGAATTGCTGGCACGCGCCTGGACGCAAAACGGCGGCAAGGCGCATGCCTGTGTCAGTCTGGCGTGGCTGACCGAGTTGCAGGGTGGCTTGATTTGCTTGTCTGGTGCGCAGGCCGGGCCGGTCGGCCAGGCCTTGCTGCAGGGCGACGAAGCGCGCGCCGCGGCCACGGCACTGCAACTCTCGGGTCTGTTTGCGCACCGGTTTTATCTTGAGCTGCAACGCGCCGGCCGCGCCGAAGACGAGCCACACGTCGCAGCCGCCGTGCAGTTGGCGCAGCGCTTGCAGTTGCCGGTGGTAGCGACGCACCCGGTGCAGTTTGCGACGCCAGACGACTTTGAAGCCCATGAAGCGCGTGTCTGCATCGCCGAGGGTGAGATTCTGGCCAACCCGCGGCGGGTGCGGCGTTTCACGCGTGAGCAGTATTTCAAGAGCGCGGCACAGATGTGCGCGTTGTTTGCTGACATTCCCTCGGCCATTGCCAACACGCTTGAAATCGCCAAGCGCTGCAACCTGACTCTGGTGCTGGGCAAGCCGCAACTGCCCAACTTCCCGATCCCGCAAGTCAACGGGCAGGTGATGTCGGTCAACGATTACTTTCGTTACGCCGCGCACGAGGGGCTCAAAGAGCGCATGCAGCGCCTGTACCCGGACCCGGTGCTGCGCGACAAAGAAATGCCGCGCTACCTTGAGCGGCTTGAGTTCGAGCTCGGCACCATCTTGACAATGGATTTCCCGGGCTACTTTTTGATTGTGGGTGACTTCATCAACTGGGCCAAAAACAATGGTTGCCCGGTGGGGCCGGGGCGTGGGTCGGGTGCGGGCTCGCTGGTGGCCTACGCGCTCAAAATCACCGACCTGGATCCGCTGCGTTACAACCTGCTGTTTGAGCGCTTTTTGAACCCCGAGCGGGTGTCGATGCCTGACTTTGACATCGACTTTTGCCAGACCAACCGCGACCGGGTGATCGATTACGTCAAGCAGAAATACGGCAAGGACGCGGTCAGCCAGATCGCCACCTTTGGCACCATGGCCGCGCGTGCGGCCATCCGTGACGTCGGCCGCGTGCTCGACATGAGCTACACCTTTTGCGACGGCATCAGCAAGCTCATCCCCAACAAGCCTGGCGTGTCGGTGACGCTGCAATTGCCGCCAACCGACAAAAAGCCCGACGACAAGACGGTCTACGCGGTCGAGGCCGAGCCGCTGCTGGCCGAGCGCGAGGCCAAAGAAGAAGATGTGCACACGCTGCTGGAGCTGGCGCGCAAGTTGGAGGGCATGACGCGCAACATCGGCATGCACGCCGGCGGCGTGCTGATCGCCCCGGGCAAGCTTACCGACTTTTGTCCGTTGTACCAGCAGCCCGGCAGCGATTCGGCGGTCAGCCAATACGACAAATACGACGTCGAATCCGTGGGACTGGTCAAGTTTGACTTTTTGGGTCTGGCCACGCTGACCATTCTGGAAATTGCCCGCGAGCTGATCATGGCGCGCCATCCGGGCCAGGAAAATTTCGCTTTTGAGGATTTGCCGCTCGACGACAAGGCCGTCTATAAGCTGTTCCAGGAAGGCAAGACCGAGGCGGTGTTCCAGTTTGAATCGCGCGGCATGCAGGGCATGTTGCGCGACGCCAAGCCGACGCGGCTGGAAGACCTGATTGCCCTCAACGCCTTGTACCGCCCGGGCCCGATGGACCTGATCCCCAGCTTTGTCGCGCGCAAGCACGGCCGCGAGGTGGTGGAGTACCCGCACCCGCTGGTGGCCGACATGCTGTCGGAAACCTACGGCATCATGGTCTACCAGGAGCAGGTGATGCAGACCGCGCAGATTCTGGGTGGCTATTCACTCGGTGGCGCCGACATGCTGCGCCGCGCCATGGGCAAGAAAGACGCCGCCGAGATGGCCAAGCACCGCCAGATCTTTCGCGACGGCGCCGCCAGGAACGCCATTTCCGAGAGCAAGGCCGACGAGGTGTTTGACTTGATGGAAAAGTTCGCCGGCTACGGCTTCAACAAGTCGCACGCCGCCGCCTACTCGCTGCTGGCCTACCACACCGCCTGGCTCAAGGTGCACTACACGGCCGAGTTTTTCTGCGCCAACATGACGGTGGAAATGGACGACACCGACAAGCTCAAGGTGTTGCTCGACGACGCGATCAAGATGGGGTTGTCGTTTGAGTCGCCCGACGTTAACCGCGGGCAAAGCCGTTTCACACCGCTGTCAGACAAGGTGATCTGCTATGGTTTGAGCGCCGTCAAGGGCAGTGGCCAGAGTGCGATCGAGGCGGTGGTGGCGGCGCGCGAAGGGCGCGGCGTGGGCCCGCGCGGTGAGGTCAAGGGGCCATTCAAAAGCCTGTTCGATTTCTGCGCCCGGGTCGATCGCAGCCGCATCAACAAACGCACGGTTGAAGCGCTGATCAAGGCCGGTGCGTTTGATGCGATACACCTCAATCGTGCCAGCTTGCTCGCCAGCCTGGACCTGGCTTTTGAGTTTGGCGCCGCCATGGTGGCCAACGCCAACCAGTGCAGCCTGTTTGACATGGACGACGACGCGATTGGCTCCAGCACGCAAGAGCCCGAGCTGGTGCAGGCCACGCCCTGGGGTGTGAAAGAGCGCTTGACGTTTGAAAAAACCGCGCTGGGTTTTTATCTGACCGGCCACCTGTTTGACGAGGTGGCGCAAGAGGTGCGCCGCTTTGCCAAGCGGCCCATTGCCGACCTGATCGACACCCGCGAGCCGCAACTGGTGGCGGGCATCGTCACCGACTTTCGCTTGATCAACGGTCAGCGCGGCAAGATTGCGCTGTTCAAGCTCGACGACAAATCCGGGGTGATCGACGCCCGTGCCGACGAGGCGCTGTTCAACGCCAACAAGGCGCTGTTTCAGGACGACGAACTCGTCATCGTTATGGGCAAGCAGCAGCCTGATCGTTTTTCAGGTGGTATGCAGCTGACGGTTCAGCAGATATGGAGCCTGGAGCGGGCGCGCTGCCGCTTTGGCAAATTTTTGCGGCTGACGCTGCCTTCGTTACCGGTGGGGCGACCGTTGGACTTGGCCCGTTTGTTCAAGGACTACCCGGCGCAGCGCGAGGCCACCGAGCAGGGCGACCTGTGGCACGGGCTGGGAGTGCGTCTGGCGCTCACCTGTCGGGCTGAAGAGGGCGCCGCCAGTGCCGAACTACAACTGGGCGAGCCGCACAAGTTCTTCCCCAGCAACGCCGCGCTGGCCAGCTGGTGGGCGCAAGCAGCGCCGGGGGTGGCTGAAATTGTTTATGATTAAATTGGCCTCTAGCCCTTGTAAATAAAGCGCAAAGAGCTATTTATTTTGTAGCTAAGACGGCTGTCAATCTTTCGGACGGAACACCAATAGCAGCGCAGACGGCATGCTGCCGTCGATGTCGCGCGGCAAGACCTGGGTTTTGTCGATGGCTTTGAGTACCGCTTCGTCCCATTCCTTGACGCCGCTGGACTGGGTCACCTTGCGGCCAACGATGGTGCCGTCGGGCGCGGTGCGCACCTCGACTTCGGCCGTCGGATTGCCCTGGAGTTCTTCGGTGAAAACGATATTGGGCTTGATGCGTGCGCGGATACGGCCGGCGTAGCTGGCTGAGGGCCCAGCCGACTTGAGCGCGATGCCGCTGGCGTTGGCGCCCCCGGTGGCGCCAGCCATGCCGGCCATGCGCTGCAGGTTTTGCAGGCGCTGCGCCTCCAGCCGTTTGGTCTCTTGCTCGGCTTTTTTCTTCTCTTGCGCCAGTTTTGCTTTGTCGGCCTGCGCCTGCTTGAGTTTCTCGGCCTTCAACTGCTCTTGACGCAGTTTTTCCTGCTGGAGTTTTTCTTGTTGTTTCTCC
>Ga0210024_1001324_pt1 | contig 22404 bp, 22 predicted proteins | sample CryGeymeta201525_FD_183988 | JGI IMG/M metagenome (GOLD analysis project Ga0210024, IMG submission 183988) | Groundwater microbial communities from Crystal Geyser aquifers in Utah, USA - Crystal Geyser metaG 2015-25 (SPAdes) (version 2) | ecosystem: Environmental > Aquatic > Deep subsurface >...
TAATAATAAGAACAGGTCATTGCGAGTCCGCCACTGTATCATAGGCGGACGTGGCAATCTCGAGATTGCTTCTTCGTTTCACTCATCGCAATGACACTTCGTGTCAGTTCTTAATTAGAGAAATTCGCGTAATTCGTGGTTAAAGATATTGTAGTTTTTCGTGCTTTCGTGTTCTTGTTGGTAATCTTTAATTTATTGTATTCGTGACAATTTGTGGTTAGTAGAAAAAATGGAAGAAAAAAAACATTTGATTTCCGTAACCGTGGAAAATAGGTTCGGAGTTTTAGCCAGGATTGCCGGTCTTTTTTCTGCCCGGGGTTTTAACATTGATTTTCTCTCGGTGGCTGAAACTGAGGACCCGACTGTTTCCCACATAACTATTGGGGTAAAAGGCAATGAAAGAATATTAGAACAGATTAGCAAACAACTAAATAAACTTATTGACGTAATAAAAGTTCAGGATTTAACCAGTTTTGCTTATCTGGAGCGGGAATTAATCTTAGTCAAGATTAATGCGGCTAACCGAGCCAGTATTATGAAAATAGTGGAAACTTTCGGCAGCCAAGTGGTTGATGTAGGAGAAAAAACTGTGGTCGTGGAACTTGTAGGCGATGCTGATCGGATAGAAATAATGTTAAAGTTATTACGTCCCTTTGGAATTAAGGAGATTAGACGAACCGGTAGAGTAGGGATAAGAAAAGAAGAAAAAAACGGGGGGAATGATGGCAAAAATCTATTATGAAAAGGACGCGGATTTAAAAGTATTAAAGGGAAAGAAAGTTGCGATTATTGGCTATGGTATTCAGGGAAGAGGTCAGAGTTTAAATCTCAGAGACAGTGGCATAGAGGTTCTCATAAGCGAATTAAAAGGAACCCAAAATTATCAAAATAGCCTGGAGGATGGCTTTAAGCCTGTGTCGGCAGAGGAAGCGGCAAAAGCCGGTGACGTTATCCAAATTTTAACTCAAGACCATATCCAGGTTAAAGTTTTTAAGGAAAGTATCCTTCCTCATCTAAAAGAAGGAAATAGTTTAATGTTTTCGCATGGTTTTGCCATTCATTTCGGCCAGATTATTCCCCCGGGAAATGTTGACGTATTTATGATTGCTCCCAAGGGGCCGGGTTCTTTAGTGCGACAGATGTATTTAGAAAAAAAGGGGGTTCCCTGTCTGGTGGCTATTTACCAGAATTATACCGGAAAAGCCTTATCCATTGCTTTATCGTACGCGAAAGCTATTGGCGGAGCAAAAGCAGGGGTGGTAGAGACGACCTTCAAGGAAGAGACCGAGACTGACCTTTTCGGGGAACAAACGGTGCTTTGCGGAGGAGTTTCTGCTTTAATTAAAGCCGGATTTGAAACGCTCATCCAGGCAGGTTATCAGCCGGAAATTGCCTACTTTGAAACTTGCCATGAATTAAAATTAATTGTCGATATCATTAACGATAAAGGGATTACCGGAATGAGGAAAGGCGTAAGCGATACGGCTGAATACGGAGATTTAACCCGGGGCCCCCGAATTATTACGGAGAAAACAAAAAAGGAGATGAAAAAAATTTTAACCGAGATTCAGTCGGGAGAATTTGCTAAAGAATGGATTTTAGAGAATCAGGTGGGAAGACCTGTTTTTAACAGCCTCTCCAGGAAGGACGAGGCTCATCCTTTAGAGGTTGTGGGGAAGAGATTGAGAGCGATGATGCCGTGGCTTAAATAATGCGGGTATTTATTAGCGTAGAAATTCCCGAGGGAGCAAAGGAAAAATTTACATCTATAAATAATCTTCTCCGAAGGAATAATCTTCCTTTAAAATTGGTGAGGATAGGGAATTTACATCTTACCCTGAAATTTCTGGGAGAAATTTCAGAAGAAAGATTAAAGGAGATAATTAAAAGTTGCCAAATCATTGGACAACAATTTTCGCCATTTTCCTTAAGTTTTAAAGGTATTGGCATCTTTCCCAGCATTAAGGAACCAAGGGTTATTTGGGCTGGGGTAGAGGAAGGAGCCGAAGGTTTAAAAAAGATTAACAGGCTCCTTGAGGAAGAATTGGAGAAAAAGGACTTTCCTCGCGAAGAAAGGGAGTTTCAAGGGCATCTCACAATAGCCAGGGTAAAAAGACCGATGATAAGGAACGAAGCATTGAAAGATTTAATCAGGAAATTTGAAGATTATCAATTCTGTTCATTTCCGGTTAGTTACTTCAACGTAATGGAAAGTCAACTTAAAAAAGAAGGACCGATATATACTTGTTTAAAAGAGATTAAATTAGCGAGGCTAAAGCCTCGCACTACATCTGGCTCTATATAGTGCGAACCTTTTAGGTTCGCTAAAGGAGAAAATTAAATGGATAAGGAAAAAGCGTTGTCGTTAGCTTTGGATCAAATTGAGAAAGATTTTGGCAAAGGTTCAATTATGAAGTTAGGAGAAAAGGGAGCCAGGGTAGAAATTGAGGCAATTTCTACCGGCGCCCTCTCTCTGGACTTAGCTATTGGGATAGGCGGAGTACCCCGGGGCAGAGTGGTGGAAATTTTTGGTCCGGAATCATCCGGTAAAACCAGTCTTGCTCTTCATATCATCGCTGAAGCGCAAAAGAAAAAGGGTATTGCCGCTTTTATTGATGCTGAGCATGCTCTTGACCCTCAGTATACGGCTAAATTAGGGGTAAATTTAGACGAACTTTTGATTTCTCAGCCGGATACCGGGGAGGAAGCTTTGGAAATTGCCGACCGCTTAATCAGGAGCAATTCCGTTGATGTTGTAGTGATTGATTCGGTTGCCGCTTTAATTCCTAAAATAGAATTGGAAGGAGCGATGGGAGATGTTACGGTTGGACTTCAAGCAAGATTAATGTCCCAGGCGATGCGAAAATTTACCGGAGGAATAAGCAAATCAAAGACCTGCGCAATTTTTATCAATCAGGTAAGGGAGAAAATTGGAGTGATGTTTGGGAATCCCGAGACTACGCCAGGGGGAAGAGCTCTTAAATTTTATGCTTCCGTCCGGCTCAACATTAGAAGAATTGGCTCAATTAAAGTGGGAGATAACGTTATTGGTAATCGAACCAGAGTTAAAGTGGTGAAGAACAAGGTAGCCGCTCCCTTTAAACAGGCAGAATTCGATCTTCTTTACGACCAGGGAATATCCAGAGAAGGTTGCCTGCTGGATTTGAGCCTGGAAGAAAAAATTATTGAGAAAAAAGGGAGCTCTTTTAGTTATAAATCTCAAACTCTGGGAAGAGGATACGAGAATGCGCGGGATTTCCTCAAGGCAAACCCGGAAATAGCTGCGGCAATTGAAGAGGAAATTAGAGCGAAGATGAAGGTGTAGGGGGGGGAGAAATGGAAAAAGGGAAGATGCGGAAAAAAGTTGTTTTTACCGCAGTCTTTGCGGTGCTATTAATTGTTAGTTTTAATCTTTCGGCAAAATATAGATATAGATTAAGGTATCTTCGGCGCGAAGCTGTACCGGTTCAATTCATTGAACCCGAAAATGTTGCTGAAACGTTTAACAGTGCTTTTTCTCTACAGGAATCCTTTGTAAATGTGGCCAGGATGGTAAAACCGGCAGTGGTTCAAGTCACTACCGAGAAAACCGTGACCCTTCGCTATTGGGACCCCTTTGGCAATCTTGGAGATGTCTTCCGTAACCCATTTGAGGATTTCTTCCAGCCGCGAGAACCAAAGAGAAAAGAATACCAGCAAAAACAAAAGGGCTTGGGTTCAGGCTTTATTGTTGATTCGTCAGGATACATCCTTACCAACAATCATGTGGTTAAAGACATGGATAAGATAATGGTAAAGTTGATGGATGAGAAAAAAGAATTAAAGGCTACCGTTATTGGTACCGACAGCAAAACTGATTTAGCCATTCTTAAAATTAAAGGATTCGGAAAATTTCCTACCGTAAAGTTAGGGGATTCCGAAGCCATTCGTGTGGGGGAGTGGGCTATTGCGATTGGCAATCCCTTCGGACTGGATGAGACGGTTACGGTAGGAGTAATCAGCGCAAAGGGGAGAAAAGGCTTTGGGATTAGCCAATATGAGGATTTCATCCAGACTGATGCCTCGATTAATCCTGGCAATTCCGGTGGTCCGCTGGTCAACCTTAAAGGAGAAGTAATCGGAATCAATACCTTTATTGTTGCTCCTTCCATTTCCTCCGGCATTGGTTTTGCCATTCCGATTAATATGGCCAAAGATGTTTTTAGCCAATTAAAGGAAAAAGGGAGAGTTGTCCGTGGTTGGTTAGGAATTATTATTCAACCATTGACCGAAGAATTAAGGAACTCCTTTGGGCTTGGAGAAACCGAAGGGGTGCTTATTGGCGACGTAATGAAGAATTCTCCGGCGGAGAAGGGGGGGCTGAAGAGAGGTGATGTAATTATTCAATTTGACCAAAGAGTAATTAAGGAGCCTGATGAACTTTCCCATATTGCTGCCAATACCGCTCCAGGCAAGACCATTCCGGTAAAAATAATTAGAGAAAGAAAGGAAAAAACTTTAGAGATAAAAATTGAAGAAATGCCCGCCGAGGAGAGTCTTATTGCTGAAAAAGAGGGAGAAGAATACTGGCGTGGTTTAAACGTAGAAGCGATTACCGAAGATTTGATGAAAAGGTTTAATTTGGACACCAATGAGGGGGTTATGGTGAATGAAGTGGAATCGGGAAGTTCAGCCGATGAAGCCGGGATAAGAAAAGGGACAATCATTAAGCAAATCAACCAAAAAAGAATAAATAATTTGTCCGACTATACTGAAGCTATCAGAGGAATAAAGAAAAATAAGGATGCTATTTTGCTTATTCAAGAGGGCAAATATACGCGTTTTGTTATTTTGAAAGGTGAAGAAAAATAAGGATGAAACAGAAAAAGCAAAAAAATATGCTTTTCGTTTATTAAGCCAGCGGCCTTATACGGAGAAAGAACTGCAAGATAAGCTTTTTAAAAAAGGCTATACAAAAATAATTGTAGATACACTCCAGAAAGGTTTAAAAGATTTAAATTTCATCAATGATCAGGAATTTGCCCTCTCCTATATTGAAACAAAACTCTCGGAAAAACCAAAAGGCCGTTATCTTTTAATCCAGGAACTGCAAAGAAAAGGAATTTGCCGGGAAGTTATCGAACAATCCCTTAATAAATTATTGCCCAAAAAAAAGGAATCTTTTTTAGCAATGAGATTGGCCGAGAGAAAAATAAAAGAAATAAAATCTTTGAAAAAAGTGCCAACTAAGCAAAGGATTTATCTTTATCTACGGAGCAGAGGTTTCGGAGAAGAGATTATTGAAGAAGTAATAGGGAAAATAAATTATGCAACCACAGAACAACAACAGATAAAATAATAAACCACGAATTTCTCGAATTGTACGAATTATTAAAGATTAATAACAAGAACAGGTCATTGCGAGGCACGAAGTGCCGTGGCAATCTCGAGATTGCTTCTTCGTTTCACTCATCGCAATGACACTTCGTGTCAGTTCTTAATTAGAGAAATTTGTGACAATATCGTGGTTAGAAAAAAGGGAAATTCCTATACAATAAATTATGAACAGTAATGAGATTAGAAAACTCTTTTTGGATTTTTTTAAAGAAAAGAATCATCGCATTGTTCCTGGCCATAGTCTTATCCCTGATGACCCTACGCTTCTTTTTACCTCAGCAGGCATGGTTCAATTCAAACCTTTCTGGCTCGGGAACGGAAAGGAAAAAGTTCCTTTTTCCCGGGCGGCAACCGTCCAGAAGTGCTTGCGCGCGGGAGGAAAAGACAGTGATCTCGAGAATGTCGGCAAAAGCACTAAGCATCACTCCTTCTTTGAGATGTTGGGAAATTTTTCCTTTGGTGACTATTTTAAAAAAGAAGCAATTTTGTGGGCCTGGGAATTTCTCCTGGAAATTTTAAAACTTCCCGGAGAAAATCTCTGGGTCTCAGTATATGAGGAGGATCAAGAGAGTTTTAAAATTTGGCAAAAGGTTATTAAAACAAGGAAAATTGTTTTTTTAGGAAAAAAAGACAATTTTTGGGGTCCCGCCGGAGATAGCGGTCCCTGTGGCCCTTGCTCGGAAATTTATTTTGATCTTGGAGAAAAAATTGGTTGCGGAAAAAAGAATTGCCGGCCCGGATGCGACTGCAATAGATTTTTGGAATTCTGGAATTTGGTTTTTCCGCAGTTTAACCAAAAGGAAGGGAAACTTTTGCCTTTGGGCAGGCCAGGGGTGGATACGGGAATGGGGTTGGAGCGCGTTTTATCCATTGCTCAGGGAAAAATCAGTGATTACGAAACTGACCTTTTTGCTCCCATTATCGAAAAAATTGAAACGATAACTAACCTGCAATATGGCCGGCTCAAAACAAAGGATACGGCTATTCAGATTATTTCCGACCATATCAGGGCAATTGTTTTTGCGATTTCTGACGGAATTTACCCGGAAAATACGAGCCGGGGTTATCTCATCAGACGAATCATAAGAAGGGCAGCAAGGACGGGTAAATCTTTAGGAATTAACCACTCTTTTCTTTACCAGTTAGTCAAGAGCGTCTCTAAAACAATGCAGGAATTTTATCCTGACCTCTCTGAAAAGAGCGAAGAAATCATCCGGATTATCAGGGAAGAAGAAGAAAAATTCGGCGAACTTATTGATTCCGGCGAAAACTTATTTGCGGAAAAGATTTCTTCTCTTTCTGGCCGGCAGATTCCCGGTTCACTGCTCTTTAAACTTTACGATACTTATGGTTTGCCTTTTGACTTGATGCAGGATTTGGCGGAAGAGAAAGGATTGCTTGTTGACCGGGATGGATTTAACGGACTCATCAAAAAACAACAGGAAAGAGCAAGGAAATCTTCAAAATTTACCAGTTCAAAGGCATTAGAAAAAGATATCCCCGGCGGAGATTTTAAAAAAACCGCCTTTGTTGGCTATGGTCAAGAAAGCGTCAGCACAAAAATTCTCAGGTCTTTTCAGTCCCGTCAAGAGAAAGACCTAAAGGATATTCTGGTTCTGCAAAAAACGCCTTTCTATCCGGAGAAGGGTGGCCAGGTTGGAGATAGAGGTTGGATTAAAAATGAAAAAATGGAGTTTGAGGTTCTTGATACCCAGAAAGATGAAGCCGGGGATATTCTTCATTTAGGGAAGTTTAAAAAGAAACCTCTCTTTGAAATAAAGGGGGCAGAAGTTATTGCCTCTATTGATAAGAATTTCAGGAAAACGGTTTCGTCCAATCATACCGCCACTCACCTTCTGCAATGGGCTTTAAGGGAAATTTTGGGTAAAGAGGTGGAACAGAGGGGCTCTTTTGTCGGGGAGGATTATTTAAGGTTTGATTTCAGTTATGCTCCGGAAATCTCTACGGAGGAATTAGGAAAAATTGAGGAAAAAGTTAACCGGAAAATCCTGGAAAATTCTTCAGTTTCAATCGCGGAAATGGAGTTGGAAAGAGCAAAGAGAATTGGGGCTCTTGCTCTTTTCGATGAGAAATACGAGAAAAACCTAAGGGTTGTTTCCATCGGAGATTATAGCCGGGAAGTTTGCGGAGGGACCCACCTTGCTCAAACCGGAGAAATTGGGCTCTTTCTGATTAAGTCCCTCTCTTCAATAGGAAAAGGAACAAAGCGCATCGAGGCAGTTACCCGGGAGGTTGCTTATCAGCAGACAAAAAGGGAGAAGGCAATCATTGAAACTTTGATTTTACGCCTGAAGACTTCTGCTGATTTACTCCTGGCGCGAATTGAGCAGTTGTTTAAGGAGGAAAAGGAAGAGAGAAAAACCAAAGAAATATTAATGAATCGACTTCTTGATTTAGAAGCAAAAGAACTTCTAAAAAAGATTAAAGTTATCCAGGGAATAAAATTAATTTCCGAGGAGGTTGCTGGATTTAACCAAATTTACTTAAGAACCCTCTCTGATATTCTTCGCGGGAAGATTGATTCGGGTGTTATTCTTTTAGCCGCTAAGTTTAAAGGTAATGCTTTTTTAGTGGTCACGGTAACTAAAGACCTTATTAAACGAGGCTTTTCTGCCAATTCTATTGTTAAGAAACTTACTTCTTTTCTGGGAGGAGGAGGCGGAGGAAGAGAAGATTTTGCCCAGGGAAATGGAAAGAATCTATCCCGGCTTAAAGAGGTATTAAAGAAAATAGAAGAATTTATTGAAAAGAATGAAGAAAAAAGAGCGGGATGAATTGGCAGAAAAACATATCGGTTTAGTTATCTCCTGTGCAACACAGTATCGTCATTCTTCCAAACTTCCTTTTGCTGACCTTTTTGGAGAAGGATGCGTGGGGTTACTCTATGCCATTGATAGATTTAAAGACCGGAAAAGCAAAAAAAGGAAAGTTAAATTTTCTACTTATGCCTACTGGTGGATTCGGCGCTTTATCCTCAGGGCAATAGAGAAGGGGGGTGAAGTAGTAACGGTACCGGATAATATCAGGGAGCAGGCTTATAAATGGAAGAAAAAGGCTCAATTGTTTGTCAGCGAATTTGGCAAAATTCCTGATGACCTGGCTATCGCGAAAGATATAAAAATTGATGTGCAGAAAATCAAAAATGTTAAAAAAAGTATTGCTATAGCGGAGATTCCTTTTGACGGAGAAAATAACAAATTATCTGATCTTATTAGAGACCAGAGCGGAACAAGTTTTGAGCTTTTCAAGGACAGGGAATTTCTAAAAAGACTGTTTCAACCATTAAAAGGAAAGGAAAAGAAAATTTTAAAACTGTATTTTGGCCTTGATGGGCAGCCTTCTTTGACCTTGGCCCAGATCGGAAAGGAGTTTCATCTTACCCGTCAGAGAATTCACCAGATTGTAAAAATAGCCGTCAAAAAATTAAGAAAGGAGTTAAATGGAAGAGATCAAGAATCTTATTCGGAGCATTCCTGATTTCCCCAAAAAAGGGATTCTTTTCAGGGATATTACTCCTCTTCTTCAAGCCGGAGAAGGGTTTCAGAGAACGATTAAACTTCTTCAGCAAGAGTGTCCCAAAAATATTAAGGCTGTGGTTGGTGTGGAGTCGCGAGGATTTATCCTGGGAGCCGCTTTGGCGTCAAAGTTAAAGGTTGGCTTTATCCCCATCCGCAAAAAAGGAAAACTTCCCTCCTCCACCAAAGAGATCACCTATCAATTGGAATATGGAACGGAAACGATAGAAATTCATCAGGACAGTATTAAAAAGGGAGAAAGAGTGGTGTTGATTGATGACCTTTTAGCTACCGGAGGAACTGCGGCTGCCTCAGCTGCCTTGATTGAAAATTTAGGGGGCAGAATCAGCAAAATTCTCTTTCTGATTGAACTAACCGACCTGAAAGGGAGAGAAAAATTAAAAAAGTACGACCTTTCTTCTTTGATAAAATATTAGTTTTAATCAGCACCCACCCGAGCAGAGTAAACTCTGCCACTGCTACTTCTTAATCCTGTAAATCCTGTCGGTTTCTGTGACTGTTTTATACCCTCCTCCCTTTCTCTAATTATATTTGATAATAGGTTAATTATAGGATATACTGGTAGACGTATACGCCCGTAGCTCAGCCCGGATAGAGCAGAGGTTTCCTAAACCTCTTGTCGGAGGTTCAAATCCTCTCGGGCGTGCAGAGGCTCGGAGAAAAGTGGAGCAGTGGCGATTTCTGGATAGTGGGGAAGGGAATGGTTTCTGGAATATGGCGATAGATGAGGCAATATTTGCCTTTACCGGGAAAAAGAATTCTTTGCCAACTCTACGTTTCTACCAGTGGAAACCTGCGGCTGTCTCGATTGGTTATAGTCAGGATATAAATGAAGAATTAAATTTAGAGGAATGCAGAAGATTAAAGATAGATGTTGTCCGGCGTTGGACCGGGGGAGGAGCAATATTTCACCAGGATGAGTTGACCTACTCTTTTACATCTAAGACTGATGCTTTTAAGGGTTTCAATAATTTTATTACCTCTTATTATCGGGTGTGTGCTGGTATTATCAAAGGACTTTCTCGGCTTGGTATTCAAGCGGGTTTTAGAGAAAGAGGAGATTCATTCTTAAACAAGGGAATCCCCTGCTTTATGGCAAATTCAAAGCATGACCTTATTGCGGATAGAAAAAAACTTGTCGGCAATGCTCAACGCCGCACTAAAGAGGTTTTTCTCCAGCAGGGTTCTTTGCCGATCGCTTATGATTTCGGTCTTATCAATAAACTTTTTCCTCAAAGCGATGGTTTTGGAGATGTAGCGAGTTCGATTTCAGAAATTTTGGACCGAAGAATTCCTTTAAAAGAGATAAGACAAAAACTTCTTTCTGGTTTTGTTGATAATTTTTCGGTAAGTTTTAAGGAAGATTCTTTGTCATCAGAGGAATTAACTATGGCACAAAAGCTGTTTAAAGAAAAGTATTCTTCGCCAGAATGGACATTTAATAAAAAAGTAAGAAAAACATAAAAATTTGGACGCAGATAACATCAAGATAAAATCAGGATTCTAATGAAGTCATTGCGAGGAGCAAGATTCCTCGCCTGTCATTGCGAGTCCGCCTGAGGCGGGCGAAGCAATCTCAAGACAGGCTCGGAACAGGCTCCGCAATCTCATGAGATTGCCACGGGACTTTGTCCCTCGCAATGACCCTTCGGGTCAATTATTGTTTTTTATCTGCGAGTATCTGCGTTAATCTGCGTCCAATAATAATGATGAAAAAGAAAATTCTTTTAGGGGTTTGCGGAGGAATTGCCGCTTACAAAGCCGCGGATGTTATTCAAAAATTAAAAAAGAAGTATGAAATCAAGGTAGTGATGACTGAAAATAGCAAGCGTTTTATCACTCCCCTTACTTTGCAGACCCTTTCCGGAAATCCTGTTTATTCGGAAATGCTTGTTCTTCCAAAAGAATGGGAGATAACCCATATCTCTTTGGCTAAATGGGCTGACCTTCTTTTGATTATTCCGGCTACGGCGAATATTATTGGCAAGGTAGCTTCAGGTATTGCCGACGATCTTCTTTCCACGGTAATGATGGCAACAACTTCTCCGGTACTGTTTGCTCCGGCAATGAATAAGAATATGTGGAAAAATCTTATTTTGCAGGAAAATGTCAAAAGATTGAAAAAAATTGGGTATCATTTTATTGAACCGATATTAGGAATTTTGGCCAATGGGCAAATCGGTGTCGGCCATCTGGCACCGGTGGAGAGAATTGTTGAGGAAGTAGAAAGGCGGTTAAAATGAAACGGATTCAATTATTAAGTAAGGTAAGCCGGGTGGTTATAAAACTTGGTACCAGGGTTTTGACTACTCGGGAGAATCGGCTTGATACTTCCAAAATAGAGGAATTGGTTGAAGAGTTTGTCTGGCTGCGGAAAAAGGGGATTCAACTTACTATTGTTACCTCGGGGGCAATCACTGCCGGGATGAAAAGTCTGGGTTTAAAAATAAGGCCGAAGAATCTTGCGAAATTGCAGGCAGCTGCTTGTGTTGGGCAAAGCCAACTGATGCGCATTTACGAAAGATTGTTTAAAGAGAGAGGTTTTATCGTAGGTCAAATTCTTCTTACTAAAGACATTCTGGCTAAAAAGGAACGTTATCTTAATGTGCGCAATACTTTGTCTTCCCTGCTTTCCTTGAACGTTATTCCCATTATCAATGAAAATGACTCAGTGGCGGTTGATGAGATTAAATTTGGGGATAATGATACTCTTTCTGCTTTAGTTACCAATTTAGTGGAGGCAAATTTATTAATTATCCTTTCTGACGTTGACGGACTTTATGCCGATTATTATAGAACAGATAAATCCGGTAGATGCTATCAACGGGGTAAATTGCTTTCCTGCGTAGAGAATATTTCCGAAGACATTGAAAAATTTGCAAAAAGAACAAATTCTCCTCAAAGTATGGGAGGAATGATTACGAAGATACAAGCGGCTAAAACTGTGCTTAAAAAGGGAAAAATGGCGCTGATCGCCAATGGAGAAAGACCGAAAATTATCAGAGAGATTTTTGCCGGCAAAAAAGTCGGGACAATCTTTTTACCAAAATAAATGCAACCACGAATTGCTCGAATTTGACGAATTAAAGAATATGTGGGAAAGGTCTCCTGACCTTGATATTATATCGACATCAGGAGATGTCTCCTACAATGATAAATTCGATTAATTCGTGTAATTCGTGGTTAGAAATAAAATGAATTTAAAAGAGGAAATTTTACTGATGGGGAAATATGCCAAAGAAGCTTCCTATTTTCTTGCAGAAAGCTCTCTGACTTTTCGCAATAAGGCACTTCTTTTAATTGCTCAAGAGTTGGACAGAAAGAAAACTTTGATTCTCAAAGAGAATCAAAGAGATATTAAAGTTGCTCAAGATAAAAAATTTTCTTCGGCTTTTTTGGACCGTCTTCGTTTAGATAGCCATCGGATTAAGAAGATGATTGAGATGGTTAAGGAGGTTAAGAGATTACCGGAGCCTTTAGGCAGAATTATTTTAGAGAAGAAAAGGCCAAATGGACTTCTCATCAGAAGAGTCAGCGTTCCTATCGGAGTAATTGCCATTATTTATGAGTCTCGGCCGGATGTTACCGTGCAGGCATCTATTCTGTGCTTGAAATCAGGCAACAGCGTGATCTTGAAAGGAGGGAAAGAGTCCCGATTCTCCAATCTCATTTTGGTGAATATTTTGCAAGAAAGTCTTTTGCAGGCAGGTCTTCCTGAACATAGCGTCCAGATTGTTAAGAGGAAAGAAAGAAAAGCGACTAAGGAACTTCTCTCTTTGGCTGATTATCTGGACCTGGTTATTCCCCGGGGAGGAGAATCCTTGATTAAAATGATAAGTCTCAATTCCCGGATTCCGGTAATCAAGCATTACCAAGGGATATGCCATACTTACGTGGATAAAGAAGCGGATTTGAACAAAGCGGTTTCAGTTGTTTATAATGCTAAGATGCAAAGACCGGGAACCTGCAATAGCACTGAGACCTTGCTGGTTCATCAAGAGATTGCCCCTTCTTTTCTTCCGGAGATAATTAATAAATTAAAGGCAGCTGGCTGCGAAATTCGCGGTTGCCCAAAAACTTTTAAAATTTTTCCCGGGATTAAAAAGGCCAAGGAACAAGATTGGAGCACTGAATACCTTAATCCTATTTTATCAATTAAGGTGGTAGATTCTTTGAAAGAGGCAATAGAGCATATCAATTTTTATGGAACAAGGCTTTCGGATAGTATTATAACTGAAAATAAGAAAAGAGGGGAAAAATTTTTAAAAAAGGTAGATTCAGCGGCGGTCTATTTGAATGCTTCCACCAGATTCACTGATGGGAATGAGTTTGGATTGGGCGCCGAAATTGGGATTAGCACCGATAAAATTCATGCCCGCGGTCCCATGGGCCTGGAATCTCTTACTTCCTATAAATATCTCATTTACGGAAATGGTCAAATCAGAAAGTAGCAAAAAGACCGGTGTTGGTATTTTTGGGGGAACGTTTAACCCTATTCATCTTGGACATCTTATCATTGCCGAGAATTCAAGAGAAAAATTAAACTTAAAAAAAATAATTTTTGTTCCATCTTGTTACCCTCCGCATAAAAAGACGCCTGAAATCGGAGCTTCTCATCGCTATCAGATGGCAAAGTTAGCTATTTCCCCAAATCCTTATTTTGTGCTTTCTGCGATAGAAGTGAAACGAAAAAATAAGTCTTATACCATTGATACAATCAGAGCGTTAAAAAAATTGTATTCAAAAGAGAAAAATTTCTACTTTATTCTTGGGCTGGATGCCTATTTAGCAATAAATACCTGGAAGGATATTGAAAAATTAGCAGGATTAGTCAAGTTTGTTGTGGTAAAAAGGCCGGGCTATCAGGGTGACACTTCGTGTCAGGTTGCCACGTCGTCCGTTCAAAGCGGACTCCTCGCAATGACACCAAAATTCAAAAATGTAAAGTTTCTCGATTTAGGGCCAATCGGTATTTCATCTACCGAAATCAGAAAGAGAATAAAAGAGAAAAAATCGGTCAGGTATCTGCTGCCAAAAAATGTAATGGATTACATTTTTCAACACCATCTTTATGAATAAAAAAGGAAATTCCTATACAATTGAATTAAAAAAGATCGAGAAAGAAGCGTTCCTTTCGTTAAAGAAAGTGGAAACGAAGGAAGAATTAGAAAATTTCAGGATTGCTTATTTAGGGAGGAAGGGAGTCCTCAATGGCATTTTAAGGAAGATTAAAGATTTTCCTTTAGAAGAAAAGAAAATCTCAGGACGACAGGCCAATAACTTAAAAAGACAATTAGAAGAAAATCTAAAAAAACGTGTTTTACAATTTGAGAAAAAAACAGAGGCTAAAAAGATTGACATAACTTTACCGGGAATAAAACCGAAATTAGGACATCTGCACCCAATTACTCTTATCCGGGAGGAAATGAAAGGAATCTTTCAAGAACTTGGTTTTGAGATAATAACTGGGCCTGAAATTGAGACCGAATACTATAACTTTGAAGCCTTGAATTTCCCCAAATACCATCCCGCCAGAGATTCTTTTGATAGTTTCTATCTGGCTTCCGGCATCCTTTTGAGATCTCATACCTCGCCGGTTCAAATTCGGGTTATGGAGAAAAGAAAACCTCCGCTTCGGATAATTACTACCGGCAGATGCTTTCGTCGTGACGCTATTGACAACAGCCACTTTCCAATTTTTCACCAGATGGAGGGTTTAATGGTAGGGGAGGGGATTAAATTTTCTCATCTCAAGGGAATTCTCATCTATTTTCTTCAGAAAATTTTTAGTTCTGAAATTAAAGTTCGTTTTTTACCAGCCTATTTTCCGTTTACCGAGCCAAGTGCCGAGGTAAGCATTTCCTGTATTTTTTGCAAAGGGTTTGGATGCAGCAGTTGCGGTCATAGTGGTTGGATTGAAATTTTAGGCGCCGGGATGGTTAACCCCAAAGTTCTCAGAAAAGTAAAATATGATCCCGAAAAATTCACTGGTTTTGCCTTTGGGATGGGGATAGAACGAATTACAATGTTGAAGTATAAAATCTCCGATATCAGACTTTTCTGGGAAAATGATGTGAGATTTTTAGAACAATTCTGAGAAAAGCAACCACGAATTTATCGAATTATGCGAATTGTAACTTATTGTATGGAATTTCAAACTTATTTCTTCGCAACCTGAAGGTTGCGGCTACCTGGTAGCCGCACCATTTATGGTGCGCATAAATATGGTAGTCGCAGGATTTATCCTGCGTTAATTTAAAATTCTTAATTAGAGAAATTCGTGTAATTCGTGGTTAGAGAAAAAATGGTTTATTCTTATCGGTGGTTGAAGGAATATATTGATTTTGATCTTTCTCCTGAAGGATTAATGGAATTACTCACCTTTAGCGGATTACCAATAGAGAATTTTGTGTCTCTCCCGAAGGATACTGTTTTTGAGTGTGAAATTCCGGCAAACCGAGGCGATCTTTTGTCCATCTTTGGTATGGCCCGGGAACTTGCCGCTATTTTAAGAAGAAAAGAATCTCTTCGGCTGCCCCCGGTCTTTTCGGAGGAAGGGTTAAACTTCTCTTTTAAAGTGAGTTCTTCTGTGCCGACTCTTTGTCCCTTCTATTCGGCCAGAATGATTAAGGGAGTGAAGGTGAAACCCTCGCCAGATTGGCTGCAGGAAAAGTTAACTAAGGCTAGACTCAGGCCAATCAATAATGTAGTTGACATTACTAACCTTGTTCTCCTGGAAACAGGGCAACCTTTACATGCTTTTGACCAAAGAAAAATTGATGGGGAAATAATTGTTCGCTGCGCTGCTTATGGTGAGAAACTTAGAACACTTGATGGCAACTTTAGAAAATTAAACCAATCAATGTTAATTATCGCTGATCAGAAAAAACCGCTGGCGATTGCCGGAGTTATCGGAGGAGAGGAAAGTCAGGTAACCGAGACTACCGGCGATGTCCTTTTGGAAAGCGCTTGTTTTTCCCCTTCCTCTATCAGAAGGACAACAAAATCATTTAATCTTTCCACGGAATCCTCCTTTCACTTTGAAAGAGGGGTTGATCCAAACGGAGTAGTTTTTGCCTTGAACCGGGCAAGTTGGCTGCTGGAAAAGGAATGTGAAGGCAATGTTGGTCAGCTCAATAGAGCAGGAAACTTCCTCAGAGGAGGAAGTTTCCTCTTTCCTTCTTGCAAATTAGAGTTGAGGAAGGAAAAGGTATCTCGCCTTTTGGGAATTGAAATTTCTACCGGGGAGATAAAAAGGATTTTGACTTCTCTAAATTTTAAAGTCTGGGAAAACGAAGATTTATTTGAGATTGAAATTCCGTCCTTCCGGCATGATATCACAGAGGAAGTAGACCTAATTGAGGAAGTTGCTCGCCTTTATGGCTATGAAAAGATTCCTGCCGGCATCCCGAAAGCAAAAATTACCCCTTCCTCTGAAAATAAACAAGAGAAAATTGCTTCTCGGGCAAGAAATATTTTAGTTTCTTTTGGACTCAATGAGGTGGTTGCTCCCAGTTTTTCTCCTTTTTCAGACGTGGAAGAGATAAAAATTGCAAATCCTTTAACGGTAGAGCAGAGTGTTTTGCGCACCAACCTTCTTGCCTCTCTTCTTTCTATTTTCTCCCACAATGTTAATCAGGGGAATAAAAAAATGGGATTTTTTGAGTTGGGGAAGGTTTATCTGCAAAAGGATAATTGCCTACGGGAAAAATTAATGCTTTCCATCGGTCTTTATAATTCCGGAAATTTCTTTGATTTAAAGGGAATTCTGGAGGAACTTCTAAAGAGAACAGGAATTTTAGGCTGCATCGTAAAAGATTTCAATCATCGTCTTTTGGAGGAGGGGGCATCCGCCGGGATTTTTGTAAATAACAAACTTATAGGTTATTTTGGAGCGCCCAAGAAAAATCTTACGTCCTCAATGAAATTGAAAGGAGAAATTTATCTGGCAGAATTGGATTTTGAACTTTTAACTGAATTTGCCTCTTTTGAAAAAGAATTTAAACCATTGCCAAAATATCCTAAGATTAAACGTGATTTGTCGATTATTGTTGATGAGGAAATTGATTGGGAGAAAATATCCGAAACAATCAAAGATATTTCTAACCTTATTAAAAAAGTTGAAATTTTTGATGTCTATAAAGGCGAAGAAATTCCCTCCGGTTATCGGGGATTGGCTATTTCTATTCTTTATCAGTCTTCCGAAAGGACCCTTACTAAAGGAGAGGTTGATGAAGTTCAGGGGAAGGTAGAAAAAAGATTAAAAGACTGCTATAAAATAGAAGTAAGGGGTTGTTTAACAACCCCAAAAGGCAAATGAGAGAGAAAGGTAAAGTAGAAATTACCATTTTCGGAAGTAAATATATTTTGGAAGGCGATAAGGAATATGCGAGCAGATTGGCTGATTATATTAACCAAAAAATAAATGAAAGGTTAAAAATGTCTCCCGACTTTTCTTCTCTTAAACTGGTGGTAACGACACTTTTATCAGTTAGCGATGAACTTTTTACTTTAAAAGATAAGAGAATAAAAGAAAAAATGGAAAGTAAGTATGCCCAAAAGAAGGTTGACGAGTTGATAGAATCGGTGGGGAAAAAAGCAGAAGAATTAGATCGCCATGTTGACAGAGATTGAAAAAATGGCTATAATAATGAGTTAATTGCGGGGTGGAGCAGTGGTAGCTCGTCAGGCCCATAACCTGAAGGTCGTAGGTTCAAATCCTACCCCCGCTACTTACTTATGTTTAAAGGGAAACGGGGTATTGCTATTGATTTGGGAACAACTAGTGTTAAAGGGTTATCCTTGGCTAAAACTTCAAGAGGAGTTGAATTAACTGGTCTGGATATCCTTCCGGTTTCTTTTGCCTCTCCCGAAGACAAAAAAAAGACCTGGAGCAAGGCAGTTCAGGCTCTTATTGGGAAAACGCGAGCAAGCCATATCGTTATTTCCCTTCCGGGGAGAGAAGTTTTAACCAGGATTGTTTCTCTTCCTCTTGTTGCCTCAGGTAAAATTAAATCAATGCTTCAATATGAGGTGCAACATCAGCTGCCTTTTCCTTTAGATGCCGTTGTTTGGTCCTATCAGATTCTTTCCCAAAAAGAAAAAATAAATTTACTGGTAGGCGCAGTCAAAAAAGAACTGATCAATAATTTGTTAAATCTCTTTATTAATCTGAAGGTAAAAATAGATTTTGTTGATGCCGATACGTTTGCTCTTTTGAACGCCCTTAAATTCTCTCCGAATTTCGAAAGGGATAAAACGATTGCTTTTTTAGAAATGGGAGCAGAAAGCAGTAATCTTCTTATTTGTCATAATGAGCAGGTGCTGATCAGGTCCTTGACCAATTCCGGAAATGCGTTTACTTCTGCAATTAAAGAGATATCTAAAATAGAATTTTCTGAAGCCGAGGAGAAAAAAATCAAAGAAGGCAAGACTGTTTTTCCCGCTCTTTCGCCAATTTTAGAGAATTTAATTACTGAAATTCAGAATTCCGTTGATTACTGGAGATTTACGCAGAAGGGACCTGAAATAGGGAAATTTTTTCTTGCCGGGGGAAGTAGCCGGTTAGCAGGTTTAAAAGATTTCTTGGCTGAAAAATTAAGGGTAGAAGCGGCTCTTTTTAATCCCTTTGCTAATATTTATTGCTCTTCCCGATTTGAGGAGGAAACGGAGAAAGAAAACTCCTGTTTAGCAGTAGCGGCGGGTCTTGCTCTTCGCCAAATATAAAAATATGACGGAAACGTTTGTAAATATCAATCTGTTGCCTTCGGAGTTTATCCAAGCTGAAGAAACCAGAGAAAATAAACCTTATCTCTATCTATCCTCTTTAATGGTAGTCCTTCTGGTTATAACTCCCTTTCTCTTTTTAAAGCAGGAAAATATCCTTAAACAATATGTTCTTGAAGAAGCGAATTTTTCGTTAAAAGAATATGAGAAGTATAAACCCAAAATTAAGGAAGTTGAAGAAAAAATTAATGAGTTAAAAGAAAAAAAGAAAGCCTTTAGAATAGTGATGGGAAAGCGCTCAATTTGGTTAGCCAGACTCTTAGATATTGGAAAAACTTTGCCCAGCAGAAGTATTTATCTCACTAATTTTTCCCCAGCCACCGGAAATCTTGAAATTAAAGGTGAGATTTCCCTAACTCATATGAAAACGGCATTTGATGACCTGCGCAATTTTGCTCTGCGTCTGAATAAATTAGATTATCTTGAAGAAGCTGTAGTTACCCAATGTGATCGGGATAAAACAAAAGAGAAATTAGTTTTTGCGGTTACTTTAAAAATAAAAGAATAAAAAAATAAAATGGAACCACGAATTAACACGAATGAACACGAAAAATAGTCATTGCGAGGTCATAGACCGAAGCAATCTCAAAATTGGATTGCCACGGACGCTGTGCGACGAATAAGGAGCACGAGATAGCGTCGGGTGCGAGATGTGAGCACCCTGCCTGACGAAGCGATAGATGAGGAGACCTTCAGTCGCTCGCAATGACAGTTGCACTATCAGTTTTTTATTCGTGTGTATTCGTGGATAAAAAATCATGAATTTTTTACAGAAAAATTATTATTACGTAATCGCCATCCTTCTGGTTGTAGGCGTTACTATCGGCGGTCTTTATCTAATCCAAAATTTAAGGAAAGCGAATGGATCTCTGGTTAAAGAAATCGAGGAAAAACGAGCCGAACTCAGGGAATATGAACTTCAACCGGAAAAAGCTCCTACCGTCGGACTATTGACCGAATTAAGTCGGGAAAAGAATGCTTTAGAGTCAGAGTATCAAACTCTGGAAGAGAAATTTCAAGCCTATGCCGATTTTAATCTACCTAAAGGAGAAAAATTTCCCAGCCTTTATTTTAAAGAGATTCTTTATGTCACCCTGGATAATCTTGTTGAAAAAACAGAAAAGAAAGGAGTAAAGATTCCTTCCTCAATCGGGTTTTCGGAAACTGGTCTTCCGCCAAACGACCAAATTCCGGATCTTCTATTACAACTTGATGTGGTAAAAAAATTATTAGATGTTATTATTGAAAGCAAAATCTCTACGGTTAACTCTCTTGCTCCTGGATCGCCTGCTTCAGTGGCTTTCTACAAGGAAATTCCGATGGATTTAACCATTAGTGATAAGAATTTCAATATTGCCAAGTTCTTAGAAGAACTGGGGAAGAGTTCTTCCATCTTTATTTTGGATGCTCTTACCCTTACCAAGAAGGGAGATATCTTAGAAGCAAAATTAAAAATAAAAGCAATGGTGCGGGAAAAGTAGGCTCGGAAGTTTCCTCCAGCGGCACGTTCATCAAACCCAGCGAGTTTGATTTCACTCTGGTAAATCTGCTCGCTCCCCAGCACTTATTCCAGAAGGTAGTGAGGGCTTCCGAAATAAGTGCTGGAACCGTGCCCGCGAGCATCTTTAAAGGCCGTTTACAGGGAACATTCCTCGCCTTAGTGGGTTAGTGGGAAAGAAATACAAGGAGGAGACAGATGGAATTTGAAATCGGTTATCTGTTAGCTTTGGTGGTTATTAGTTTGGGTATCCTGGGAGTAATTTTGGCGTTGATGATTGGAGAGATAAACAGGGGAAAATCTCTTCTTGCTCTAATCCTTTCTCTAATTATTCTGGGATTAGGGGCTTACTATTACTACGAGATTGGTCTGGTTCAAAGAAAAAAGGGTGGTGAGACTTTCAATCAACTTAACGCCTTGATTCGAGTCTACTGTCCTCTGGAGACAGAATTGCCAGAAAAATAATCAATTGCCTGGAATTTTCAAAATTGTAGCGGTGCGATTCATCGCACCAATAAGAACGTGGCATAAATGCCACCGCTACAGGTTCGCACCGAAGGTACGTTAATTTATTGTATGGAATTTCAAAGTTCCCCCTCACCTTATATCCTCTCCCCGAGGGGAGAGGGAAGGGGTGAGGGGGCTAATTTACCATTAAGTAAGGATATGAAGATGCAGACCGTCAATCGGCAGGAAAAGAAGAGAAAACTCCTTGATTTCTTAGAGGCAAAAAAGGAAGAGAGGAAGACTATTAGCCGAAAGAGGAAAGAGGCGATTTTAGCCGCAGAGAAAGAAAAGGAAAAAATTAGGCTTCGAGCCTCCATTAAAAAAGAATTTCTTCAAAAGGAAAAGGGATTCTCTGTAGCAAAAGCAGCAATCTCTCGAATAGAAAAAAAGGAGAAACTTCTCCAATTTATAAAAGAGAGAAAAGGGAAATTTGCCAGGATAAAAAACCCCCGGCGAAAAATTTCTCTAACCGCAAAACCTCTCCTTTTCTTAACCAGGATTAAGAAAATTCCCAAAACTACTATCCTGAAAGCGAAGGAGATAACGAAAAAAACACTTCCGGCAAAAAAGACTATTCTTGCTGTTCCACAAGCACCTATTAAAGTTTCTCCAGCGGTGAAATCCGGGGAAAGGGCAACCAAACCTGATGCGCCAATTTCCAAAAAGGCCGCGAAGAAAGAGATTGCCGTATCGCAAAAGATAGAATGGAAACCTTTCTTGAGAAGATATACCGTAAAGATTTTTTTCTTCCTTCTCCTTTTAGCCTGGGCCGGAGAAATTATTTTTTTTGGCTCAAAAATTTATTTTAGGAAGGAAAAACCCGAGGATATAATTCCCGCAGAAAAACAATTATTTTCTCAGAAAAAAAGTGAGAAAAGAGAGACCGAAGAGGCAAAAGTTTTTGCCGTTCCTGAGATAAAAATAGCCGGAGAAAGGGACCCTTTCTCAAATGACTTGTTTAGAATGGAGGTATTAATGGCTACCAGGAAGCCAGAAGTCATTCCTTTTAAATCGATTATTAAACCAGAGGTGGAAAAACCGGTAGAGATACCTCCGCTTATTCCTGAGGGAGAGAAAATTTCTTCTTTAGCCAGGGTGGAAAGACCTGAGGTTACTGAAATTTCTTTACCCAAACCGGTTTGTCCGTTAAAATATCGCGGAAGTTTAGAAATTGCGGGAATGGAATATCTCTTTGTTGAAGGAGAAAAAAACCATCAGGCAACCATCGGTGATATAATAGAGGGATATCGCCTCTTTAATAAGGTTGGAGATATAGCGTATCTTTCGAAAGATGGCAACATCTTTCAAATCAGTAAGCAAACTCTTTCCTGCCCTCTTCATTATCGCGGAAGGTTGATTATGGATGGAAAGGAATATCTCTTCCTGGAAGGAAAGAGAACGTATCGGGTATTATTAGGGGAGAGTGCCGAAGAATATCAGGTGATCAGGCGAATTGGCAATATTCTTTATCTCCTGAAAGATAATAATATTTTTGAACTCAAGGAGGAATGAATTATACAACCACAGATGGACGCAGATAAACACAGATTAAAAGAATTACCACGAAATCACGAAATATAGAAGACACGAAAGAAAAAATAAATATTCACCACAGAGTCACGGAGACACAGAGTTCACCAAGAATTATAAATAAATTTTTTCTTGGAGTGCTTTGAGTCT
>Ga0210024_1001327_pt1 | contig 22386 bp, 21 predicted proteins | sample CryGeymeta201525_FD_183988 | JGI IMG/M metagenome (GOLD analysis project Ga0210024, IMG submission 183988) | Groundwater microbial communities from Crystal Geyser aquifers in Utah, USA - Crystal Geyser metaG 2015-25 (SPAdes) (version 2) | ecosystem: Environmental > Aquatic > Deep subsurface >...
CGCGTCAATACAGCATTTGCCGCCCGCACGATCGTCGTCGAAGGTGGCGTAGCATTCACCTCGGTTCTGGAGGGTGCATTGCCTGCCGGGATGGCGTTTGATGAGGTGACCGGAGTCCTTGACGGCACTCCCACCGAAAGTGGTTCGTTCCAGTTCAAGGTCACGGCCAGTGATGCGATCAATCCGGACGTTTCGAAAAACTACACGCTTCTCGTCGCCGACGCGGGTGCCGCTTTGCTACCTGCCAGCCTGCTGGACACGACCACAAGCCCGGTTGGCAGCGGTACGACGACAGGGGACGGATCCTTCGACGTGGAGGCGAATGCCACGGTGTCGGCGACACCACTGCCAGGCTTCGCCTTTCTGAACTGGTCGGACAATGGTACCATCGTCAGCACCAACCCTTCCTACACGCTGGCGATGGATGTGAACCATTCGCTTGTCGCGAATTTCGTGCCCGTCCACACCATCAGCACCAGTGCGCTGCCCGTCGCGGGTGGCACAAGCACCGGTGACGGCATGGTCAATGATGGGGATCGTGTCACTGTGGTCGCGACTCCCAATGCGGGCTACACCTTCACCAACTGGACCGAAAGCGGTGCAGTGGTGAGCAGCAGCACGAGTTATGGTTTTGTGGCAACAGCGGACCGGACACTCGTGGCCAACTTCACTCCGACTGGGGGAGGTGGCCCGTTCAGCATCGTCGCGGCGGCGTCACCAATTGAAGGCGGCAGCGTGACCGGTGATGGTTCCTACGCCAGCGGTGGCAATGTCACGCTTCATGCGGTGAACAATGCAGGTTACAAATTCACCATGTGGACCGAAAGCAGCGTTCAAGTCAGCACCGCCAAAGACTACTCCTTTACTGCCACGGCGGACCGCGATCTCAGCGCCGTCTTTGTGCCCGCCCTGAGTATCGGTGTCTTAGCATCGCCACCCGAAGGCGGACTGGTCGAAGCGGATGCGCCAAGTTATGAAGTGGGTGATGGTGCGGACGTGCAGGCAGAGGCCAATTCGGGCTATACCTTTGTGAACTGGACGGAAGACGGCGTGGAGGTCAGCACGGACAGGAAGTATGCCTTTACCATCACCACCAGCCGCACTCTGGTCGCGAACTTCGTTTCACAGAACAACGCCATCATCACCTTGAGTGCCATACCACCCGAGGGTGGCAATGTTGGCGGCGGGGGCAGTCAAGCCATCGGCGCGCCTGTCACCGCCTTTGCCATCGAAGCCAATGGCTACAAATTCACCCACTGGAGTGAAGACGGCATCGCAGTGAGTACATCCCCAAACTATCAGTTCACTGCGGGTGTGAGTCGTGCCCTTGTCGCCAACTTCATCCTCATTCCTGTCACCGGAATTCACGGAACAGAGAACGCAAACGAGATCGAATTCGAGTGGCCTGAAACCGCCACCGGCTGGATGTTGCAGGAAAGCACGGATCTCTCCAAATGGGTCAACAGCACCCGCGAGATCCGCATCAGCGGAGGGAAAAATCGTACTCGGGTCAGCACGACAGAGGCCCCCAGTGTGTTCTTCCGCCTTGCGAAGCCCTGAGCGTTTGCCGTTGCAACCGTGATCGAAGCGCCTTCCCGAGCGGGGTGCGCAGCCGGCTCCAGCAGCGGCCCGTTTGCGCAACGCCAAGGCAAGCTATCGGGGAACCCTCAAGGGTGAAATCGGCGAGCTCTGAATCCTCTCCGGAGTGTTGGCTCCGGAAGGCATCTACCAAGTGATGGAAAACGGCTATCTGGTCGTCGCCCGCGCAGCGTGTGAACGAGTTGAAGCTTGAGCAGGTTCTTGTCCCGCTTCACCAGCACTTTGATCAGCCCATAGGTGCTCGGCTCCTTGCCTTCCACCTTGGATCGGAAGCCGGTTTTGAAGGCAAAGCCGATGATCGACTCGCCGCGATCCGCCTGCAGCTCGCGGAACTCCGCCAGCGTCAGATCCGCATGAACGAAGTTCGGCTTGGTGTAGTCGATCTCAGTCATCTGTTAACGGAGAGCCTCCTCGGCATGAGTCGTGGGTAAAAAGCAGGCAGTCAGTAAGGGAAGCAGGCGCTTCACGGTCCCAATCCGGAGAGACTACCCCATCTTTCGCCCGGCGAAACGGGAAAATCTTCGATCATATCGAGCCATTGCCGGTTCGGGAAAAATCGTGTATCTCATCGGCAGATGACCGACCACGTGCTGCTGCGATACTGCCCTGACCTGCTTGCCTACACGCGACGCCAGACCCGTGAGGTCATGGTCGGAGATGTCGGAATCGGCGGAGCGAACCCGATTCGTATCCAGTCGATGATCACCTCCGACACCCGCGACACCCCGGCCTGCGTCAAAGAGGTCCTCGATCTCGCGGATGCGGGCTGCGAAATCGTGCGCATCACCGCCCAAACCAAGATCTACGCTGCGAACCTTGAAAACATCGCCCGCGAAGTTCGCGCGGCAGGCTGCCAAGTGCCCCTTGTCGCCGACATCCATTTCAAACCGGACGCCGCGCTTGAAGCCGCGAGATGGGTCGAAAAAGTCCGCGTGAATCCGGGCAACTACGTCGACAAAAAGAAGTTCGAAGTTCGCGAATACACCGATGACCAGTATGCCGACGAGCTCGAGCGCATCCGCGAGCAGTTCGTGCCGCTGGTCCAGCTCTGCAAGGAACTCGGCCGCGCGATGCGCATCGGCACCAACCACGGCTCGCTTTCCGACCGTATCATGAACCGCTACGGCGACACGCCGCTGGGGATGTGCGAAAGCGCCCTGGAGTTCGCCCGACTCGCGCGTGAGCACGACTATCATAACTTCGTTTTCTCGATGAAGGCCTCGAACCCGAAGGTGATGATCGAAGCCTACCGCTTGCTCGTCGCACGGCTCGATCAGGAGGGAGAAGATTGGAACTACCCGATCCACCTCGGCGTGACGGAAGCCGGCGACGGTGAAGACGGCCGCATCAAGAGTGCGATCGGCATCGGCTCGCTGTTAGGCGACGGCATCGGCGACACCATCCGCGTTTCTCTCACAGAAGATGCGATCCATGAAATCCCGGTAGCGAAAGCCTTGGCAGAGCCTTTTCAAAGCAAGGAGAATGAAGTTTCACCGGCGTCGCTCTCTCCATCCTATGATCCCTTCAGCTACGAGAGACGTCGTAGCGAATCGCTCGAAGTGATGGGTCACAAACTCGGTGGCGAGCATCCGATCCGTGTCTTCGTCTCTCAGGAAAAGTGGAATGCGGTGGCTCACAAGATCGAGAAGATGGGCGACTTCAAACCAGAGATTGTGGTGGAGAAGTCCGGCGTGATCGAAGTCGATCCGCGGGATGGGGCGGCGATTTCCGAGATCAATCAGTTCTCAGAGCCCAAGCTGGTCACGGTGAAAAACGGGCTCGATCTTCCGGTCGTTCCGGCCTTCCGGATGCTGGCATTCCAGATCGATCCACGCCACCCAATCCTCCTCAAGGACACGCTCGATCCGGCGACGGGAGACGTCGATTTCCAGAAAGCCCTGCTGACCGGAGCGCGTCGGATCGGCGCGCTGATCTGCGATGGCATCGGCGATGCGATCATCGTCCAAGGCGAGTCCGCACCCGGTCAGTCACTGCGTCTTTCCTACAATATCCTTCAAGCGGCCGGCGCACGTATCTTCAAAACCGACTACGTCGCTTGCCCGAGTTGCGGACGAACTTTGTTCAACCTCCAGACTACGACGCAGAAGATCCGTGAAGCGACCGGCCACCTTAAAGGCGTGCGCATCGCGGTGATGGGTTGCATTGTCAATGGACCGGGCGAAATGGCGGACGCGGACTTTGGCTACGTCGGCGGTGCGCCTGGTAAGATCAACCTCTACGTCGGCAAGCAGGCAGTGAAATTCAATATCCCGCAGGACGAAGCGGTGGAACGTCTGATCGATCTGATCCGCGAGCACGGCAAGTGGATCGATGCGCCCGAAGGAGAACCTGTTGAAGTTTAAGCGATGTCGGAAACCCAAAGTGCCACCCTTGAAGCCACCTCACTCGATGTGCCGTGGAACGTGGTGGTGCATGATGACCCGGTGAACCTGATGAATTACGTAACCTGGGTATTTGTGAAAGTCTTTGGCTACTCTGAAATCCGTGCGACCAAGCTGATGATGGAAGTGCATCAGGCAGGAAAGTCGATCGTCTGGACCGGAGCCAAGGAGCGCGCGGAACTCTACACGCAACAACTCCAGGGCTTCCAATTGAAGACCTCGATGGAGAGGAGCAGCGAATAGTTGGATGAAGGCGGCACCGACACTCGACGGGAGAATCCGCATCGATCTCGAGTCGAAACTGGACTGGATGGTGATGCAGTCGATTTCCCACGATGCACTGGCAGTGGGCGTGGATCTGGCGGATCGACTTGGTAATTTCCTCGGTGAAGAGGCTTTGAAGGGCGACTGGGAGGACTTTGTGCGACCGGACTTGAAGCAGGGATTCAGCGAGCAGTTGGAATATATTGAGAAGGTCCTGGGTGCGCTGAATGTCGATGCCCGCGAGCCGGTATTTATCGTCAAAGAGGATGCCGAGATCTGGTATGGTGGGCTGAATCAGGCGCGGCTTGCCTTGGAAGAGCGCTATCATTTCGACAGCGAGAATCCGGAAACCATGAGCCCGGGAAGACGCACGGCATGGTTCCGCTCTCAATTCTATCAGATGCTTCAGAGCCTGCTGTTAGATTTTCTCATGCGGGACTGAGCGACTTCAACATGTTGATGACGCGCTCGACACCAAGGTCGTTCTGGCAGCGAAGGTCGATGGGGCATTTGCTGAGGAAGCAGGGAGCGCACTCGACCTTTTGCCGGATGACGATGTGTCTCTGGCTCAGAGGTCGGGTGAGGAGCGGGTCCCCGGGGCCGAAAAGCACGGCGCAGAGTGCTCCGAAAGCTCCGGCGAGGTGCGGCAGCGAACTATCGGCGCTGAGGCACAGGGGGTAGGGAACGTAGCTGTTAGGATCAGAAAGATCCAGATTCAGGGTTTCACAGGCGGTTCTTTTTGCAAGTTCTTCCGAGAGTCCGTCCTGCCTGAGCTTGCCGATCCTGATCTCCCACCCCTGCTCTTTCACCCACGCGATGACCTCGATCCACTTGTCGATGTTCCATTCGTGATTCAAGCCGTAGTCCGACTCGGGGACGATCAAGAGGCATTCGGGATGGCGCTTGATGGATGTGGCAATTGGTGTGAAGAACTCGCCCTGCATTGGATTCGCCCCCATCAGTTCCACCGTCTCAAGCATGCATTGCACACGGTGTTCGGTGGGCCCTGGCACGACGGTCCTTTCTAGCTTTGTTGTCAGAAACTTGGCCAATTTCGGGGCTGGCAGTCCGATGATTTCCGAGACTCCGGCACGGGCACAGGCCTCTGCGGCAGGTCCGGGTTCCCAGACGAGTGCACGAGTGATCCCTTTGATCTCCTTGGCGATTTTCCGCGCTGATGCTTTCTCGGTGTAGCAGATCACCGTCATCGTCCCCAGTGCGGTCCAGAGCGCCTTCTGGGACTCAGGGCAGAAAATGGAAACATCCCCCACATGACTCATCAGTGCTCTAACAGCAGGCAGTGAGAAACAGGCTTCCCTCCAGCCTTGAGGCGAAACGACGGTCAAAGGCTCCGGAGCTTTCGTGGTGGAGGTGGGCACGCTCATAAACTAGTCCCTACCGGGAAGGCCCGGCAAGTCGGCATCGACGAAAGTCAGTTTGGGAAATCGGCCAGGCAGATGGAAGTCCGGGACCCCTCCCCCAAGATCGCTGGCTGTTAGAAAACGCTGCTCCGGTGAGTTCAGGATGAAGCTGACGTTGGCGCGGGTGTTTTCACCGAAGTCGATGCGCGCACGCAGCAGGTCGAGCGGGATCGACATTGCGGTGACCCAACCGCCACTCGGATCAAGCTCGGCAAAAGTCGTGACATTAGGAATCGCGACGTCATCCGGCGACGAGCGCTGGCGCGGTGCGGTAAATTCGCAACTCCACCAGCAGCCGTTGGGGGCAAGATTGAGCTCGAGGTATCGGCCGCTCACCGGATCGGCGAGAAACAGCTCGGCCACGTCATACTGCCAGAGTTTTGCTAGGAAGCGCCCGGGGCGGGACTCGGGGTGGAGTTTCGCGGGCTTTCCATGGGAGGCGATGAACCATAGGCGCTCTGCGTCGACGGCGAGACTCCAAGCGGCAGCGGGTTGGAAGGGCTTTTCGTCCCAGTCGGCGGAAATCCCGAGGAGCGGCAGGTCGAGGGCACCCCATTCGAGGGGCTGCTTGGATCGGAAGATGTGCATCTCGGAACGGAATAAGCTCTTCGTGGCCGCTGGTCTAGCTTTGGGTTGCTTGATAGTTGAATCATTTAAAGCGAAAGTCTTCCATTGCCCTCCGGCATCGGAAATGTATTGCTGGGCCCCAGCAAGACATGTCCCGTCGTTCATCCAACCGCCTTGATACCATCGAATACATCGGACCTCGTCCGGTGAAGCCTCAGAAGCGGCCAAATTTCCTTGGCGGATGGGTGGTGCTCTTGATCGCAGCAGGTGCCGCCTATTTTTTTGGGAAGGACATTTGGGTTGCTCAGGCTCAACAGGTTGTGCCGAATTCAGAGCGTGCCGTCGCATTGATTTCCGAGCTCCAGCCATCCGCCAATCCAGGCGAACGTCTGGCCGCCGCCGCTCTCCAGCGCTCTCAGGCAAAGGTGACTTTCGAGGATGCCTACTACGCGATCCCTTACCCGAACGGTGATATTCCCTCCGACAAGGGCCGCGCCGAGGATCTGCTCGTCCGTTCGTATCGCGCGCTCGGTATCGATCTCCAAAAATTGGTCCACGAGGACATGACGGAGCACTTTTCGGAGTATCCGCAGATTTTTGGACGAAAGGCCGCCGATGCGAACATTGATCACCGTTTGACTGCAAACCTGCAGCGTTTCTTCCGCCGCATGGGTGCCGAAAAATCCGTCACCGATGATTCGGGTCAGGACCTTCCGAGCCGCAATCTGGCAGACTACCTCCCCGGCGATGTCGTCGCGTGGCGCCTTCCTGGCGGTCGCAGCCACATTGGTATCATCGTCCCGGGTCCTGGTGACCGCCGCTCTGAGCCATGGGTTGTGCACAATCGCGATGCCGGTCCGGTTTGGGAGAACTGCCTGTTCGACTCCAAGATCACCGGCCACTACCGCTTTTTCGGCGAGAAGGTCGAGGCAGTGAAGCCACAGAGCTGAAGTGGCTGAGCCTTTCAGGCTCAGCGCCAAGTTCGCCAAGGCCGTCATGAGCCGGTAAGGCTCAGTCACATTCAAGGCGCTTTACTCGACCGCGGGATTTTCCCAATGTCCCGCCCCTTTCGCCATCAAAGACTTCCTGTGCCCATGACCGCCGCCGAAATCCGCCAGAGCTTCTTCGATTTCTTTAAAGAGAAGCAGCACACCATCGTCCCCTCCGCGTCGCTGCTTCCGCAGTCGCCGGGTCTGCTTTTCACCAATGCAGGGATGAATCCTTTCGTGCCCTATTTCCTCGGTGTGGAGAAGGCTCCCTTCGATCCACCGCGCGCGGCCGATACGCAGAAATGCATCCGCGCCGGCGGCAAACACAACGACCTCGAGGACGTCGGATACGACACCTACCACCACACGATGTTCGAGATGCTCGGCAACTGGTCGTTTGGGGATTACTTCAAAAAGGAAGCCATCGAATGGTCATGGGAATTGGTCGTCGAGCGCTGGGGCCTGCCTGCCAACCGCCTCTACGCAACCGTTTACGCCCCGGACAAATCGAAGGGTGATCCGGGTGAGTTCGACCAAGAGGCCTGGGATCTTTGGGCGGAGTTGTTCCGCTCGAAAGGTCTCGATCCGCGCGTTCACATCGTCGATGGCAATGTGAAGGACAACTTCTGGATGATGGGCGAAACCGGTCCTTGCGGTCCGTGTTCGGAACTCCACGTTGACCTCACCCCAAACGGCGACTCGAAAGGTCAGCTCGTCAATGGTGACTCGGACGAGTGCATCGAAATCTGGAACCTCGTCTTCATTCAGTACAATGCCGAAGCCGATGGTTCGTTCCGCGATCTTCCGGCGAAGCATGTCGATACCGGCATGGGCTTCGAGCGCGCCTGCTCGATCATTCAGAACACCAAGGGCTTTACCGATTTCTCGATCAAGCCGAGCAACTACGCGACCGATGTCTTCACCCCGATCTTCCGCAAGCTCGAGGAGCTGAGCGGAAAGAAGTATGTGAACATCTATCCGGCACTCGGTGCGGATCGCAGTGCCTTCAACGATGAGATGAAAACCGCAATCGCCTTCCGGGTGATTGCCGATCACTTGCGCACGCTTTCGTTCTCGATCGCCGATGGCATTCTTCCCGGAAACAACGGCCGCAACTACGTGCTGCGGCGCATCTTGCGCCGAGCGGTTCGATACGGGCGTCAGCTTGGATTCTCCGGTGAAAAGACCTTCTTTGGTGAGTTGGTCGGAGCTCTTGTGGAGCAGATGAGCGGCGTGTTCCCCGAGCTCAAAGTGCGTGAAGCCGCCGTGCGGGTCACACTTGAGCGCGAGGAAGCGAGCTTCAATGAGACGCTGGATCGTGGTTTGAAACGCTTCGAGGACGGCCTTTTGGACGTGAAGGATGCCACGCTTTCCGGCGAGGTGGCCTTCGAGCTTTACGATACCTTTGGTTTCCCGGTCGATCTCACTGAGTTGCTCTGCGCCGAGCGTGGGCTTGGCGTGAACATGCAGCGCTTCGAGGAACTGATGGAGCAGCAGCGCGACCGTGCGCGGGCTGCACAGAAGTCGACGGTGGTGCGCGCACTCGATATTTCGACGGAAGCCGTGACCGAATTCATCGGCTTCGAAACCGATGAGGTGGATGCGCTGGTGCTCGAAGTCCACCCGCAGGATGGCGCGCTTTTCGTGATCACCGACAAGACGACTTTCTACGCCGAGATGGGTGGTCAGTCGGGAGATACGGGAATTCTAGTCATTGGTTCGCTGGCTCACGATGTTTCCGCTGTGCAACAGATCGGCTCGGCACGTGCGCATGCGATTCCGGCGGATGCCGAGGTGAAGCCGGGAGACACCGTCAAGCTGCGCATCGACCATCGCCGCCGCCGTCCGATCGAGGCGAACCACACCGCGACGCACCTGCTTCACTGGGCTTTGCATGAAGTGGTTTCCACCGATGCCGCTCAGCAGGGCTCCGCCGTTGATGAAGAGCGTCTGCGCTTTGACTTCAACAGCGCGCCCGTCACGGCCGAGCAGATCGAGCAGATCGAGGAGTTGGTGAATGAAAAGATCAATGCCGACGAGCCAGTCTCGTGGAAGGAAGTGCCGCATGCCGAAGTGAAGGAGCGCACCGATGTGATGCAGTTCTTTGGCGACAAGTATGGCGACAAGGTGCGCGTGGTGCAGATCGGCGGTAAGCCGGGAACGTTGACGGGTTACTCGATGGAGCTGTGCGGCGGCACCCACGTGCGAAACACCCGTGCGGTCGGGATTTTCAAGATCAAGAGCGAGGGCGCGATTGCCTCCGGCGTGCGCCGCATCGAAGCGGTGACCGGTGAGCGGACTTGGGAGTATCTTCGTGAAGTGGCGATGACGATCGAGGACGAATCGGTGACCATGCGGGACAAGCTTGCAGCGGCAAATGCCAAGCTGGATTCCCTAGGGGAAGAGCCGGTGGATGTCGGAGATTTGCCGAAGATCGTCTACGAGGCCTTGGTCCAGCAGCGCGACATTCGGAAGATCAATCAGGTGATCAACCGCTCCCGAACCAAACTCGACGAGCTCAGGGAGAGCGTCGTCGAGGCCGAGAAACGCTTCAAGAAGTTGCAGGCTTCCGCCGCAGCAAAGCAGGCGGATGCGGCGCTGGCGCTGCTGATTGAGAAAGGCGAGCCGATCGTCACGATGATCGAGTCGGATGCCGCTCTGTTGCAGGAGCTTCTAACAGGACTGAAGAAAAAGCAGTTTAGCGAAGCGGCTTTCCTGATCGTCGATGATGGCTCGAAGCTCCACCTCGGCACCTACTGTGGCGATGCTGCTTTGGCCAATGGCCTCAAGGCCGGCGACCTGCTGCGCGAACTGGCGGCGATTGCCGGCGGCAAGGGAGGCGGAAAGCCGGACATGGCTCGTGGCGCGGCACCGGCTCGCGACAAGCTCACCGAGCTGGAAGCAGCTGCGAAGACGAAGCTGGGTGTGAGCGCTTAGACGCCGAGCAGATCAGCTCGGATCACTGTCTCCAGCGCTCTCCGTCGCGACTTTCTCTGGCTGGGGATCGACGAGATGGCGGAAGGTGCTTTCCCATTCGGTGGCCTTGTGGTGGGTGATATTCCTTTCGAGATGCTCGAGCATGCGCAAGGCGGCACCGCGTTGATCGCCAGCTTTAAAGATATCCACTTCCATCGCCCAAATGAGCTCGGGCTTGGTTTCAGCGAGAAATTTGACGTATTTCGGTGAGAGCGGATCGTTCTTCGCGCGGTCGTCATTGCCACTCCAGCGCATCACGGCGAGGTCCTCACCCTTGATGCGGTTGATCCACGCGGCGCGCAGGGCTTCGGTGGTTTTCGGCGTCCGCAGCGGGGGAAGAATCACCCTTTCGTAAACATCGGAAATCGGTAGCGGCGTCATCGGCCAGCCTTCGACTTTCAATCCACCAAGTCCGTAAGCTTGGGCAAAGATCGTGCTGGTGACGGGCTTGCGGAGTTCTTCGCGCGCGGCGTTGGAGTCAACTTCCTCGGCATTGATCAGAAGCGATTCGATCACCTTGGAAGCCTCGGGCGAAAGTTTGGCAATCTCGCCGGGCTTGGCAGCGGCACGGAGCGTGAGCGAGAACCAGTTGAGTTGGTGGCGGAGTGCCATGGCGAAGGCAGGATCATCGAGTTGTCCGTTCCTCCGTTTCCATTCGCGAAAATCCTGGCCGCTGCGGTTCTTCTCGTCGAAGTTCATCTTTTCGATGCATTTCAGATAGAGCTCGAGCGCCGCGCTGTTGCTCGACATGCCCTGCTTAAAAGCAGAAGTCGCGGCGCTGAACTTGGTGTGGACCTTGGCCACGGCGGCCTCGCGAAGGGCATTGAGTTTATCGACGAGCGCCTCCCGCTCCGGCTCAGTAAGGGGCCCGTCAGCAAAAACAGAGGAGCTGAGGAGGGCGCAGGTAAAAACGAGAAGACACTTCATGGGTTCGACCGGAACGTCGCAGAAACCTCGGATCTTAGCGAGAGTTGCCTTAGGGATGACGAAGGATGCCACTTTCGACCGCCTCAATCTCCTCATCCGTAGTGAACTCCCCGGCGCTTAGACCGATGTGGCGAAAGCCGTGGAGTTCGCCGGGTTCCAGATCGTCGAGGTGGTGAATGATCCTCGCCGGGCGACCGAGCCAACGGGCGGTTTCGTAAAGCGCGCGACCGCTGGCGTCGGCGGGATCGGCGACGATCAGGAGTAGGTCCGACTCGCGGGCGAGCTTTCTCAAGGCGGTCTCGCGTTGGAGGGCAGCGGGCGATAGGGTGTCGAGCACCTGCACCCGGCTGTCGCGATGCCGACTTCGCAGCGCTTCGACGATCGTGCGGGCGCGCTGGCTGGAGATGGAGGTTTGGAAAACAACTCCCGTGCGTGGGGCAAAAGACAGGTCGAAGGCTTCATCGGCCGACTCGACGACGGCAACACCGCGGGTATTCCCGGTGATCGCCTGGCATTCCGGGTCGCCGGGATGACCGACGAGGATCAGCCGGCAGCCTTCAGCGCGTAAAAGGTTCATCGTCACGTGGGCGCGGCGGATGACGGGGAGGGTGAGGTCGATCAGTTCGTGGCCAGCCTCTTTCCAAAGCTTCCGCTGCTGGGGTGCGGCGCCTGTTAGAGGGACGGCAATCCGGCGTGTCGGCGCGCAGGCATCCTCGAGTCCGCCCTCAAGCGCGCCAGCGCGGCGGGCCCGGTCCAGAAGTACGCGGTTCGGACCCGGCGCACCCATCAGCGTCAGGGGTCCTTGGCTTAGACGCCGGAGCAAAAGGCCCCAGGCATCCCGCGTCTCCTGGCTCATCCCGAGCACCGCCGCCCGCCGCACCTCTCTTTGCAGCGATGAGGAAATGGAGCTTGTCGAAAGAGTATTAATCATGGCTTTGTCTTACAAAGTTCGCGATTCAAAAAGAACCCGAATGGCCATCGGGTGGAGTAAGCTTTGTCGGGCAAAGTGAAAGGGACAAGAAAAATCTGATTCCTCGGAGCAGTGTTCGGTTTGAGGAGGACTATTTCAGCCTCATGCTCTTCGGTCTTCTCAATCCGGTCGTCGGGAGGATGCGTGGCAGGATGGTCACCTCAAGACCCCGGCGCATCCGTTGGCCGACTCGGCGGCGCATTGATCGGCTTCGGTAGGGCACCCGTGCCGGAGTCACCCATCCGCTGCTGATCCAGGATCGCGCCTGCAATGGCCGACGCCAGCTTGTCACGATATCCCGAGCTGTTGCACATCCGCGCCTCCGCTGGATTACTCAAATAACCACACTCCACCAACACGCTCGGCACATTCGGATTCCGCGTCAGCCGCAGACGTCGACGCACCTGACCGCGATTGTCATGCGGACGTGGCACCGCTCTTTCCAAAGCACGCTGGATCCGCGTCGCCAAACCATGGCTATCCACCCGCCACCAATACGTCTCAGGTCCCCGCAAATGCGAGGGTCCCGAGTTGTAGTGAATGCTCACCAAAATCGCTCCATCCCTCTTGCTTGCCAAATCCACTCGATCATCGAGATCGATAAAATGGTCTCCACGACGCATCATCACCACCTTTACCTTCCCACCGAGCTTCTTGCGCACGCGATTCGCCGTATCGAGCGCCAAGGCCTTTTCTTGCGCCCCCGTCGTCCGCGAAACTGCCCCGGAATCCTTCCCGCCATGCCCCGCATCCAGAATCACCGTCGTGAATCCCTGCGGACCCGGCCGGTGACCCCAGTCATCCCGTTTATAGCTCACCGCCCCAGCACCACCACCTCCCGAACCACAGCTCGCGATAACCAAGGCCAAAACGAAAACCGCTAATTCACGCATGCGCCAAGACTTGCAAAGCCACCCCAGTCCTGACGAGCCGGAAGTCGGAATAAACGAATCCATCTGGGAAAACGGGCCAGGATGGATCGGACTCATAGGATGAACTTCAGAACAGATTGAAAATCGAGTAGATCCATTGGATTTTTGAAAATCAAATCCATCCTATCTATCCTGGTCCAAGAATCTTACGGACCTCATTCATCCAAGTCCCGCTTCCCATCACAGCCCATCGCGCTATGCTTCCCCCATCATGAACTCCGATCCTCGATTCATGCGCCGCGCCATCGAACTCGCCAGAAATGGCATGCTTGCCGGCCACGGCGGACCATTCGGCGCGGTCGTCGTGCGGGATGGCGAAATCATCGGCGAAGGTTGGAATCAGGTCCTGCGAAACAACGACCCCACCGCCCACGGCGAAGTCACCGCGATCCGCGCCGCCTGCTCGAAGATCGGCGACTTCAGCCTCACCGGCTGCGAGATCCACACCACCGGCGAACCCTGCCCAATGTGCCTCGGCGCGATCCACTGGGCGCGAATCAAGAGGATCTATTATGGATTTAGTCTCGAAGACGCCGCCAGCATCGGCTTCGACGACCTCGAATTCTACTCCGAGCTCGCCCTGCCTCCTGAAGAACGCTCGATCCCCTCCTTGCAAGCCCACGCCGACGAAGCCCGCAGCCTCCTCGGCGAATACACAGCCATTCCTAACCGGAAGGACTACTGACTCACTCGAAAGGATTGAGCGCCGAAATTCCGTCGATCCCGACGAAGTCCTTCACATTCTCTGTTAGAATGACCGGAATACCTTCGCGCTGCATCAGCGCTGCAAGTTGCCGGTCGAAATAGTTCTGTCGGGTCACGCCATCCTCCCCGCAGAGGGCGAGCGAATGGTGCAGCGTTTCCAAAGTCAGAGGGAGAACCGTCAAACCACGCAGACGGGACAAAGACGCAATCTTCTCACGAGCCAGCGCTGGGCTATCCGGCGGCTGGTTTTTGGGCCCCGTGAGATTCGGATACATCTCCGCCAAATTTTGGACCGAAACAAACAACTCCACTTCTGGACGTTGACGCAGAGCTAGGACCTGTCGAGCCAGAGCGTGGCGGGCATCCCCAGCTAGAGTGGCGTAGATGAGAACATTCGTGTCGATGAGCAAGCGGCCTCTCAGATCGTCAACGCTCATACGTTTCTTCTCTGCTGAAGCTCCCTGAAAACTGCCCGGGCGAGGTGACGATTTCATCGTCCGCCCTGCTGCGTTTCTGCAAAAACTCTTCCAACGCCATCTCAATGACTTGGCTCCTCGATCGTCGCTCCTCCTGCCCGAAGCGCTTCAGGGCCTCCAAGATCTGAACATCAATGGTAGCACTAATATGAGACTTCATGGCATAAGCATGCTACATCATACCAAATGGTCAAGCCAGTAGCTCGACTCGCGAGGTCATCAAGCAAATGAAGCGAGCTCAAAAAAACCGCGCAAATCCGCGGTGACACGCCGCTCTTCCCGGGTAAGTCTCTCTCCATCATGATGAAATCCGTCAGCTCCCTCATCCTCAGCGCCGCGATCTCAGTGGCTTCCGCCGAATCCATCGTCGCCGTCTACGACCTCGAAGGCCCGCTCACGGAGAGCGGCATGTCCGAGCCCTCGCTGCTCTCGATGGACCTCGAAGCCACCCGCCCGCTCACCCTTTTCGACATCACCCGCAGCCTCGGACAAGCCGCCGCCGATCCCGAAGTGACAGCCCTCGTCCTCGATATCGACGACGCCGGACTCGGACTCGCCCAGCTTCAGGAAATCCGCAGCCACCTCCTCAGCGCCCGCGAAGCCGGCAAGGACGTCTGGCTTTACAGCGACGGCTACAACAATGGCACCGCCCTGCTCGGCTCTGCCGCCAACCATTTCGTCCTCATGCCCGAGGCCGACGTCTCCTTCGCCGGCATCAGCGCCGAATCGATGTATTTCAAAGGCATGCTCGATAAACTAGGCGTCGCCGCCGACGTCATCCACATCGGCGACTTCAAGAGCTTCGGCGAAGAATATTACCGCACCGGACCAAGCGAGTTCGCCGAAAAGCAAACGCAGGAACTCATCGGCGGTATCTTCGATCAAATCACCGGCGACGTCGCCAAAGGCCGCCGCGTTCCGAATGAAAAAGTCCTCGCACTCATTGACCGCGGAACCTTCACCGCCGAGGAAGCGAAGGAAGCCGGACTCGTCGATGACCTGAAATACCGCACCGACTTCAATAGCGAGCTGAAGGACAAGTATGCCGACGCCAAGTTCGACGACGAATACGCCCTCCCCGATCTCGATGGCCCGGAAATCGACGGCATTTTCGATCTCTTTAAACTCATGCTGAACGCCGGCAAGGACACCGGAGCCAGTGAAGACTACGTCGCCGTGGTCGCACTCGAAGGCGGCATCAGCTCTGAAAGCATCGCCCCCGTCCGCCAGGAAATCCTCAAGCTTCTCAAAGACAAGCACGCCAAGGCCCTCGTCCTCCGCGTCAGCTCGCCCGGCGGCTCCGCCCTCGCCAGCGAAGTCCTCTGGGAAGCCACCGACGAATGGAAGGCCGCCGGCCGCCCCTTCGCCGTCTCCATGGGTGAAGTCGCCGCCAGCGGTGGCTACTATGTTTCCAGTGGCGCCGAACGCATCTTCGCCGAACCCAGCACCATCACCGGATCAATCGGCGTCGTCGGCATGAAGCTCGTCATGGCCGGCGCCATGGAAAAACTCGGCATCACCACCCACACCGTCCAGCGCGGCGAATACGCCGACGCCATGTCGATGACCAAACCCTTCACTCCCGAGGAAAGCAAACTTGTCCGCGATTCGATGCTCGATGTCTACGGCACCTTCAAAAAGCGCATCACCGATGGCCGCGGCGATCGCCTGAAGGGCGAACTCGAAAGCATGGCCGGCGGCCGCGTCTTCACCGGCACCAAAGCCCTCGAACTCGGACTCGTCGATGAACTCGGCGGACTTTCCGACGCCATCGCCTGGGCCGCCGAAAAGGCAGGCATTGAAGACGGAAACGCCCAGCTCAAACCCGAGCCAAAAAGCATGCTCGAAGGCCTCTTCGCCAAGCCTGAAAAAAGCAGCGACGACGAGATCGTCCGCATGTCCGGAAGCCCATCACCCGCCGCCGCCGCGATCCGCACTGCCGTCCGTGATGCTGGCCTGAGCACGCTCCCCGCTCCTGCCCACGCCGCCGTCGAACGCGCCCTCAACCGCCTCGACGCCATCAGCGAGTCCAGCATCCAGCTCATCGGCCCTGACTTGCGGATTCGCTGGTAAGCATTTACCCGCCCGGCTCCGACATGAACACACCCATCCGCGTCCTTTGCGCCGGAGCCGGCCACATGGGCCGCTCCCACGCGCTTGCTTACCACAACATCCCCGACTTCGAGATCTGCGGAATCGTCACCCGTTCTCCTAAAAACCACTCCGAGCTCGGTCCCGATGGGAAGTTCACCAAAAGCGATGAAATCATCCTCCTCGATGACGAACCGGATCATGATGGCTTGTGTCAACGAGAACAGCAGTATTTCCTCAAAGCCATCCGGGAGAATCTCGACCTGAGCGACCCCATGGAAGATGCCCTGAGCTCCATGCGTATTGTCGCTGCCGCCGACGAAAGCTTCCGCACTGGAAAAACCATCGACCTCTAACAACCTCCATGAAATCTCACTTTTTCCTCCTCCTCGCCATGGCCACCATGGCCCAGTCCAAGCCCATGGACTTCCTGCCGATCTTCAACGGCGAAGACCTCAAAGGCTGGAACGGCGAAGGCTACATTGTCGAAGACGGAGCCATCGTCTGCACACCCCAAGGCCGGATACTCTCAACCGACTTCCGTTTCGCGAACTACGTCCTCGATTTCGAATTCAAGCTCACCCCGGGTGCCAACAACGGCCTCGGCATCCACTACCCCGGTCATGGCGATGCCGCCTACACCGGCATGGAGCTCCAGGTCCTGGATGATACCGCAGAAAAATACAAGGACCTCAAGCCCTACCAGTTCCATGGTTCCATCTACACCATGGTCCCGGCGAAAAAGGGCGCCCTGAAACCCGTCGGCGAATGGAACCTCCAGCGCGTCGTCGTCAATGGCGATGAAGTCAAAGTCGAACTCAACGGCAAGGAGATCACGACCGGCAACCTCCGCGAACTCCAGCAGAAGTTCCCCGACCATGCCGGTGTCAAACGCCGCTCCGGCTTCATCACCTTCTGCGGCCATGGCGACAAGGTTTCCTACCGCAAACTCCGCATCTGCGAATTGCCACCCGCAGCAAACGTCGCCGGAGTCCGCGCCGCAGGCTTCGAACCGCTCAGCGAAGGCGAAGGCCTCGGATCATGGAAAGTCGAGCCGGGCAGCGAAGGCCACTGGATCAACTTCAACGGCATCATCAAATACGATGGACGCAGTACCGCCAAAGTGAAGGACCTCTGGAGCAAGAAATCCTACAAAGATTTCACCCTCGTCTTCGATTGGCGCTGGTCCGCCAAGGGCGAGATGATGAAACGCCCGATCATCGGTGCCGACGGAAACGAAACCGGTGAAATGGTCGAAGTCGAGGAACTCGATAGCGGCATCTATCTCCGAGGAAACTCAAAGAGCCAGGTGAACCTCTGGAACTGGCCCGTCGGATCGGGAGAAGTCTACGGCTACCGCACGGACAAGAAGCAGCCAGCCGATGTCCGCGCCGCCGTGACCCCCAAGAAGAACGCCGACAAACCGATCGGCGAATGGAACCGCACGATGATCACCCTCAAGGGTGACCGCCTCAGTGTCATGATGAATGATGAGATTGTCATCGAAAACGCCCAGCTCCCCGGCATCCCCGCCGAAGGCCCCATCGCCCTCCAGCACCACGGCCACGGCCTCGACTTCGCCAACGTCTGGATCCGCGAAGACTAACCACCACGAGGAGGCACATCCCCCCTTGCCCCAAGCGAGCAAGGGGACTCCCGTCCTGCGGGTGACTTAATTCACTCATGAAGAAAGGCTTATGAAAATAAAGAAGGATGAGATCGCCCACTTGCGCCATCCACCCATGATCGCGTGATAGGCGGAGTGATCGATCGTGCTAGTGTTCTGCCCTCCCCCCACAAACTATGAAATCCGCATCCCCCCAGCGGACGACGAACCGAGCCGGCGTGACGCTGCTTGAGTTATCCGTCGTCATCATCGTTCTCCTGTGCATTACCGCACTTCTCATGGTCGGTGCCCAGGCGTGGTGCCGAGGAGCGGATCGCGCCTCCTGCGTGATCAACATTCGCAACATCCAGATCTCCGTACGTTCTTACCAGAACCTCTACGGATACGATTTCGGAACCATGCCCTATGCGGACAACGGCACCCAATCGATTGCCGCTCATCTCTACAGCAAAGGCTACATCACCGAACCACTGCACGACGCTCTCTCCGGCAGCCGTGAGTGTCCCGGCGGAGGCACCTATACGATTCCCCAAGAAGAAGTTTTCCCCCTCATCGGCACGCTCTACGTCGCTTGCTCACTCGAGGCCGACGAAATGCACGGCATGCCGAGCAACTCCCAGTGGTAGGAGAACAAAGCTCGCACCCACCGCACCCCTCGAGCCTAGGCGCTGGGCGGGATTCGAAAAATTATTTTTTTTTCTTTTCAGAGGGGGTGCCCCGGGTAGGATGAACCCGATGGTCCTTGAAAAAGGCCTTTTTAAATTTCTCCCAACCTACGTTCATGATCAAGTCACCGAAGATTCTCGCTCTACTGACTGCAGGACTTTTTTCCATGCCTGCTGATGCTGCTTTCGTGTTAAGCTTGGAACCGATTCCGGTTGTGCTCACTCCAGACTCCCTTACAGGAAGCGTGAACATCGTAGCTACGAACACGGGGCCAGCAGCTGACGATTTAGTGTTCTTCACCGTCTCTTTGGCTTACCTTAGCGGCTCAACCGACATTATGATTGATGCTCCAGCCACCATTTCTCACTTCGGATCACCCTTCGTCGGAGGTGCAGGCCTCGGTCCCGGTGACCAGACGATCATTGGAGTCTTTTCCTTTACGATGAGTGGCGCGGTCTCACCAACTCTCGCATCTCCTATTTCAACAGATTTTGGAGGAACCCTATTCTCACAAGCGATTTCCTCACCCGCTGTGGTCTCTACTCCACTGACCGCGACCGTTGTTGGTATTCCAGAGCCAAGCAGTGCTTTTCTTGTTCTCTCAGCGGCGGGTCTTGCATTCGTTCGTCGCCGGAGGATCTGATTGCGCACCCATTTGGTCTGGATCTCGACAAGGGTGGTCGGACCTTCGGGAATGCTGAAAGGGCAGGAGATGGGGTTTGATGGTGAGCATGGTTCAGATCCAGACACCCATTCCCTGACAGTTCAAGGGTTGGATTGCGGAAGTCCGCCCCTCAAGAGGATTGGATTCTCCGTCCCGATCGAATAGTGGGATCGGTTTGGTGGTAGTCGGTGGCGTTGAAATAATAGGCCTCTCCGTCACGCTGCTTGAAGCGATGTCTTCGATCCGACTTGGGTGGAAAGTGACCCTCACGTATTACGGCTGGGAATTTCTCCCAAGCGTGCTAGTTTCACCCCAATTGAATCCGTTTCGTTCCATCACCGCGCTACTGATGGCCTTTCTGGTCGTGGTGCCTCTGTGCTGTTGCACGCTGAACGCGGCAGACACTCCGGTGAAGCATTCTTGCTGTAGTCCGAGCGAGAACAACGAGAGCAAGGAAAAGGGGCCATGCGAGTGTGCCTGCAAGTCGAAGGAGCCTCGTGATGAGGTAAAGAACTTCGAATTGCCCCTCGATCAGGTCACGCCGTTCGTTCCGGTCGTCCAGGACCTTGGTTACCTGAGTCGGCCCTTCGTGCGTAGCGAGCCAATGGCTGGCACACCGCACACCGGCTGTGATCCGCCGAGGCTCCGGCTGGCGATCTATTCGCGTTGGCTCCTTTGAAGCCACGCTTGAACTCACTTTCCGACGTCCCCTTCGGACGTGCGGATTTATTGCGTTCTGAAATCCGCAGATTCGTGCCCGGCCAGCTGGATTGGCCACGCGGCATCCCCTATTCCGTTCAAGCAAACCAACCACTTATATCATGAAAACGATTCTTATCATTAGCTCAATCGCCTTTGTTTTTAGCTCCTGCAAACCACACGAAGCCACCAGCTCGGAAGCTCCTTCGGAAGCGGTGGCTGGAAAGCCCTACCCCCTCGATGTCTGTCTCGTCTCAGGCGAAAAGCTGGGTACCATGGGAGATCCGGTGGTGATCACTCACGAAGGTCAGCAGATCAAGTTCTGCTGCGATTCCTGCATTCCGAAGTTCGAGAAGGAGCCCGCGAAGTATCTCGGCAAGCTCGGGAAATAATCACCTCGCCCCGGAAAGCCGCAATGGCTTTCCGGGGCTCATTCACTCGCCGGCCATGAAGCGTCTTCGACGAATTTTAACAGCCCTCAGCCTACTCGCCCTGCCTCTCTCCTGCAGTGCGCCGGGCAGCGATGGAGCTGGAGGAAAGAGAGCTTCTCTTGAGTTACCACCGGCTTCCGCAGCGGTGAGTTATGCGGTTTCAGGTGCGGCAGGCCCAGATGACCTCGCGAGACACGCGATCCGGCATCACCCTTCTCTGGAAGCCGCTCGACACCGCGCAGCCAGGCTTTCCCAGAAGGCCCCGCAGGATCGCGCGCTGCCGGATCCGATGATCGAGATGGCCGCAGGATCGATGGCCGAGACCGCTGCGGGACGGGTCGATGCGGTGGGTGTTGTGAAACAACAAATCCCTTTCCCGGGGAAACGATCTGCCGCCGCCGCCGCCTCGGAAAGTGAAGCCGCCGCTGCGAGGGCAGAGATCAAAGCCCTCGAATTGAAGCTCACGGAGCAGGTTCACGCCGCCTGGTGGGATCTCTATCTTGCCGAGCAAACCATCAGTATCAGCCGCGAAAGCCGTTCCGTGCTTGAAGCACTGCGCGAGGTGATCGACGCGCGGGTTGCCACCGATCAGGCGGCTCAAGCCGATCAACTTCGTCTCGCTAATGAGGTCTCGCTTGTCGACCGCGATCTGGCCAACGCCGATCAGCTTCACAACACTGCCCGCGCCCGACTCAACTCGCTTTTAAATCGCCCATCCGGCTCGGCATTGCCGAGTGCGGCCGGTGCCCGAATTCCTTCGGCGGGTTCGCTTGATGGATTGCTCGCCCAAGCTCAGTCGAAGCATCCGGAAGTCGCGGCTGCCGAGCAACGTGCCAATGCATTCCGCCATCGCCTCAAGCGTGCGGAGTTGGAAAAGTACCCTGACTTCACGGCGGGGATTGCAGGAGCGGCGGTTTCCGACTCAGGACTGTCGAGAGTGGCGAATGGTCGAGACCAGGTTTATGCGACGCTTGGAGTCAGCATTCCGCTATGGCAGGAACCCCGGAGGGCAATGATCCGAGAAGCTCAGGAGGGCATTGCGGAAACCGAATCGATGCTTGCGGCGACGCGTTCCGAACTTCGCTATCGGGTGGAAGAAGCATGGTATCGCGCGAAGACCTCGCGTGATGTTGCGAGTCTTTTCGAGACCCGTCTGATCCCGGATGCGAAGCAGGCTTATGACGTCACGCTGTCAGGCTATAGCTCCGGGAAAAGCTCCTACACCGACCTGATGGAAACCTGGCGCGGGCTGCTAGGTTACCGGCTTCAGCTCGCCAGCAACCGCGCCCAGATCGGCAAAGCCACCGCAACCCTCCGCGCTGCTGCGGGGATACGATGAGTAACGACCCTTCGTGAACGATGTGACTCATGTGGCCAACTACCCGCAATCTAGAATATGAAACTTCCCGCTTTTCTCAATCACCCCCGCAAGATCTTCGTCTTCCTGCTTCCGCTTGGGCTCTTTCTCGCCGGCTGGTGGTTTGGTCTTCCGCCATCAGAAAAGAGCAACAGCCACGCCCCGGCCGCTGCCAGCGACGAGGTCTGGACCTGCTCGATGCATCCGCAGATCAGACAGCCGAACTTCGGGCTCTGCCCGATCTGCAACATGGACCTCATTCCACTTCAAGACGAAGGTGGTGGCGGGCTTCGTGAAGTCAGCGTCTCGTCCGAAGCGGCGGCATTGCTCGATCTGCGCGTCACTCCCGTCCGACGCGCACCTGCCCAAGCCGACATCAAACTCTTCGGGAAAATCGACTACGATGAACGTGGTATCACCGCTGTGACCGCACGCATGGGCGGTCGCCTTGATCGACTCTACGTCGACTTTACAGGCGCACGTGTTAGAAAAGGCGATCATCTCGCGGAGATCTACTCACCCGACTTGTTCGTGGCGCAAAAAGAACTGATCTCCGCCAAATCCGCCTTCGAGCGGCTTGAGGCATCTTCGTCACCAGCGGTTAGGGAGACCCGCAAGCGTCT
>Ga0210024_1001332_pt1 | contig 22305 bp, 20 predicted proteins | sample CryGeymeta201525_FD_183988 | JGI IMG/M metagenome (GOLD analysis project Ga0210024, IMG submission 183988) | Groundwater microbial communities from Crystal Geyser aquifers in Utah, USA - Crystal Geyser metaG 2015-25 (SPAdes) (version 2) | ecosystem: Environmental > Aquatic > Deep subsurface >...
TTTTACCACGGATTCAGGAATCATTTCCAAAAATTTTCCTTTATTAGTTTTATTGTGATAGACTATCAAAAACTGATATGACTTCTACATTACTCTGCTGGATTGCAAGTATACTTGTGGGCGTCTGTAAAGCGGGTTTTGGAGCCGGCATAGCTATACTGGCAGTCCCTTTGATGACCATCGCCATCTCTCCAACCCGGATGTTAGGGGTGCTGCTTCCTTTATTAATCACCGGGGATATCTTTTCTCTCTTACATTATCCCAGGACGCAGAATTTCCGTAACCTCTCAATGCTTATTCCGGGCTGTATTCTGGGCATAGGCATCGGTTCTTTGCTCTTAAAGAAGTTTGGATTACTGACCGATGGAGAAAGAACGTTACGTGTATTCATCGGGGTTATCTGTGTTGTTATTGTGCTGATTCAGCTATACGTTCAGTTGAAAGTTCGCCGCAAAGTCAATCCAGTTGCTTATAAACCCAGAATATGGCATGGGGTAACTGTGGGAATAATCGCCGGCGTTACCTCTACCCTCGCCCATACGGCTGGACCGATTATATTACTCTTTCTTCTTCCTCAGAAATTGGAAAAACGAGTCTTTGTGGGCACCGCTCTTCTCTACTTCTTTGTCGGAAACAGCGCCAAGTTAATTCCTTACATTGCCGGTAATATCATTACCCGGAAGACAATTTTAGAAAGTATTCGCCTGATACCCTGGGTAATAGGAGGAACCTTGTTAGGAGCCTGGCTGAATAAAAGAATTTCAGGAAAGATATTCAGTTACGTTATCTATGGCATTACCCTCTTAGCCGGAATAGGATTACTGATGAAATAACGCACCACAGGTATCGAACCCGAAAACAACTTTATTTATTACTGAGTTTCCGGCTTAATCTTAAGGCAATCTCTTTTAATTCTGTCTTGTTGGCGGGAGTGGAAACAAAAGGTCTTTGCAATTCCTCTCTGCGGTAGCGGGGAACAATATGGAGGTGGAAATGCATTACCTCCTGCCAGGCAATTTTCCCGGCAGAATGAAACAGGTTTATTCCGGAACAGCCGAGAACCTCCGGCATCACTCTGGCAATTCTCTTAGCCAGAGAAAGCACCTTAATAAATGAAGCCTCCTCTATATCAAATAAGTTGGTGGCATGGCTTTTCGGAATTACCAGGATATGCCCCTTTGTTGCCGGGTTGATATCCGCGAATGCCATAACCTCGTCATTCTCTGAAACTACATAGGCAGGTATGCTATGGCTGGCAATCTTACAGAAAATACATTCATCCATTAATTATTCTCCTTTCCGCTTTTTATAAAGGTTCTGATAGATTCGTTTCCCGCTATTCTCCCTACCCGATAGCCCCATTACTCCATTAATACGAACATTTTTAAGGCTAAATCCATTTCCGCATAATAACCGAATATTATTACCACTATCCACTACCCGGCTTTGTACGTTTTCAATAGAGATATCGGTGATATCCCCGCTTAAAGCATTCAAGGCTACAGTATCATCACCGGTATCACCGAATATAGATTCAATTACATTTCCACTGCAAGAGGCAGCCGTTTATGGATAGATACCAGGACAAGATAAAAGTTCAGCAGACAAGATTCACTATGATAAAAATTTGAAATAGATATTTTTAGAGAATTCCGTCCTCTTCTTTGATTTCGGTTTTAGAGAGTGGTTTTTCCTTCTTCGCCTCCCGGTCAAGAATGTCAGACTCTGTTCCTTCCTCAATTATCTCCCCAAACCTTATGGAATGGAAAGGAACAAAAATGGTTTTATTCTCCTTGTCAACAGGTTTTTCAACCTTCCTTCCGGTATTCTCACTAATGGTCTGCTGATAGAGTTTTCCTTCTATTTTCAAATAGATATCAGTCTCTTCTACCACGATACCGCGAATAATCTGGACAGAAGCATCCTTAAACACTCTTCGGCAAATTACCCTAACTTTACTATCAATCAACATTTTCTCTTCTCCTTTTAAAATTCTTACACCATCAAGATATTCGGAAATTAGCGATATTCTTTATCTCTCCAAAACAGCTTTACAGGATAGCCTCTCCCCTCTTTTGTTACCGCTACTTCTACGGCAAGTGGATTCCGGTTTTCTGCTCCGGCTTGCCGAGCGGCATTGATTCTTTCCCGCTCTATTTCGTCGGCAGATTCCTCGCTTAAAAAGAAAGATTCTATACCATACTTGATTCTTATATTGTGTGAGTAAGAATAGTAAACTTTACCTCTTAGAAAAGTAAAATTTGTATTTTCCGGTCTATTTTTGTAAGCTGCAATCGGTTCCCAAAATTTTTCTTTTTTCTTTAGAACAACGTAAACGTAATCATTAGATTCTAAACTGCGAGGGATGCAGTCTTTAAATAGAGTGGCAGGGATTGTTGATATCTTGTAATTAAGATTAATATACCTGCCTCTAAATACGCTAAAAGGGTCTACCGGTTCTGTCTCAAGCAAGATTTTGGTTGCTCTGCTAAACTCTAAGGTATGGAAGAGCGCCATTCCACCGAGAAAGATTAACTGTATTATGATTATCGAAACAAAAGCAATCTTTTTATTCATCCCCTTTCCTCTGCCAACTTTTCTTTCATACTTTTTTCAACACTCTTTCTCTTTTTTTCCATATACATTCCGCCAAAAATTAAGATTAACCCGCCGATGATAAAGAAAATGGAACGGGGAAAAATCTTCCAGAAGGTATCAAAGTACCTGGTTAATGTATTTAAGGCAAAAGCGCCGAGCGACAATCTGAAGATAGATTCTTGCCGTAAAAGATAACCTAAATATAAAAATGCGATAATCTCAGCAAAAAATAGGATATTGTAAGATATCGAAACAAAGTTCTCGCCTAATGGCCCAAAATGCATCAAAATAATCTGCAGAATCAAAAACGGGAAAATAATTCCCGCCTCTTTCTTTTCTTCGCTATTTCGGGACTTAAAAAGATGTTTTGAAATTATTATTCCGGATAAAAGATAGAGTGCGTAAATGATTAGAAACGCTAAAGGCAGATAAACAACCTCCTGCGCTTTTCCGGGATGGAATAATTCTGCGTAGTGGTGAGCGAATGTCAGCGAGTAATTATTAATAAAGATAAAAAGCATTGCCAGCGCCTTGTAAATAATAGAAAAGCCTCCGAACTTTCCCCGACGATGCAGCATCCCCAGGAAATACAAGATAAAACCATAGGCGATAAAGAGATTGCCATAGAGCAATTGCATATTTATTGAAAAATAATCCGTTATCGCGGGTTGTTGCAGGTAAAGATAATGCGTAAGCCAGATGCTTACGCCGATTATACTGATGAATAAAGATGCTTTTTGCCTTTCCCGATAAACAAGATAAATAATAATAGCGAGAAGCAAGAAGAAGGGATAGACAGGATTGGAAAGATTATTAGCTATAAAAACACTTAACCAGACCGGCAAGAGCAATGAAGTCAGGACTAAAACGGATTTAGAACGCAATAAATTAGCCCCCTCACCCCTCCCTCTCCCCTCGGGGAGAGGATATAAGGTGAGGGGGAACTTTGAAATTCCATACAATAAAAATATTACCGGCAAAATGCCGATAATCCAGAAGAGAAAACCGTTGGCATAATTATATGGAATTTGAAAAATCTGGGCAATTAGCCATATACCCGCACCAAAAGAAATTGCTCCCAAGAAAAGCAGTGGTTCGCCAAGTTTCGGATGATTACTTTTTTCAAAACGAAAGTGGTAACCTAACAGGTTGAAACCTAAAACGAAAGAAAAAACTAAACCTATTTTAACAAGTTTCCCGAGATGTTGCCAGTTTGAAGCTATAAAAAGAATAATACCCGCCCCTATCAAAATAGAACCGAGGATAAATATTGATGAAACCAATCTATTATATTCCAATTGCCGGGAATATCTATCCTTGATTTTATCAGCCTGATTGGGTTCAATGATTCCTTCTTCAACCCAGGTGCTTATTTCTTTGAATAATTTCTTAATCCATCCTTTCGAAAGCATAGTACTTCTATTCCTTTTCCTCTTTCACCAGTTTTAGCATTTCTTTTACCGCCTTCTCCAAGCCGATAAAAAGAGCGTAACCAATAATGCTATAGCCGATGTTTAATCCTATAATCCCGGAAACCCGGCTTACCGGAACCACATTTTCGTAATTTAGTCCGTGGCCGGCGTCAACTTTTAGCCCGCAGGAAATGGCGAATTCTGTCATTTTTCTTAGTTTTTCCAGTTCTTCTTCTTTCCCCTTCCCTTTTTGATTAGCATAGATTCCGGTATGCAGTTCCACAAATTGCGCCCCCGCCTCCTGGGAAGCTTTTACCTGAGAAATTTCCGGGTCAACAAAAAGACTTACTGAAATACCGGCTTTTTTAAATCTTGCAATTGTTTTTTTAAGATGTTTAAAATTTCCTTTGACATCAAGCCCTCCTTCGGTGGTTAATTCCGCTCTTTTTTCCGGGACCAGGGTTACCCGGGATGGCCGCGTTTTTAAAGCAATCTTGACTATTTCCTCGGCAGCCGCCATCTCTAAATTAAGAGGAATTTTTATTCTCTTTTTAAGAAAAAAAAGGTCATTATCCTGGATATGGCGGCGGTCTTCGCGAAGATGGCAGACGATAGAGTCTGCTCCGGCCTTTTCGCAGATGAGCGCTCCTTTTACCAGGTCCGGCTCTTTACCTCTTCGGGATTGCCGTAGAGTGGCAATATGGTCAATGTTGACCCCCAATCGACAAAGTCGTTGCGAGGAGCGAAGCGACGAAGCAATCTCGAGATTGCCACGTCCGCCTGAGGCGGACTCGCAATGACAGGTTCTATTCATTTTTTAGCACCTTCTTTAATTTCTTGATAAAGAGGGTATTTTCTTGATGCATACCGATGGTAACCCGGGCAAAAGAACCCGGCAGATTAAAATTAGACATATCCCGGATAATTACTCCTTCTTTTTCTAACTTTCGGCAGACAGAGGAAGCATCTCTTTTTAGGTCAACACAAATAAAATTAGCCTGGGTAGGAATATAAGAAAGACCTAATTTCTTTAAATTCTCATAGAGATATCTTTTTCCCTCCCGGTTATTTTCCCTGGTCTTTTTAAGATGTTCATTCTCGTTGAGCGCAGTGGTCGCGGCTACCTGAGCTAAAGAAGAGGTATTAAATGGCGGGCGAATCCTATTCATTAGTTCGATAATTTCCTCTTTTGCTATTCCATAGCCAATGCGCAACCCGGCTAAACTGGAAGATTTGGCAAAAGTGCGGGCAACAACGAGAGGTTTCGTGCTTTTCAAATAAGGAAGGAGCGAGCCGAACTTTCTATCTTCCACGTATTCCAGATAGGCTTCATCAGAGAAAATAATAAGGTTTTCGGGAATTTTCTCCATAAATTTTTTTAATTCTTCTTTTTTAATGATGGTCCCGGTAGGATTGTTGGGATTGCAGAGAATCAGCATTTTTGTTTTTTTATTAATTGCTTTAAGCATCGCCGAAAGGTCAAGAGCGTAATCCTTTAAAGGGATTGAAACCGGAACAGCATCTCTTAATTTAATGAGGCTTTTATAGATAATAAAGGAAGGGTCGGGGATAATTACTTCTTCAGCCGGGTTAACAAACGTCTCCAGAACCATCGCAATGATTTCACTGGAGCCATTGCCTAAGATAATATTTCCTCTTTTTAATTTTAATTTTTTGGCAATTGTCTCTTTTAAACAATAACCGTTGCTGTCAGGGTAAAGGTTAATTTTTTTCAGGGAATTCCCCAGAGCCTTGATTACTTTTTTTGACGGAGAGAAAGGATTTTCGTTAGAGGCAAGTTTGATAACCCGGGAAATTTTTCTTTCTCTTTTCAGTTGAGAAATGGGTTTGCCGGCCTGGTATGGTTTTAAACCAAGGACAACTTTTCTGGTTAATTTCTTAACTATCATCCGGTTATATCTTTAGCGCTTCCCTTGCTTCCCTTAGAGTTGTTTTGGCAATTTTGCCCGCGTTTTCTTTCCCTTGTTTTAAGATATCATCAATCAATTTTGGCCGGGCAACAAATTCTTTCCTCTTCTCGGAGAGAGGTTGTAAAGATTTAACGAGTCGCTCGGATAAAATTTTCTTGCAGTCGGTGCAGCCAATTTTTGCCGAAAGGCAGTCTTTTTCAATTTGTGATTTTTCCTCTTTATTATAGATCTGATGAAAAGCAAAAACTACGCAGCCGGCAGGATGACCTTTATCTTTCTTGTAAACCCTGGCAGGGTCGGTAAACATCTCCATCACCTTTTTTTCAATAATCTTTCCTGAATCAGAAAGATAGATGCAGTTATGGTATGATTTACTCATCTTTCTGCCGTCGATGCCGGGTAATTTAGGGGTTTTTGTTAAGAGGGCTTTTGGTTCGGGGAAAATTTCTTTATAGAAATAATTAAAACGCCGGGCAATCTCCCGGGTTAATTCTAAGTGCGGTAATTGGTCCTCGCCTACCGGCACCGCCGTTGCTTTATAGAGAAGGATATCTGCGGCTTGCAATACCGGATAACCTAAAAACCCGTAGGTGGAGATATCCTTATCTTTCAATTGGGTTAACTGCTCCTTATAGGTAGGACAGCGCTCCAACCAGGACAAAGGGACAATCATTGAGAGCAGCAGATGCAGTTGGCTATGCTCGGGAACTTCAGACTGGACAAAGAGTGCGCTTTTCTCCGGGTCTAAACCAAAGCAGAGCCAATCAACCAGCATTTCTTTGATATTTTCTTTGATTTTTGAGGTATCCTGATAATCAGTGGTAAGAGCATGCAAATCGGCAATTTCATAATAGCACTCGTACTCATCCTGTAATTTAGCCCAATATTTCAAAACCCCCTCGCAATGTCCCAGATGCAGTTTTCCTGAGGGTCTCATTCCGCTTAAAATTCGTTTTTTCATTTATAAAAAGCAGAATAGGCTTGATAAGTGGAGTAGATATCGGCTTTATGGGCAATCTCCAATGGCGCATGCATAGAAAGAAGCGCGGTCCCGCAATCGATTACTTCGCAATTATATCTCGCCAAATATTTTGCTACCGTTCCTCCGCCTCCCTGGTCAATCTTCCCCAATTCTCCGGTCTGCCAGATAACTTTTCGTTTTTCAAATAAGTTTCGTAAATAGGCTACAAATTCGGAACTTGCTTCACTGCTTCCTCCTTTTCCTCCTTTTCCCGTAAATTTAGTAAGCACAACTCCGCAGCCAATCCTGGGGCTATTCCTAAGTTCGTTAACATCCTTGTAGGCAGGGTCAACTCCGGCATTAACATCGGCAGAGATAGCCTGGGAAGAAGAAAGAATCCTGCGCAGTTGAAGTTCGGTGGCTTTCGGCGAAGAGAGATTTAATATCTCGGAAAGGAAAGAAAGCAGAGAAGTTGATTGAGCGCTGTTTACCCCCTCACTGCCAATTTCCTCCTTATCCACAAGCATACAGAAACAGGTAGTTTCAGGGTTTTTTAATTCACAGATTGCTTTAAGAGAACTGTAAACGCAGACCCGGTCATCCTGGCCATAAGCTGCAATCAAACTTTTATCAAGACCTGCGTCCCTCGCCTCTCCGGCCGGGACTGCTTCAATATTACTGCTAACCAAATCCTCCTCGGTAAAATTATACTTTTGGTTTAATTTTTCCAAAATTGCCAATTTTATTCTTTCCTTTACATCTTTATTCTGATGGGGAATGCTGCCGGCTAAGATATTTAACGCTTCCCCCTCAATGCCTTTCTCCAGACTTTTTTTCATCTGGTCACTCGCAAGATGGGGTAAAAGGTCGGTGATGGTAAAAACCGGCTCTTCTTTTTTTTCTCCGATAACCAGGTTTATTTTTTTGCCGTTTTTCAAAACAACGACACCGTGAAGGGCTAAAGGAATAGTAACCCATTGGTATTTCTTTATTCCTCCGTAATAATGAGTTTTAAAAAAAGCAAGATTTTCCTCTTCGTAAACAGGATGCGCTTTCAAATCAAGCCGGGGAGAATCAATATGGGCAATAATGATTCTTACTCCTTCTGAAATTGGTTTTTTTCCTAAAACTGATAAGAACAGATTTTTCCCCCGGTTATCGGCGTAAACTCTCTTTCCCTTAAAACTTCCTTTCTTTATTTTCTCCAAAGGGATAAAGCCTGCTTTTTCGGCCATCTTTGTGCCTTCGGTTATAACTTCCCATTCGGTCTTTCCCCGGGTTAGAAATTCTTTATAACCTTCGGCAAACTCTAATGTTTTTTTCCTCGATTCCGGACTAAATTCATCCCAGGCCAATTTTCTTTCATAGCATAATTTTTTTTCTAAAGGATTCTTTTTTTCCATAAAATCTCCTTATTTGTTGAAATTTATTTGTTGAAATGGGGGTCGGTAACCCGCTGAACCTTAACTGTTTTCTTTGCTTGGGAACTCTTTTTTAAACTTTCCAGTAATTCCTTATATTCCTCCCGGTCTACCGGAAGAGCAACCGGTTTATTCTTCTTTCCCGAGAGAATAAGAGCGTTGATAAATTCTACGCTCTTTATTCCATCCTCTCCGGGAGAAAGAAGTTTTTCTCCCTGAAGGATACAACGGGCAAAATTTCGGGTAATGGCGCTGTGGCCGGTTTCGCATTCAGGAAATTCCAATTTTTCCTCAACAACCTCCGGTCCTCCCCACATTGCCTTATTCTTAAGCGTAAATTCAGGGATAGAGGTTTTTAGAGAATAAAATTTAAGCGTTTCATTCTCCAGGACAAGTTTTCCTTTATCTCCCACAATCTCAATCCGTTTTTCGGAAGGTGCTTCATCGGTAGAGGCAAGATAATAGCCCCAGGCTCCGTTAGAATATTCCAGTAGAGCATCTGCTTCATCTTCTACCTCAATATTGTGAAGTCTGGTTCTGATTCTTGCCGTTACCCGGGATGGCATTCCGCCTAAAAACATAAAAAGGTCAATCCCGTGCGGAGCCTGGTTAATCAAAACTCCTCCGCCTTCTCCAGCCCAGGTGGCGCGCCAGGTGCTGCTATCATAGTAGGCCTGGCATCGATAGTCAGGGTTAACCATCAAGGTTCGCCTGATTTCTCCCAGGCGGCCGCTCTCGATAATTTCCCTTGCCACTCTGATTGCGGGCAGACTTCTGCTCTGATACATCACTCCAAAAACTTTTCCTGTTCGTTTTGCCGCTTCTAAAAGAGAGTCAGCAGCTTTTACGCTCACTGCTATTGGCTTTTCTGTAAGGACATGAACGTCGGCCTCCATTGCCGCTATCCCAATTTCAGGGTGGAAGTAATGCGGGGTGGCAACAATAACCGCATCAATCAAACCGCTTGTTAAAAGTTCTTTATAGTCGGTAAAACCGGTCACCTTATATTCTTTAGAGACCTTCTCTGCCGTCTTCTTGTCCGTATCCGATACCGCAGTTAGTTGGGTCTCCTCAATTTCCTGAATATTTTTGGCGTGAGCCTGACCCATCCCGCCGACTCCAATAATACCAAATCTTACCTTTTCCATTTCAACTCTCCTGGTTTATTTTTACCTTTCCTCCCATTGTCAAATGGATAATACCTCCAATAATACCATTAAGAAAAATAAGGGCTAAAACGAGGATGGAAAGAGCAAAAGCAGTTTCCTTGCCGATAATTCCTTTAAAGAAATAGACGTAGGCGCCTTCCCGAATGCCTAAACCATTGATAGAAGGGAAAAGAGAGAACACCCAGATAAGAGGAATATAAACAAAGAGGATAAAAGGAGAAACTTTGCCGCCTAAACTGATAATAATAAGATAATTCATCAGAATTGAGAAAATTTGGGTAATGAAGGAAATTCCTATGGATTTTGCCAGCATGCCTTGCGAATGGGCATAACGGTGGAACCTTTCGTAGATTCTTCTGCTCTGTGTATCCAGAGTTTTATATTTGTGAAAACGCAAGAGCCTGGAAAAAGTTTTTGCTATCTTCTCGTTTCTGAGAAAAAGAATTAAAAATAAAGTAAAGATGGATAACAAAAAAATAAAAAGAATCGCCTGAAGAGACAATTTCTTATAATATAAAAGAGTGGCGATTAGTCCCATAATAATTATGGAAATTGTTCCCACAATACGGTCAAATAGAACGGAAGCGCCTAAATCAATCTTCCGGGAATCGCTTCCCTTAACAAGATAGCAGCCCTTTATTAAGTCGCCGCCGGCGGCAGTGGGAAGAAAATTATTAAAAAACATCCCAATAAAAGTTAATCGAATAAGTGAGAGAAGTCTGACAAAAAGTTTCTGGGAGGAAAGAATAATCTGCCAGCGATAAGAAATGAAAGGGACAATAATTAGATTAAGTAAAATAATAAGAAGGAGAATACCCCTATTTGCTTCTTTTAAAACCTGTATAAATTGATTTAAATTTACAAATTTTAAGAGGATAAAGAAAAGGGAAAAACTAATAAATATTCTTAAAAGGAAAAAAAAACCTTTTTTCATTTTATCCTGCCGGTGAAAAGTCCTTAACTTTATTTAAAATTCCGTTAATAAACTTTGGAGAATCTTCAGCTCCGAATATTTTGGCTAATTCTATCGCCTCATTGATTGAGACGGGATAAGGAATATTCTTTAAAAAAAGAATTTCAAAACTCCCCAATCTTAGAATGTTTCGGTCAACCACTGACATCCGGTCTAATTCCCAGTTCAATGCGCATTTAGCCAGCAGTTGGTCAATATCTCCTCTTTTTTCCTCAACCCCTTTTACCAGGATATTGGCAAACTCTTCCACCGTTTTTTCAGTATTATTCTGTTTCCAGAATTGGCAAAGAATCTCCTCCGCTTTTTCTCCCCTTATGTCTAATTGATAAAGAACCTGAAGAGCAAGCTCTCTTGCCCTTCTCCGCTTTCCCATACTACTTCATCTGTTCAGACAGGTTGGCCATTTCAATAGCCGACAAAGCGCTATCGTAACCCCTGTTTCCCCTCTTAGCCCCGGCGCGTTCAATTGCCTGTTCTATAGTTTCAGCGTTAACAACTCCAAAGATGACCGGAATACCACTACTTAAGGAAATTTGACCAATAGCCCTTGAAACCTGACTGGCGATATAATTAAAATGAGACGTTTCTCCCCTGATGATTACCCCTAGACAGATTATACTATCATACTTTTTCTTTTTTGCCAAAAGGTCAGCGAGATAAGGAATTTCAAAGGAACCCGGTACCCAGGCCACGCTCAAATCTTCCTCTTTTGCTCCATGCCGCCTTAGACAGTCCAAAGCTCCTTCCAGCAATTTTTTGCTGATAAACTCGTTAAATCGGCTGACCACGAGCGCAAATCTTTTACCCTCTGCATCCAATTTCCCTTCTATCACTTTCATACTCCCTCCTCCTTTTTCTCCAGCAATCCTTTCTGCTCCATAATCTGAATATCCTTTCTTGCCCAAAGAGCTCTGGGGCTATCCGAATAATTCTTAATCACCTTCTCAAAATTTCTCTGGGCATTCTTGTAACTTTCCAGGCAAAGGTAATAATAGCCAATTAGATACTGACTATCATCAGCAAGTTCATCCTTGGGATTTATTTTAATTAATTCTTTAAACTCTCTTATTCCCTGTTTATATGCGGTAAGATTCCCATAGACAAGGGCAAGTTGATAATGGGCAGAAATAATCAGTTTACTCTCGGGAAATTTATTTAGAAGAGCTAAGAAATAACCACCAGCTTCTTTGCATTTTTTCTCCTTTACTAAATCCATCCCTTCTTTAAGCAAGGTTTTATCTGGACCATAAGGATATTTAGTTAATGCCTCTTCCATATAGGAAGAAAGGTCAACAATAATTCCCTTAACCGCGATTATTTCCTCTTCGGGAGCCAGAATTTCATAACCTTCTTCGGATAAAGCTTGGGCAAGAGCCCCTGCCTCTGTTCCCTCATAGTTCATTACCAGTCCCTTTAATTCTTCCACAATCGGGGTCATTTTCTCCTGTAATAATTCAAATATTTCTTCAGAAGAATATTTTCTGACTGCTTCATAGAAAAGGCAGGCAAGAGAATAATATCTGGCTAAAGAAAGGAGATGGTGCTCTGGATAGAGACTGGTAAATCTATTTAGTTCTCCATAACCTCTGGAGTAATCTTCAAGGAAAAAATAACTTAACCCTTTCTGGTATTTGGCTAAAGGGGCGAACTCTTTATTCTGGTAATCCATTGTTTTTGAGAAAAGGGTAATTGATTCCTTGTATTCGTTTATGCTTTGTTTGGCTAAACCTTGATAGTAAAGAATCTTGGGAATGAGCTCTTTATTCTCATTTTTCTTCTCTAAAGAAACTAAATAATTTAAGGACTCCTGATAATATTCTAATTCCTGGCAGAGAATAGCCAACTCTAACTGGCTATCAAAATAAAGCCGATGAGAAGAATAAAGTAAAAGGAAGGCTTTATAGAGTCGATAGGCTTGAATATAATAGACTTTAGCCTTTTTCTCTTTTTCTTCCGGAGAAAGTTCGGATTTCTTTTCCTGTTTTTTCTCTTCAGTTTCTTTAGCCTCTTTTCCTTCTGTTTGCTCCTCTTCTATTTCTTCTTCCTTGATGATAACTATTTTCCCCTGAAGAATTTTACCAAGAGTGGTATAAGTATTGGCTAAGCGATAGATACCAAGAGGATAGTCAGAATCCTCCAAATAATTCAAGAGATAGGTTTCATAAGCAGCAGAGGCCTTCTCGTAATCCTCTGCTATCTCATAGCTGTAGGCTAATTGGAACAGCCCTTTGGCCGATTCCTCCTCTGCTGAAAAAAAAGCCAGGGTCTTCTCGTAGACATCCCTTGCCTCCTCATACTTGCCATAGCCAAAAAGGATTCTTCCTATCCTTAATCTTGCTCTTCCCAATTTCTCGCTCTCAGGATAATCCTTGATGAATTTCTTATAGAAAAAGAATGCTTTAGGGTATTCTTCACTTTCTTCGTAGATGTTAGCTAAATTAAAAAGGAGTTCTTCTGAAGAATCACTTTCTGGAAAGAGAACTAAGAATTTCTGAGAAAGAGAGATGAGGGGTAAGAAATCTTTCTCTTGCTTTATCAGTCCAAGAAGCAATTTTTCTCCTTTCTTATCCTTGGTAATCGGGACTAATCTATTTCCTTGAGAAACAAGGAGCTGGAAAGAGGCTATTTTCTTGTCTTGGAGAATGACCTCATAAAGAGAGGTATGGACCTCTTTCTCTTTATCCAGAACCTCTAACTTTAATAGATGATTTCCCTCTTCAATATCCTTCAGGGAAAGGGATTGCGGTAAAAGATTAAAGTTTCTTTTTCCTTTGCTATCAAGATAGAGTCTGGCAATTAAAAAAGGGAAAACACCTTCGGCAGAAAAGAAGGAGATTTCAGTTTCAGATGCTCGGACCTCAACAAATTCCTCAGTAGCAGAAAAACAAATTTTGGGAAGGAAAAAGAGTAAAAAAAGAGTGATTATTCGTCCCTTCATCTTATTCAGGAGAGATAATTCGGACCGTCAGGAAGATGATTAACTCTGTTCTTCTCTTGCTGATATCAGTTTTGCGGAAGAGATAACCCAACAAAGGAATGCTTCCTAAAAGAGGAATCTTGGTAATCCTACTTTCCTCCTTTTTCTTCATTAAACCACCAATCGCAATCGTATCCCCATCCTTGATTCTTAGTTTGGTGGTTAATTCCTCCTTGCTGACATTGGGAACCTTTACCTGAGGGTAATCCGGCTGTTCTACCCAATCAATGATATCCTCTACTATGGGATGCAGAGTAACCACCACCTCCTTTTCCTCTGGATCTATCTGTGGGGTAACCTCCAGGGAAATCTTAACCTCAACCGGCTCTCCTAAACTATAGGTAGTATGAGTAAGCTTACCTTCAGAATCAAAGTAGGGGGTAGCCTCCCACCACTTATAGGTCTTGCTGTAATTAAATAAAGCGGTTTCTCCATCCATGGCGGCAGCTTTGGGAGCGGTAAGAATCTCGGCCTTTTCCTCTGTAATATAGGTCTCTAAGAGGGAATCAAAAAGGTAATTCTCTTTGGCCTTAATAAAGCCTAATGCAAGACTACCAGTGGTTACCTCTGTTGAGGTTTGCTCTCCCGGGGTATAGGCAGGAAATCTTTCTCCCTTAATCTTAAAATATGACCAGTCAATATTAAAGAAACGACTACTACCTCCGATAAACTCTACCAACTTTGACTCAATCATTACCTGGGGAATAGCGGGAACTTTGGCTCTTTCCGGAGCTGTCTCCTTATCCTTTTCCTTAATCTCTCGGACTAATTTGGCAACGGTCTTCCTGGGAGCGGTAATGGTGATTGTTTTTGTTTTTGGGGATAAAGAATACTTACCCTCCGCCTCTTTAAGAACAGGAGCCACAAGTTCTACCACTGCCGCAAGGGTAAGATATCTGGTAGTGATACTTTCGGTGATAATTTCCTCCTCGGTTTCCTTTGCTCTTATAGAATCTGCCTCCTTTAATGCCTCCTCTATCTGTTTTAAAATATCTGGGGTAGAGGTAGCTTTTATTGTCTTTAGCTCTGGAATGAGAGAGACCTTTTCCTTATTCTTAATCAGAGATTGAACAAGAAGCAAAGCGGCCTCTGGACTGATATACTTAACCACAAAGAGTTTAGTTTGCTCGGGAATTACTATCGGAGCTAAAGAAGGTTTACTGACAATATAGGCATCTTTTATCTTTTTCCATTGTAACTGCATCGTCTCACAGATAAGATTTAATGCCTCCTCAAAGGAAAGTTTCTTTAAGGAGAGAACCGGGCAATCCCCTTTTACCTCCGGGGAAATAGTGATATTCTGATTGAAGGTCCTGGCTAAAGAGTGAAGAAGTAATTCCACCGGCATGCTTTCGGTAATTTCTAATTCCAGAGGTTCCTGAGGAGAAGTGTTATCAGCAGAGAACGAAGGAGTATTTATCAACAGAAGGGTAAAGATGTAAAACAGGATTTTGTATCTTTTTTGGGATTTGGTCATTAGTGCACTTTGTAGCGGTCGGATTCATCCGACCATTTCTTAAGTTTTCTTCTTCCTGTAAGACAAAGACAAGCTAAACAAATTGCTTCCTTTAGAGATGACGAGAGTATCCCCTTCCCTGGAAAGAACTTCATACCCTTCTATTACCTCCCCTATTCTTACAGAGTAGCTCCTTTCATCCTTGGAGAGAAAGAAAATCTCCTCCCCTCCTTTGGTGATTTTCCCTTTAAAGGAAAAAGGACAGGTTAACTCTATTGTCCTGGTCTCTCTGGTTTCCCTTCCAGTTTAACATCTTCCAGGTTTAGCTCTGGTAGTTCTCCTGGAGTCTTAAGGATAGAGGCAATCAGATTGAGGGAATCTCCTTCTTTCAGGATAGAGAACTGTTTACCAGCAGTTTTCTCAGAGAGCAGTTTTGCCCTTTTCTCTAATTCTTTAAAGCTATAGGAAGAAAAGGGGTCTCTTTCGTTCTCCAAGGAAGAAGTAATTGTAATTGGGGTAATCTCTTTTTCGGCATAGATAGTAACCGCTTTCTCTTCCTCTTTCATTGTATTGTTGGTCACAACAGTTCCTGCGGAATTACGCATAGAAAAGGAAAAGAAGATAACCTCAGCTAAAAGAATAGTTCCCAGAATGATAGTTAAACCTCTCCAGGGAAAGATAAAACCTATCCTTACTGGTCTATTAACTACTTCCCAGCCAACCTTCTCCATAACATAGGTTGGGGAAGGTTTTTTCTTTTCCTCTGGGAGAATTTGTCTTCCAGAGGAATCAAGGTTTAGTCTGGTTGGGTTTTTGGGCATTTATTTTAGCGTTATCTCAATCTCATTTGATTCCCATTCCCTAGTTTTACCCTTTGCATTCTCAGCATACTCTATCTTTTCTTTTAATATACAAATCCACATCGTATAGATGAGTCGCACTTTATATGTCCCAGGTTTTAATTCTAACTCTTTCACCATTTCTGCAATATTGATTTCAGTTTTATATTCTTCCCCTGGGTTTAAAGTAATCAGAGACTCAGGATAAGGATCTATTAACGTACGGATCGCAGTAGGGAACATATGCTTTCTCTTTATTTTTTCATCGCTAATCTTGGCGAGTTCTTTCTCATCTAACTTTATTGCAAAGAGAAATTTTTCTTCTATAGGAACTGGCTTAGTAAATTTTATTGGATATTTAGTATTGTTTCTAAAGTTAATCTCTACAGGCATACTTTCGCCAAGCAAATAAACATTCTTTGACCTTTCTACACTAAAAGATATCATTTTTTCCTCCCCACCTTCGCTTCTTTCCTCATTGGAAAATAAAATCCATAATAGAGTAACTAAGAATACCAGCACTGCTAACAATTTCCCTCTCATTGTTATTCCTCCTTCATTTTTGTGGTACGTTTATAGAGATTGAGTTTGAATAAGGTGTAGCATTTATAGTGGTTGTTGCTCTTACCCTGTAAGAATTAGTTTTTCCACTAACCGTATGTTTATCTGTCCAAGAAGTCGAATTTGCCTTCAGTGTAGCAACTACACCCCACTCCTCTTCATCTATTTTTCGTTCTACCTTGAATCCGTTTTCTACAATGCAGTTATCGATCCATATCAAATCGATTTTTTTCTTTTCTATACTTCCAGATAACCCTGAAGGAGTTCCCCAAGCATCGTCGGTTGAAGAATTAGCATCAGGATTCTTCGCTAATTCCTTTATCTGCTCTATTATATCATCTAATACTGCCTGTCCCGCAGCATACCCACCACCTCCAGCTCCCGGTTCATCTTTGGGTTTTATTTCAGTTAATAATTTAATCCAACAATCGCTAACAAATTGCTCAAAACGTACAGTTACCAAGGGTTCCAAATCTATTTCCGCTTCACTTGCCTTACAATATGTCCCTTCAACTATTGTTAATTTCTCTAAGTTTTTTTCGCACTCCGACCAATAGTTTCCTATACATGTTTTCATCCAATCGGTATTCCAATGGTAATTTTCATGCGCTCTACTTGCTTCAGTTGAATGCCATACAGGACCTGCTCCTCCACCTGGTGTATCATAATCTACCAAATCAGCAATAATATCCTTATAATTACTTTCTGTTACATTCCCTCCAGGTACCGGATTAGGTGTTCCACTGGCAGGCCAAGTTGATACGTTTATTATTCCAGTACATTCTAATTTAGTAACTCGGACATGCCATTTTTTACCTGAGGGGTCAAAATATGCTGCCCATTCTAATAAGGGATCATCCGGTGACATATATGAACCACTGGGATTACTTGTTCTTGTTGGTTTCTCTATTGGTGTAATGTCAGTATTCACCCCAAGGTCTACATACACTAATATTCGTTTGGATTCTTTTGACTTACCCGTTATTGTATCTATTGTGTAACTTGCTTGGGGATAAACACAACCTTCTTCAGCGGCAGTGAACGTTGTTGGATTCTCAGCAGTAAAATTACCACTACCACATGTTGGCGGTATTGTTGTCCAAGCCCATGTTCCCCCCGTCAAAGTTGCTGGGATTAATGTTGCCGAGATATCCAGAGTTTGACCAATCTTGACATACTCATTTTTAGTATCCTTCAATTCTACCTTGCATCCACTAATAATATGTCCTGACTGCTGTGTAGTATCTACTTTACTTGGTTCCGGAGCCTTCTCATACCAGGCCCAGACCCGATAGTTATCCCCATAACTTGTGGAAACATAGAACCTTATGCTTCCCTTCCCATTGGTAGAGCTGGTTTCAGTTACTGCATCAGCTGGATCAAAGTGTTGGTCTGTTCCTTCATTATCTGCAGGCTTGTCGGGATCAACAGCTTTGAACTTAACAGGAACCTCATGCTCAATTATCTCCCTACCCTTCGGAGTGTCAGCAACTACTTTTATCCAGATGATAACCTCCTCTCCCGGATCAACAGAAACTGTTGTATCATAAGCAGGATTCTCAACAGTAACGATAGGGCTGAGAAGTTCTGCTGTTCTGGTTGATGTAAACTCCTCCCAGACAGCCGGCCCCACTCCAGGCCCTTTTCTTATTCTCCAACCATGAAGAGTTACAGTACATTTGGTGCCAGGGGCTAAAGCTGGTGTCTGCCAGATCCATTTTCTGTAGAAGGTTCCATCGGTAACATCATATTTTTCTGATTCAGTGCCAGGCTCTACGATTATATCTGTCTCTTTCTTATCCACATCGATACTTAAGCCCTTATAGACATAATGTTCTTCATCTAAGGTAACGGTGATACGGTAGCGAGCACCACTGGCATAAACACTTCTTTCTCTACCTCCCTTTTGGGTATCATTGATAGAAAGATCGCCATGAACAATCATCCCTTCAGCAATTACCGGAAGGAAGAATATCAGGAGGGGTAAAAGATAGACTGGTCTTTTAAAAGGATACTTCATTTTTTGTTTTTTCTTTCAACTACTTCTTCTTATTCTCAATCTTTCGAAGCAATGATGGAGGAACCACTTTTAGTTCTCCCCACTGAATCAATAGTTTTGCTGCTTCAATTTGAACATCTTTATTTCGATCGCTTAACATTTCCCTGAATTTTGGAATAAGTTTTTCTTTTGTCCCTATCTTACTTAATGCTCCAATTGCATATATGCGAACCCATTTTTCTTTATCCTCTAAAGCATCCCAAAGGGCACCTTCAGAACTTTCGTCAGCTATTTCCCTCAGTGAATATGCCGCCATTGAACGAACCCAGTCATTGGGGTCTTTAAGTAATTCACACAAGCCGGGAACAGCGCGTTTATCTTTTTTGTTTCCTAATACTAACGCACTACGTCCTCGAACAGCAACCGATGGGTCATTCAACGCAGTAATGAGCGCAGAAACTATTGTTTCTTCAATTATAGGGCCCTCAGTTTCATTTAAATACTCTAATGCCCTATCCACTGTCCTTATATCTTCTGATTTAAGATCTGCTATATACTCTTCTGCACTTTTTACAGCTGGCTTCTCTTTTTCTGCATAACAATTTACGTTGCATGTTATTGTGAACAAAACGACAAGAGCTCTCAATATTATCTTACTCCCAATTATTTTTTCTCTTTCCATTTTATCTCCTATTGTCTTGTGTTGAATACATTAAATACTCAATACCTTCTTCATGTTAGCGACCAGGAATTTGAAGATGAAACCATCCTGTTTGATCTGGTTCTCGTCCTAAGTAATACCAAATTCCTGTCATACTATCCAGTTTCTTTTTAATCGTCTCCCACTCATCCCTAGCGCTTCCATTTCCATTTTCATCTTTAAAATGACAGTCTGCAGCCCTGCCGTATGGGTGATGACTATTCTTTTTTGGTTTGGCGGTAGAGTTCATTATGAATTGGTGTTCTATAACCACTTCCACCACTACTTACTACGGTAAAAGAATGGCCATAAGCACTTTCAACCTCACTCATGGTTGTACTGATTCCGGCATCCCAATTCCAGCCACCTGGAGCCGTTGAATCCCTGAGTTCTATTGGTATGGAAGTTGATAATTCTTCTCTTGTGGGTGGAGTGAAATGATTATATTTCAGATCTTCATACTGTTGTCTAAGTTGATCTCTATCGTCCTGTTTAATATATTCTGGGTCAGAAGTTATCGTATTTCCCGCAATAGTTAGACTTGCTCTTATTCTATAATTCAGAGGAAAGCCTCTTCCATTAGGGGCAGAAGGAGCAGTAACTATTAATTTAACATCATCTCCCTTTTCAGGATCTTTAGGGTCTCCGCTATATCCTGTGGTATTTGGGTCATCATCAATCTCCCACTCAATCTGTTTATTATATTCTTCATCATAGGAATCGGGTTTAATGTCTGCAATAGAGTGAATTTCATCTTCATTTTTCTTTGTAGTAAATGAGATATTATCATTGGGTGGGGTTACTGAAATAATTTTGATTTTGAATCCTACAATAATCAGCCCTGACTGCTGTGTAGTGTCTACTTTACTTGGTTCCGGAGCTTTCTCATACCAAGCCCAGACCCGATAGTTATCCCCATAATTTGTAGAAACATAGAACTTTATACTTCCCTTCCCATTGGTGGAGCTGGTTTCAGTTACTGCATCAGCTGGATCAAACTTCTGGTCTGTCCCTTCATTATCTGCAGGTTTGTCTGGGTCGACAGCTTTGAATTTAATGGAAACTTCTCGCTCAATGATTTGGGTATTGTCAGCGACTACTTTTATCCAGATGATAACTTCTTCTCCCGGGTCAACAGAAACTACTCTATCATAAGCAGGATTCTCAACAGTAACGATAGGGCTGAGGAGTTCTGCGGTTCTGGTTGAGGTAAATTCCTCCCATACAGCCGGCCCCACTCCAGGCCCTTTTCTTATTCTCCAACCATGAAGAGTTACAGTACATTTGGTACCAGGGGCTAAGGCTGGTGTCTGCCAGATCCATTTTTTGTAGAAGGTTCCATCGGTAACATCATATTTTTCTGATTCAGTGCCAGGTTCTACGATCACATCCGTCTCTTTCTTATCCACATCGATAGTGAGTCCTTTATAGATATAATGTCCTTCATCTAAGGTAACGGTGATGCGATAGCGAGCGCCACTGGCATAAACACTTCTTTCTCTGCCTCCCTTTTGGGTATCATTGATAGAAAGGTCGCCATGAACAATCATCCCTTCAGCAATTACAGGGAGGAAAAGTATTAGAAGTGGTAAAGAATAGATTGTTCTTCTAAAGGGATGTTTCATTTTATCTTTTTTCTCCTCTCTTCTTTTTCTCTTTTTGAAATCTCCCTTATTCTCTCGACAGCCCTTTTGGCTAAATCAGAGCCTGGATAAAGTTCGATAACCTTTCGGAAATTAAGTTTTGCTTGGCGAAGATCATCCAATCCTAAATAGGCGAGAGCAATCAAATATTGAGCCAGAGGGGCATTATTACTTTCTGGATATTTTTCTATAATCCTTTGGTAAAGAGATATTGCCCCTTTAGGGTCATCAAGAAACCCGGCCCGATAAGTTCCTGCTCTTTCCAAAGCATCATCTACAAATTCGCTCTGTGGGTAGTTTTGTTCTACCTTCAATAATTCCTCAATTGCCTTTTCATATTCTTCTAATCCTGCATAACAGCATCCTATTTGATATTGAGCCCAAGAAGCATAAGGAGTTTCAGGAGATTCAAGGAGAATCTGCTTATAGAGATGGATTGCTGGTTGATACTGTTTTTCTGAACAAAGATTTTCTGCTAACTTAAAGTAGTTTTTAATGATTGGATTTTGCTCTTTTACTCTTTTCGGTTTCTTCTCTTCTTCCTCCTTCTTCTTTTTCTCTTCAGGTGGTTTTAACCCCAATTCCTCATACCCAACAAGAAGGGCATAGGTTCTTCGGGCAGCTTCATAGTTCTTCATTTCATTGTAGGTATCGGTAAGCTTCCTGATGGCTTCTGCCCGGAGATAGTAGGCTTTATCAGCAAGCTCTGTTCCTGCGTATTTCTCTATTACTTCATCTAAGTATTTAAGGATATAGTTTAAGGTGGCGGTGGGGTTTGCTCCCCAGCGTTCCTTTTTAGCATTCTCGTAGATAGATTCTGCTACCAGATATTCTGCCTCCTTGGAGAGAGGATGCAGAGGAAATTCCTTTACTAAAAGAGCAAACCTATCTCCTGCTTTCTTATATTCCTTTAACTTCAGTAGACAGAGACCATCATAGTAAAGGGATAAAGGGGCCTCCTCTATCCTGGTATAGGTATAGGCAACCCTCTCAAAGTATTTCTGTGCGGATTCATAGTTACCAAGACTATAGTAGCAAACCGCCAGATGATAGCGGCTATAATCTTCCAGTCTATCCTTTCTGCTCTCGGTAGAGAGAGGAATAAGAGAAGAGATGGCTTTCTGGTAATTCCCTTTTTCTTCCTCTATCACCGCTAATTGAAATTTGGTCTTCTCTGAGAAATCGGTCTTTAAGAGGCTTTTGAATAAATTTTCTGCTTCTTCTCTGTTGCCTATTCCCTTTTCGGAAAGACCAAGATAATAGAGATATTCAGGGGAATCTTTATCAGAATTTTTCTGGAGGATATTTTTGAGTTGGGAATAGAGTTCCTTTTCTTTATAGTCATTTCCTAAGAACTTGGCTATTTTGACATACTCTAAAATTATCTCTGAGGTTAAATGCTCTGGGTATAAAGAAGAGAGACAACAATAGCAGTTATCGGCTAAAGAGAAATCACTCTCTCTAATAGATACCTTACCCAATAACCTTAAGGAGAAAATCTGCAAAGAGGAAGAGGGGAATCTTTCGGAAAAGGAGAGTTTCTTTAAGAGCTCTTTATCGTTGCGGTATTGATAGACCGGAAAGTTTTCTTTGCAGAGGTCCTCTAAGAGTCTTATCTGCAGAGAAAGAGAATCTTTAAGGAAAAGATATCTCTCCTCTTCTTTG